>ERZ1292623.5026-Hain-H51-01um-R1-5026-length-10660-cov-4_pt1 | contig 10660 bp, 10 predicted proteins | sample MGYA00564398_ERZ1292623 | MGnify/ENA primary metagenome ERZ1292623 (study PRJEB36523, sample SAMEA6512633) | groundwater metagenome | collected 2019-01-07 | study: AquaDiva: Metagenomics assemblies of 32 groundwater samples
CATCCCGATATTGAGGCCTCAATATCGGGATGAAATGGTCCGAAACCCTGCCTCTCAAGGTCTGTTTTCGCAGCGGCACGCCTAAACAGCAGAATGACATAGTCAACGTTGCAAAAGCCTGGAACTTTACCGATACTCCGCTACCGCTCGATTTCGGGTCGGCGGGTGCACCTCTACAATGCGCATCGACCAAGTCCTGGGCAATTTCGATCGACGTGACGAGCGGGATCTCACAAGCACCGATAGGCAACGCCAATAAAGGCAGCAAGATAAAGCTTGCAGTCATTGGAATTGATCCGACGAGTATAAAGTTTCGGCGCATCGTACTCCATGAATTAGGCCACGCGCTGGGGCTTCTTCATGAGATGAAGCATGCTGGAGTCGATTGCTGGGATGAATTCAAGCCGAAAGAACTCAGATCCTATTATCAAGATAAATACAAAGTTATCAATGAATCCCAAATAAAAGATGAGATCGGCAGGTTCGACCCTGTGGTCATGAAGAAAGATTACTTCTCAATAGGGTTCAACCGAGATTCTGTAATGATGTACGCATTCCCAGCAGAACTCTACAAAAATGGATCGAATTCGAAGTGCTTCGCCCCCACCGCCGACACCATATCGCCAGGAGACAAAGAGACACTGCGCCAGGCCTACTCGAATACCGTGGTGGCCGCTTCCCGAATAGCCGGGCTGACGGCGCAGGGCGACGCATCGACAGTCAAGCTTGCCAACGCGTTCAATACCCTTCTGCTTGCCAAGGGGGGCGAGCTTGACGATCTTCAGAAGGCGGCATTGGCCTTATCGAATTCCGCCGATCCCGAAGAAATCGCAGACGCCGTTCTCGAACGACAGGAATTGAACGCTACAAAGGCGTGGGGCACGAAGTAGCCAGCGAAGCCGCTAAATGCGGGATCGCGAAATTTGCCCTTAACAGGCTGCGGAAAAAGGCGCCGCGGTGGTCACCGTCACTCTGCGTTGGAGGGGGGGTACGGGGCCGTCGCTCATTTTAGAGTAAAATTTGGAGTTGCCCGCCACATTGGCGCGGTCATGTTGATGTGAGCGGCACGATTAGGCCGCAGCGAGGAGTTTCCGCGGTCTGATGGGGTTGTAGGCGGCAGCGGTGAGCGTGAAGGACCGACCGACGCGATCTTGCCCGCAGTGATGGGTCTTTCGCATGGTGCTGCAGGTCTTCGTGCATCCGAACACCTCCTTGATCCGCTTTCGGATTTTCTGGGAGAGGCCGTAGCCGGGGTGGCGTATCGTGCGCCTTTCGATGGCGGAACGCCTGTTATACCAATTCCCGATGAGCTTGACTCATCGGGAATTGGTTAAGCCGATGCGGCGCTTTCGCGCCTCGTCCGGGATCGACGATGCGTGCTCCGAAGCTGACGTTCGGCTAGGTCCCAATGATGGCCGACAAACAGACCGTCGGCCGGTGTGCTGCGCGTAGGCATGTCGGAAATCTTGTGGTCCATTTAACTGGTCGATGAGGCATCGAAATTGCCTATTGACCAATCTCATAACCTACTGTTTAATATATATTATCTTAAACGCCACCCCCTCCCGTAGGGGTCACCACCTTCACAGCAAGGTGGTGCATCGCTCTGAGAGCGAACCTGTCCCTGTCAGGGACCATCCAGCAGCAGATATTCTCGATCGGTTCACGCACCGGCATCTGGGTTCCACGCGCGGCGCGCCCTCTTGTGGTTGATGGCCGAACCGCATGGAGATCGCGAAAAAAAAAGGCCCGAAGCCATATGAAGCTCCGGGCCAAGAAAAGGTTGCCCCACCGGGGCCTCCTTCGGGTCGCGCTGATTCCCTAGAGAAATCTCCTAGGGATGGCCGTGATGCAGATCACATATTTTCCGAGAATCATCCTGCCCTCCTGTTCATCCGGAGCGCATAGGCTATGCCGGTAACGGAACGATCGATCGTCACCGAGGAGTGAAGGATTGCAGGTCGAGGAACAGGTCGAGGTGCTAGCAGCGGTTTTCCGATGTGATCGGAAGGCGGCGGAGCTGCTGCGCCGCGTGCTGGTTCCGCAGCAGGTCGGCGCCAAGCAGATATTGGCCCGGCAAGGGGAAGCGTCGCACCATTGCTGGCTGATCGTCGACGGCTGCGTGGCGGTGCAGACCTTTGGCATCGACGGCCAGCGCCAGCAATTGGCGCGTCATGGGCCGGGGGAGTTTTTCGGCGCCTACCCAGCGCCCACGACGCACCGGGCCGAGATAGAGGTGCTGGTCGAAAGCCGCCTGTTGCGCGCGGAGGCGCAATCGCTGGCCGCGCTGGTGGCGGGCGATGCGCAGATCGGCGCGGGCATGGCCTGGTTGCTGGCGCGCCAGCTCGACCGGGCGCTGGATCGAATGGCGACCCGTTCCACCTATAGCGCGGCCGGGCGGGTCTATAGCGAATTGCTCGCGCTGGCCGATGGTCGCGACCATATCGTGCCAGCGCCGCAGGTCACCACCCTGGCGCTGAGCGCGAATACGACCCGCGAGACCGCGTCCCGCGCGATCGCCGTGCTGATCCGGCGCGGCATCGTCAGTCGGGAAGATGGTCAGATGCAGATCCATGCGCCGCGCATGCTGGCGGACATGGTCGTCTGAAGGCGCGCGCCGTCAGTTGGACGGCGGATAATAATGGCCGACCGGGCAGTCGCCCTGGCGGGTCATCACTTCGCCGGCAATCTCGAACCGATAGCCGGGGCCTTGCAGTGACATGGCGGCGGCCTGTGGCCAGGGCATGCAGATGCTGCCGGCCGGTGCGGCTGGCGCCAGGAGCAACGCCAGGCATTCCTCGCCATCGATCGGATCATTTGGCATGACCGTTTGATATTCCAGCGCCAGCCCATGGTCCGGCCAGTCCCTCAGGATCAGGCTGGCCTGGAGCATGGCGGTGGCCATATCGTCGAATGCCTGGAAATGCAGGCCATTGACGCTTTCGCGCATCGCTGGCGCGAGGCGCGCCGTCGATGCCAGCACAGCCTTGTTGGCGGCCATGGGCAGCGCATCGCCAGAGGGAGGCATTGATTGTTCGAGGATGATCTTGCGCACGGGCAATGTGCGTGACTGCCACAGCCGATAGGCAGGAGCAGGCTGATCCGAGGCGCGACCGATGTGCAGCGCGATGGCCTGTGTCGCAAAGGCGTCGGCACGGCGCAGCGCCAGTCCCATGGCGATCTCGCACCCCTTGTCGATCGCCGCGTTGGACAGGCTGGTGATGGCGTCGGGCGCTTCCAGGCTGTCGGCCATGTCGATCAGGCGATCGAAGCGGGCGGGCCAATGGTCACCGAACCGGCCGACCGAGCTTTGCCGAAAGACGTCGAGACTTGTCGGCAGGACGATGTGCAACTGGATGCCCCGGGAAAGGGCGCATTCGGCGATCAGGATATCGGCCCCCGCAGCGAGCGCCCCGAAGGCGGCACCCGGCGCAATCTGGTCGAGCGCCGCCTCGATCTTGGTGCGGGCTTCCTCCTCATTGTCCGGCAGGCCGATGATGCCGCTGAAATAGAGGCTGGGTGGCGGGCGCAGCGGATCGAGGATCGCGGTCGAGCGCCCCTGCCTGGTCAATATCTCGTGGAATTGCCGCAGGGTTGCGGCATGATCTTCCCAGGCGTCCGGCGCGGCCGTCATGGCCTGTGCCAGGGCGGCCCGGGCTGCGGCCTCGTCACCCAGCAGCAGATGGGCTTCGGCCGCTGTCGCCGCCAGCCAGTAGCGCGTCTCCTGCACATGATCGCCGCTGTCGAGCAGCGCTAGCACCTGGCGGGCGAGGTCGGCCGCGTCGGCGGGGCGATCGTTCAGAAAGGCGAGGGTGGCGGCATTGATGAGCGGATAGGTGGCGCGGCAGTCGCTGGCCGCCTGGAGATAGGCCTGTCGCGCCTCGTCCAGCAGCGCGGCGCGTTCGGCGCCCTCGCTGCGCAGCGCCCGATCCTTGAGCAGTCGGCCCTTGAGGGTCAGCGCATCGCTGTCGCGTGACGGCAGCAGGCCCGCCGCGCCGAACATCGTCCAGGCGCGAACGGTGTCGCCGCTGCGTGCAACCCTGCGGATCTGCGCAAGGATCGGAAGGATCATGTCGCCACCACCCCGTCGCTGCGCTCAGTCTTCCTTGGGCGGCGGATTCTTGATGTCGGGGTCGATCGACAGCGGGATCCATTTGGGTTCCGTGGCACTGGGATTTTGCAGCAGGTCGATATTGATGTTGAAGCCGTGCCGCGTGCCATATTTGCCGCCTTGATTGTAGCGTGCCTGGAACCGGACGGTCTTGTAGCGGTCCTGATCGGCGCGATAATCATCATAGATCAAGCCGCCGTAAAAGGAAGAGAGCGGCTCCTCGGTCGTGATGGCGTCGTAATTTTTCGAGAAGAACAGCTGATCGCCGATCAGGTTGATTTCCACGATCGAATTTTCGGTGATGGCGATATAGTCATGATCGGTCACGCCGGGCTGTTCATAGCGCAGCGAAACCCAACCCTCCTCGCCCTTCAGTGCGACATTGAACTGCAGCGGCGCGACGCCATCTTCCAGTTCGACCTCGATCAATGGCGCCAGGCCATATTGGGTATAATTCAGCGTCGACATTTTATTTGCTCCCCTTCGTCAATGGTTTGGCCAACTTGCCCTGCCAGACCCGCCAGTCCTTGTTCGCCGGATCGCGCGCCACCAGGTCGGCGACGTCGGCGCGGGCCTCGGCGCGCAGCGCCTTGGCGCGATCGGTTTCACCCAGATCATAGAGCAGGTTCGACATGGAATAGCGTGCGAGCATCCAGTCCTGCAGATAGCCGGCATTTTTCGGATCGCGCCGGAGCAGCGACCGCAGGATCGCGTCCTGCTTTTCACGCTGCACCAGTGCCGCCCGGTCATCCCCCTGCAGGCGCAGCGCGTCCGCCATCCAGGCATGGCGATTGGCGAGGTCGGCGGCGATCGCCGGATCGCCGGGCGCCAGGCGCTGGACCCGCTTCATGGTGTCGAGCGCGCCCTTGCAGCTTTGCAATGTTCTGTCGGGATTCTTCCTGGCGAGGGCGATGGTGCAGATATTGCCCTGCGCATAGCCCAGTTCCCGCCAATAGGCGTCGTTCGCCGGACGCAACTGCACCAGCCTTTCGGCCAGCGCCTGATAGGATTGGAAGCGTGTCAGGGCGGCGTCGTTCCGATCGCGGATAAAATCGACATAGCCGAGCCAGAATTCGCTCTGGGCATGGGCAAACAGGCGTTGCGGATCGTTTGGTGCGGCGGCCAGCAGGGTTGAAGTGACGCGATAAGCCTCGCGGAACTGGGCGATGGCCTCTGGCGTGTCGCCGCGCTTGAAATCATCCTCGCCCATGGCCTGCAGGATACGGGCGCGCCGTTCGAGCGAATCGCCCGGCAATGTGTCCAGGTCGGGCTGGTCGGCATAATAAGCGAGCGCACGCTTGTTCACCGTCTGCAGCACGTCGAGCCGGCCAACGCCCTCCAGCTTTTCCCGCAGATCGGTCAGCATGAATTCGATCAGTCCCTCTGCCTGCTGGCGCTGGCTTTCTGCCTCGCTCCTTGCCCGCGCGACAAAGACCAGCATCGCCGCCATCAATAGGACAAGAAAAAGCGCAACAAATGTGACGGCTATCACACGGCGCAACTGGCGCTGGGCGTCGCGCTGGATGATCTGGTCGAGCGGTACGCCGGTCAGGCCGGCGACGATCTTCAACCGGGCCAGTTTGGGTCCGTCGCTGTCGGCGCGGAAATCGGCGGCGATCGGTTCACGCTCTATGCCATCGGCATCGCGCGCGATCAGCGCGGCGGGAAAGCTGTCGGCCGGTTCATCCGCGACCAGCGCGGCGATGATCGGCCGGTCGGGATGAAGTTCGCGGAACAGCGCGATTTCCGCATTGACCCAGCGCGAGGCCTTCGCCGCTGGCGAGCATAGCACCAGCAGGGCGTCCGACTGGGACAGGGCCAGGCGCACCTGTTCGTCGAGGCTGGAAGCGGCCGGCAATTCGGCGCGATCGCGAAAGATCGGGGTCAGCCGGCGCGGGACGGCCGCCCGGCCGGTCTGTATGCCGACCAGGCGCCTGGGCATACGATAGGTTTCCAGCCAATGATGCAGTTTTCCCGCCGCGCGCTCGTCGGCATGGCTGTAGCTCAGAAAAGCACGATATTGGCGCGCGCCGGCCGTGGCAGGCGCCTCCTTGACCTTGTTCATGCGCGACCCGCACTCACTTTATTGTCCCCCACCTGTCATTGTCAGCGTGAGCCCGGTCGGCGATACATGGTCGCCATCTTGTCGGACCCCGCCGCAATCTCCTTGGGGTGTGCCAGAAAAACATGATTCATCAAGGGGAAGCGTCGTATCGTCGGGATGACGCGGTCTTTGGCGGACGCCTAGACGTCGCTCATGCCGGCCGCCTCGCGATCGTCGGCGCCCAGCGCGACGAATTGTTCGATCAGCCAGGATGCGGCCGGGCCGGGCGGGGTGTCGCGGCGCCATATGCCCGAGAAGCGATAGGTGCCACCGGGATGGTCGGGCATGGCGAGCCGCACCAATGTGCCGGCGACCAGATCCGCCTCGATCATCGGCAGCGGCATATTGCCCCAGCCAATCCCTTCGCGCAGCAGCGCATGCTTGGCGCCCAGATCGGCAAGGCGCCAGGTCTTGGGGCTGCTGACCGAGAAATCGCGGCCTTCGGTAAAGCGCGACCGGTCAGTCAGCACCAGCTGGGTATAGTCGCGCCCGGCGCCCGGCGCGATCGCCTCCATCCGGCCGAGCGGATGATCGGGTGCGGCGACCGGGACCATCGGGACCAGTCCGGCGGACATGCTCTCAATCCCCTCGACCCCGGCCGACAGCGGCCCGGAAAGGCCGATCACCGCGCCCCGATCCAGCACCATCGCCACGATCGCGCCCAGCGCCTCGGCATGAAGGCGCAGCTGCACCGTGGGAAATTCCTTCGCGAAGGCGCGCAGCACCTTGCCCAGCCGCTCGGCCGGCAACATCACGTCGACCGCCAGATTGACCTCCGCCTCCAGCCGGTCGAGCAGGCCCTTCACCTTGGCGCGCAGCCCGTCCATGCCATGGGCGATGCTGCGGGCCTCCGCCAGCAGGGCGCGGCCGGCGACGGTAAGCTGCGGCTGGCGCGTGCCTTCACGCTCGAACAGCAGCACGCCCAGCTGCGCCTCCAGATTGGCGATGCCATAGCTGATGACCGAGACGGCACGATTGAGCTTGCGCCCGGCGGCGGCGAAGCTGCCGGTGTCGACGATGGTGAGGAAGATGCGCAGCTGGTCGAAGGTCGGGGTGCCGGGATTGTTCACTGTTCGATTTCCTGGAACGTTTCGATGGATTTTATCCATCTGAACGGAAATGCGTTCAAGCGCTAATTGGGTCTTCAACAGGGCGGCCCCATCATGGATGCGCCGCCCGCAGGAGACACAAGATGATCGAACTTCGTCCTTTCGACAGCCTGGGTGGTGCCAATCATGGCTGGCTGGATGCCAAGCATCATTTTTCGTTCGCCGGCTATCATGATCCCGCCCGCGTCCATTGGGGCAATCTGCGCGTCTGGAATGACGACACGATCGCGCCTGGCACCGGTTTCCCGCCGCACCCGCACCGCGACATGGAAATCATCACCTATGTCCGCGAAGGCGCGATCACCCATCAGGACAATCTGGGCAACAAGGGCCGGACCGAGGCCGGCGATGTGCAGGTCATGTCGGCCGGCACCGGCATCACCCATTCGGAATATAATCGCGAGGATGTGACGACGCAGATCTTCCAGATCTGGATCATCCCGACCCGCGACGGCGAAGCGCCGAGTTGGGGTTCGCGTCCCTTCCCCAAGGGCGAGCGGAGCGGGCAGTTCGTGACGCTGGCGTCGGGTTACGGGAATGACAATGACGCGCTGCCGATCCGCACGGATGCGCGGGTTGTCGCCGCGACGCTCAAGGCCGGCGAGAGCGCCGAATATCCGATCGGCAAGGATCGCAAGGCCTATCTGGTCCCGGCGACCGGCGCGATCCAGATCGACGATGTGCGGGCCAATGCCCGTGATGGCGTGGCGATCCAGGATCTGGATGTCATCCGCGTGACGGCGATCGAGGATAGCGAGATCGTGCTGGTCGATGCGGCCTGATGATTAAGGGGAGGGGCGCGGGCAATGCGCCCCTTCTTTTCCAGAATATAGAACAGAGTGACCGATTTTATCCGGCTGATCCTGAAAGCGCCATCGCGCTAGAAGGAAGGCAAGGAAACGGTCCAGACGAACAGGGAGCCTTCTCATGCTGAACATCGCCACCCCGCGCCTCAGCCCCACCGAATGGCAGGACGTGAAGGCCACCTTGAGCGCCGTTGCCGATTGCGGCTGTGGCGAACCGGCGGCGGTCGGCCCGGTCCGCTCGCGGATCGGCCATGCGCTCGACGCGATCCTGGGACCGAAAAAGGCCCAGCCGGTGATGCTGGCCCCGCATCTGCACGATGTCCGCGAATTTCTCTGCGAATCCGGCCGCACCCGCGCGATCGCCGAACGCCATGTCCCCGCACTCGCCGCGCAGGGCTATAGCCGCGCCCAGATCGAGGCGCTGGCGCTGCTCGGCGCCTGACCCTATTTTCCGAAAAGAGGATAAGTCCCATGTCCATCCGCACTTCAGAGGTCGACGGCGTCGATCTGGTCATCCTGCCCCCGGTCCGCGATCTGGGCGATGGCTTCTCGGTCCGCCGCGCGCTGCCGTCCGCGCATCGCCGCATGGTCGGCCCCTTCATCTTCTTCGACCAGATGGGCGAGGCAGTCTTCAACAGCGGCGAGGGGCTGGATGTGCGCCCGCATCCGCATATTGGCCTGGCCACCGTCACCTATCTGCTGGAGGGCGAAATCCTGCACCGCGACAGCGTCGGATCGGTCCAGTCGATCCGCCCCGGTGAGGTCAACTGGATGACTGCGGGCAGCGGCATCGTCCATAGCGAGCGCACCAGCGAGGAAAATCGCGCCAAGGGCGGCAAGCTGTTCGGCCTGCAGACCTGGGTCGCGCTGCCGACGCAGGCGGAGGAAGTCGATCCGGGTTTCGCCCATCACAAGGCCGACGAAATCCCGACGATCGAGGATGCGGGCACGAGCCTGACCCTGATCGCCGGCAGTTCCGACGGTCTGGTGTCGCCGGTGAAGACCTTCTCCGACATGGTCTATGCCGATATCGCGCTGCAGGACGGCGCCCGCTATCAGCTCAAGGCCGAGCATGTCGAACGCGCCATCTATGTGGTGCAGGGCGAAGTCGAGGTGGTCGGCCAGACCGGCGGCTTCGCGAGCGGCGAACTGGTGGTGTTCAAGCCCGGCGCAGAGATCATCCTGCGCGCCAGGGGGGTAACCCGGCTGATGCTGATGGGCGGCGAGCCGCTGCCCGAGAAGCGCCATATCTTCTGGAATTTCGTCTCGTCCTCGCCCGATCGGATCGAGCAGGCCAAGGCCGACTGGCAGGCCCAGCGCTTCGCCCCGGTGCCCGACGAGCATGAATTCATCCCCCTCCCGGAATAAGGAGCAGCATCATGGCCCAGGGTAGCGCCCATATCGGCAAGGACCGGTATCGCACGGAGATCGTCGTCGGCGGTCATGCCATCACCGCCGACGAGCCGGAGGCGCTGGGCGGCGCCAATCTTGGCCCGGCGCCCTATGATCTGCTGCTGGCGGCGCTGGGAGCCTGCACCGCGATCACGCTGCGCATGTATGCGGAAAAGAAGGGCTGGCCGCTGGAATCGCTCGACGTCGCGCTGCGCCTGTCGGGCAAGGAGGAAAAGCGGATGAGGTGGATGGCTCCCGCTCACGGCATCTGAGTGCCATGATGGGTTTGCTGTCATGCAACCCGAGCAGAGGAGCCACCCGCCATGAAGATTAGCACGATCGGCCTGGATTTGGCCAAGAACGTTTTTCAGGTTCACGGTATCAGCGCGACCGGTGAGGTCGTAATTCGCAAGGCGCTGCGGCGATCGCAGATGCTGCCGTTCTTCGAGAAACTGCCGCCGTGCCTGGTAGGCGCTGAGGCCTGCGGGACGTCGCATCACTGGGCGCGCGAACTCACCAAGCTGGGCCATGAGGTCAGGCTGATGCCGGCGGCTTACGTGAAGCCATATGTGAAGCGCGGCAAGAACGATGCCGCCGATGCGGAAGCGATCTGCGAAGCGGTCACACGTCAGACAATGCGGTTTGTGCCGATCAAGTCGCGCGAACAGCAGGCGGCGCTGTCGCTGCACCGCGTGCGCAACCTTCTGATCAAGCAGCGCACACAATTGGTCAACATGATGCGCAGCGTACTCGCCGAACTAGGGGTCGCCATCCCTGTCGGGATCAGGAAGGCGCTGCAGATCGCGCGCGAGATCGTCGACGGGGAATCCAAGCTCGACTTGCCCGCCGAAGCAGCCAACGTCATCGCCATGCTGGCAGGGCAACTGCTCCAGCTTCACGCCCAGTTGCGCAAGCTCGACCTACGTCTTGCCGCCTTGCAGCGGAGTGACGACAGGGCCCGTCGCTTGGCGACGATCCCTGGTATCGGGCCAATCGGTGCGACCGCACTTGCCGCTTCAGTGACCGACCCAGGTCAGTTCTCGTCAGGGCGCCAGTTTGCCGCCTGGCTGGGGTTGACCCCGCGGCAGAGTTCAAGCGGCGGCAAGGAACGCCTGGGGCGCATTACCAAGATGGGTGA
>ERZ1292623.5027-Hain-H51-01um-R1-5027-length-10658-cov-7_pt1 | contig 10658 bp, 20 predicted proteins | sample MGYA00564398_ERZ1292623 | MGnify/ENA primary metagenome ERZ1292623 (study PRJEB36523, sample SAMEA6512633) | groundwater metagenome | collected 2019-01-07 | study: AquaDiva: Metagenomics assemblies of 32 groundwater samples
ATTTCATAATGTTAGGCAGAATAGCAATTAAGGACAAGAAAATGGCACCAATAAAGGTCAGCCGACCGATTGTGTAGCTTAAGAAACCAGCAGTTTCAGAGCCCGGTCTAATTCCCGGAACGAAACCACCTTGTTTTTGCAAATTTTCGGAGATTTCTTTTGGTTGAAAGACAACATAAGTATAGAAAAAAGTGAATATAAATACGAGGAAAAAGTAGCTGATGGTGTAATAGAGGTCATTATTAGTAAAATTAGTCACGACGGTGGCAAACTTCTGTAACAACTCAGATCGGGCCGTTGACAGGAAACGGGCAATAATAGTCGGGAAAGTCAAAAAACTTAACGCGAAGATGATCGGGATTACTCCGGCCGTGTTAACTTTCAAGGGGAGGTAAGAATCAATTCCGCTACCAGCTGATGGCGTAACAACTCGTCGCGGATAAGTTACTGGTACTTTTCTCTCCGCATCGTTCATAATTACTATGACCGCAATCGTGGCCAGTGCCAGTAGGGCAATAACTATTAAAGTTGAAATATTTCCTGCTTGGGCAATGGTCGCAGTGTTAAGGATTTGTTGCGGTAAACCAGCAATAATACCTAAAGCAATGATTAGAGATATGCCATTACCCAATCCCTTTTCGGATATTAATTCGCCGATCCACATCACGAAAATACTGGTCGCAACTATGACCAGCAACGTCAGAAGTAGTTGAGACGTTGTTAAAGCCGTGAGGATATTTTGGCTTTTGAGTAACACTAGCATACCGTAACCTTGCAGTATCGCCATCGGCACGGTTAAGTACCGCGTATATTGATTAAGCTTTTCTCGGCCAGACGTCCCCTCTTTACTGATTTCTTCCCACGCTGGAACAATTTTAGTCATCATCTGGACCACAATCGAAGCTGTAATGTACGGGCCAACTCCCATTAAATCAATCGAGATATTTGAAATTGACCCTCCTGTAAAAATACTCAAAACGCTGAAAACTTGGTTTTGGCTTTGGTTAAGAAAATTGTCAAGCGCAACTCGGTCGATTCCCGGTAACGGGATATGGGCAATTATCCTCACAAAAGCCAGTAACGCTAGCGAAAAAAGAATTTTGGTACGAAGATCTTTGCTCTTCCAAATATGACGCAAGACTTCAAACATCAGGTTCTAAGTGAAGCGGAGCAATTTACTTCTCCTAACTTGACTCCCTCTTTTAGCTCGCCGCGTTTAATAATTTTTACCCCCTTACCAAGACTGGATCGACGAATAATTCCGTGCTCAACAAGGCTTTCTACTGAAACTGTTTCACCTTTCTTAAAATGGCGATTGATAACATCAGTTGAAATCACTTGAAATTTTTCCACCCTATGATTGAATCCTCTTTTCTTTGCCTGAATACGATAAAGAGGGGTCTGTCCGCCCTCAAACCATTCCTGAACTTTTCGTCCAGAACCGGCTCTTGAGTTTTGTCCTTTTGTTCCACGGCCAGCAGTTTTTCCACCACTTCCGGCAATTCCACGTCCAACACGGTGACGTTTGGTGTTTTTAATCCCAGAAAACAGTAAAGAAATGTTCATCTAGCTATCCTTCTTTCGTCCTTTTTCCTGGGAGAGGTTCTTTAGGGCCAAATATGTTGCCATGGCGTTATTCAAAGCATTAGCGCTACCGATGGATTTACTGACGATGTTGGATATTCCGGCTAGTTCAACCACCGCCCTGACCGATCCACCAGCAATAACAGAGTGACCCTGCGGTGCTGGCTTTAGAATTACTCTACTTGTTCCATACACTTCCATGACAGGATGACTAATTGTCCCCTTAACGATCGGAACGTTAATCATGGTTTTATCGGCCTTATTTTTCGCCTTGGCGATCGCTCCTTGAACATCCGCCGCCTTACCAGTTCCAACACCAACCTGTCCGTTACGATTTCCTACTACTACTATGGCACGGAACCGAATCCGGCGCCCTCCTTTAACTGTTCGAGAAATCCGATCGATCGAAACAACGTTCTCCGACATCTCGACATTTTCAGGAATGAACTCTTCCACTACTTCTTTAATTTCTTTCGGAATTGCTTTTATCATTTTAAAACTTTAATCCCCCTTTTCTGGCTTCGTCGGCGAGAATCTGAATTACGCCACGGTAGACAAATCCAGCACGATCAAAAACGACTGTTTTGATCTTGGCTTGGGCGGCTACCTTGGCAATTTGTTTTCCCACGTAGGCAGCTTTTGCTGTACGACTTCCTTTTTCTTTTATCGAACTGGCCGCACCCAGGGTCTTTCCAGTTGAATCATCAATTAACTGAGCGCTTAGATTGTTTAGACTGCGAAAAACAGCCAGTCGAGGCCTGAGTGTGGTTCCGGTAACTTCCATGCGCAGTTTTCTTTTGTCTCTAGCGGTAATCATAATTAAGCTCCCGCCTTTACGGCCTTACCTTGCTTCATCCTAACCTTTTCACCCTCGTATCGGATTCCTTTGCCCTTATACGGTTCAGGAGGTCGGATGCCACGAACTTCAGCCGAAAATTGACCAACTCGTTGGCGATCAATCCCGGAAATACTGATGATGTTCTTTTCAACCTTTGCTTCTAGTCCAACTGGCACGACTAAACGAACTGGGTGGGTAAAACCAACTTGCAAAATAAGTGCGTTATCTTCAATGGCGGCGCGATATCCGATACCCACCAGTTCTAATTTCTTTGTAAAACCGTTCGTTACGCCTTCGACAATGTTTGCAATAAGACTACGGATTGTACCATGAAGAGCGCGGTGTTCGCGCTGTTCGCTTTGGCGGGTTACTTGTAGCGTGTTTTCTTTTTGGCTCACGTCTATGCCTTCGGGTAAACTGAGGGACAGCTTCCCTTTAGCACCAATTAGCGTCAAAACTCGATCCTCTCGTGATAAAGAGACATTGTCAGGTAATATGATTGGCTGTACACCTATACGCGACATTACCAAACCTCACAGACTAATTCACCGCCAACTTTTTGTTTTCGGGCTTGACTACCGGTCAGATGGCCTTTAGGGGTAGACAGAATAACAACTCCGGTACCGCCGCGTGGACGAGGGATCTTATCTGTTTTTACATACAATCGTACTCCTGGCTTGCTCAGGCGTTTAATGTGGGTAATTGGCCAATCTTTGTCTAAACTTACCGTTACCTGATTGTCTTCAGTTTTGATCGACGCAATAAATCCTTCGCTTTTCAAAATGCCTGCGATATCCAACACGCTCTTACTGGATCTTATAGGCACCTCTAGCTTACCGGTCATGCTGGCGTTACGAAGGCGGGTTAAGAAATCTGAAATAGTATCGTTATACATTACCAGCTCGCCTTTCTGACCCCAGGAATCTGTCCGGTAGACGCTCTCTCTCGAAAACAAATTCGGCAGATACCAAATTTACGCAAGTAGCTGCGATTACGACCACACAAAGCGCACCGATTTACTTCTCGGACTTTGTATTTTTCCACTTTGCCTATCATATATCGTTTACTTGCCATATTAACCTGTTAATTTTAGCTGACTTTCATCGGAAAACCAAGACTTTTAAGAAACTGCGCTGATGCGCTTGGGTTGGAATTAGAAATAGTAAAAGTTACCTCAACTCCAAATGGTTTGTCGAGTCCGTCGTGACCGAGCTCAACAAAAGCTACCTGGTCCTTGAAACCAATGGTCAAGTTTCCGCTTTGATCGAAGGATTTTGGATTAATTCCCTTGAAGTCTCTAATACGTGGTAGAGAAATATTTACAAGTCGATCGATAAAATCAAACATTTTATTGCTTCGCAGAGTGACCCGAACCCCTACCTCATCACCAGAACGAATTTTAAATCCAGCTATAGCCTTTTTAGCACGAGTAATAACCGGCTTCTGACCAGTGATTTTACCTAACGCACCAACGATATAGGTAACCATATCTTTGTTACCTTTATTCTGTCCTAAGCCAACATTTAAATTAACGGTCTTAAGTTTAGGCAGAGCATTAACATTTTTAATTCCTAGTGACTCAGAAAGAGTAACACGAATCTTTGTGCTTTTTTCTTTGACGTCTATCTTAGGCATGTTGCTCCTGTTTTGCAGAAAGGTCACGATTACTTAATTTTGTAACACGGATCTTTTTTGAACCCTTAACTTCATAACCAACCCTGCTAGGCTTGTCATTTGACGGATCGATAATCATTAAATTAGACATTGCTAAAGGCATTGCTTGGTCAATAATTCCACCCTGAGGGTTCTTAGCAGAACGTTTTAAGTGTTTCTTGACCATATTTAAACCTGAGACTATCGCCTTATTCTTTTTTGTTAAGACGAGCTCTACCGTACCAACTTGGTTACGATTCTTGCCAGCAATAATTAAAACTTTGTCGCCTTTTCTTATTTTCATTTCGAACCCCAAAAGTGAGAAATATGAATGTATGCCATGATTATAGGACTTCTTTCGCTAATGAAATAATTTTCATAAATCCTCTATCGCGTAGCTCGCGAGCGACTGGCCCGAAGATACGCGTACCTCGCGGAGTGCCGTCATCATTTATTACTACTGCCGCGTTGTCGTCAAAGCGGATACTTGAGCCATCAGTTCGACGAATCGGTTTAGTCTGACGAACTATGACAGCACGTACAACTTCGTGGGCTTTAACGTTTCCCAGGGGAGTGGCTAACTTAACAGAAGCAACAACAACGTCTCCAATTTGGGCCGCAGCAAACTTACCTTGTTTTATCACTTTTATAAGTCCTAAAACCCGGGCTCCAGAGTTGTCGGCAACTTTCATATAAGAACGCAGTTGTAACATCTACTTACTCTCCTTTTTGGTTTTTGCTTTGGCTGGCTTCTTAGCAACAACTTTTTTCGGAACCGTTTTATCGCTAATAGGCTGTATCTTCCAGAATTTTCGCTTGGAGATAGGACGAGTTGGGATTATCTCAACTTTAGTACCAACCTCAATAACGTTACCTAGGTTGTGTACCAAGTAACGGCCAGTTCTCTTGTAACGTTTCTTAAAAATACGGTGTACTTTCCAGGTGACCACCTCAACAACGGCCGTATCCTTGGCCGTATTAGTTACCACAACTCCCGTTAAATATTTTTGCATCTTTTTACTTCAGCGCTTCGCTAACTTTTTCGTCAAGAACAGTCGCAAGGCGAGCAATCTCCTTTTTTATTTGACCGATCTCGGAAACGTTCTTTAATTTACCCAAGATCTTTTCCTGATTAAGGGTGAAAAGCTGCTTTCGGTTCTCGGTTATTTTAACAGAGATTTCGTTGATAGTCGATCGGCGCGCCTTGTCTAAAGTTTCAGTTCTTTTCATTTTTCTTAGGAGTTTCTAATAAACTTAGTTTTTAAGGGTAGCTTATGAGCTGCTAGACGCATCGCTTCGTCAGCGATCGACTCCTCTACTCCCGACATCTCAAAAAGAATTGTTCCTGGTTTGACGACGGCTACAAAGTGATCTAATCCTCCCTTTCCACCACCCATACCAACTTCAGCTGGCTTAGCAGTGACGGGTTTGTGAGGAAAAATTCGTATCCAAATTTTACCGCCACGTTTGATATAACGAGTCATGGCTCGACGAGAAGATTCTATTTGTCTTGAACTCAACCAACCGCGTTCGATTGTTTTTAATCCAAAATCGCCGAACTCTAACTCGGTTCCTCGAGTTGCCGGACCAGCGTAAGTTCCCTTAAAGACCTTTCTGTGCTTAAGCTTCCTTGGTAATAGCATCTTATTTCTCCTCCTCAACAATCTGATGAGGACCTAAGTTCACCCAAACCTTAACACCAGTAACACCATAAGTTGTTTTAGCATGGTAAACTGCGTGATCAATATTAATATTAAAACGTGAAAGCGGAATCGAACCAGTCTGAAACTTCTCCGTACGGGCAATCTCGGCACCGTTTAGACGACCCGAAACGATGATTTTAATACCTTTGGCGTTTTTTGCCATCGTTTTTTCGAGGGCTTGTTTGCAGGCTCGGCGGTACGGAATCCGTCTTTCAATCTGATTGCCAATATTTTGAGCCACTAACTCTGCCGAAAGCTCTGGGTTACGATCTTCGACGATATCAATACGAACAGCAGGTATACCAGCAGGGTAAAAAAGTCTTTGAACCTGTAACTTTAGGTCGGTAATTCCTTGGCCCCCACGTCCAATAACTAGTCCCGGCTTACTTGTCACGACTTCTATTGCCAATTTGTCTCGTGAACGAACGATCGTCACCGACTTCACGCCTGCGTTGTTTAGCTTCTTTTGAATATAATCGCGTATCTTAAAGTCGGATACTAAGTATTCCTTAAATCTATTACCACCAAACCAGCGACTCTGCCAAGTAGATGTAATCGGAATTCTATTACTGATCGGATTTATCTTATGTCCCATTATTATTTCATTCCCCTTTTGCTTCTTACCTTGGTCTCAACCTTCCCCTTGGCAACAACAACAGGTTCCTTGGGGGTAGAACTTTTGTCGTTACGCTCTTCGAGTATTACGGTGATGTGCGCTAAGTGTTTAATGTAGCGGTTAGTTCGGCCGCGAGCGTTAGCACGACTACGCTTGATACGTGGTCCTTCTGTAGCATAGGCTTGCGACACCACCATGTCGTTGGCTGAAAATTCTTTTTTCTCTGCCGCGGCACGAGCCATCCTAAGAGTTTTGTTTAGCATCTGAGCGGAGTCCTGGGCCATGAGTGACGTTCTGTCGATGGCAGATTCTAATTTCTGGCCAACAAAAATCGACAAAACTGGTCGAAGTTTGCGAGCTGAATGGCGAACGTAGTTTAATCTTACTTTTATCATCTTATGGTTTATCTACAGTCTTAGATTTGTCTACGGCCTGTTCTTTAGCCATTTTACCGCCGTGACTCTTAAACGTTCGTGTCGGAGCAAATTCGCCCAATTTATGTCCGACCATTTCTTCAAACACAATGACATTCAAGTGCTTTCGACCGTTGTGAACGGCAAAAGTGAAACCAACCATTTCGGGGAAAATCGTTGAATGACGAGACCAAGTTTTAATCACAGACTTACTGCCGGCTTCAGCCATCTTCTTAACTTTCTCCATTAACTTTAGGTCTATATACGGACCTTTTTTAATTGATCGTGACATAATTTATCTCTTTGTTCTCCGTTGCAAAATGAACTTTGTAGTTCGTTTATTTCGACGTGTTCTGTAACCCAGTGCCGGTTTACCCCAAGGAGTCTTTGGATGTTTCAAACCGATCGGGTTAACTCCTTCTCCACCTCCATGGGGGTGGGAAACGGGGTTCATGGCTTTACCACGAACCGTTGGACGGATTCCCATGTGTCGAGTTCGGCCTGCTTTGGCGATGCGAATCCGGTTGTGAGTGACATTGGATACTGTGCCGACTGACGCCATACATTCTAGCAAGATTTTACGGATTTCTGAAGAAGGCATTTTAATGTAAGCGTATTTACCTTCTTTGGCGGTTATTGTTGCCGCAGAACCTGCTGAACGCACGATTTGCCCGCCACGTCCTGGTTGGAGCTCGATGTTGTGAATCTCAACGCCAACTCCGATGTCGGCAAGCTTCGCTCTTGACCCGAGAGAAATTCTTTTCGATTGACCCGAGGTTACGCTCTGACCAACCTTCATCTTGTCGGCTGCTAAGATATATTTCTTTGACTTATCCGGCATTTCCAGTAGGGCAATAAAAGATGATCGGTTTGGATCATATTCTAACGATTCCACCCTGGCTGTTCCTTCAAAAGGTAAGAATTTAAAATCTATCAAACGATAAAGACGTTTTGCCCCACCTCCACGATGCCAAACAGAAATACGTCCGTGTTTGTCTCGTCCTGCGTGTGATTGCAAAGCAACCGTAAGAGAACGCTCAGGACGCTTTTTAGAAAGCGTTTCAAAATCTCCGAAGCTCTTAAGGCGTTGAGCGGGAGTTGTGGGGTTAATTAGTCGTGGCATCAGTTTTTCTCCTTAGCCTGCTCTTTAGAATTCTTATCTTCTTTTTGCTTGGGAAGTTCGAAACCAGGTAGTTTCTGACCCTTTTTCAGCTGAACGTAGGCCTTACGACGAGAGGATTGAACTCCGGGTAGACGTTTGAATTTAACACGCTTAGCGGGTAGGTTAACAATCCGCACAGAAATAACATCAAGATCAAACTGTTTTTTCAGTTCCGTCGCAATGGAACTCTTAGTAGCATTCCTATCGACCGTCATAACATAAAGACCCCTGTCCATACCTAGCGCGGCTTTCTCAGTTAAAATAGGTGAAGAAATTAAGTTCATGAAGTTACCTCAGTATTTTTCTTATTGGTAGCTTTGGTCGTCTTTTTCGCTGGAGTTAATTTTCCGTAGATCCGGTCATAGCAATCTTTCTCCATCACTAAAGTCTTGTAGAAAGCTAAGTCCAAAATAGAAACCTGATCGAGTGGTTTGACGTCAGTATTAGGAATATTAGAGGTTGCCAAAATAAGTTCTGGTTCAATCGTTGTGGTTACTAATAAGGTTTTACCCTTCGGCTTAATTTCAGACAACAACTTCACTGCAAGCTTGGTTCTCGGTTCCGTAAGATGTAATTTAGGAACGCTAATAACCCTATCCTCAATCTTAAATAACTGCCAGAGCTGCTCTTTAGCAAGACTAGCCATTTTCTTGGGTAATGCTTGCTTGAAATTTTGCTTGTTTGTTGGTCCGAAGGTAATACCACCACCAACCCAAATTGGCGAGCGCGAAGATCCAACCCGGGCTCGGCCAGTGCCTTTTTGTTTCCAGGGTTTTCTACCGCCACCAGAAACTTCACCCCGAGTCTTGGTGTGGGCAGTGGATTGTCTTTGGTTTGCCTGGAGAGCCAGAACAGCCTGTTTAATTAAATTCTTATTTATCATTGTCTTGGCTTTTAATAAAAACTCGACCCTTCTTTGGGCCGGGTACCGCGCCTGAAACGATCAAGGTGTTATTTTCAGAATCTACTGAAAGAATCTTACTACCGCGACTCGTAAAGTTCTCCATCCCCATATGTCCCGCCATTTTTTGCCCTTTAACAACTCTCTGGGGACGCTGGGCTCCGATAGAGCCGGGGCGACGCTGATGAGAGTGCCCATGGCTTGAAGGCCAGCCGGCAAAACCGTGTCGCTTAACGCCTCCGGCAAAGCCTTTGCCTCGAGTAACGCCAGTAACGCTAACTTTTTCACCTACCTTAAATTGTTCAACAGTTAATTGCTCGCCTTGAATGGCTTCGGGAAGTGTTTTGAGCCAAATCCCCTTCTTTGAACCAAGATGCTCAGCCGTTTTGCGCTGAGCTTTGTTTGTTTTACCTGATACTGGAATACCGATAATTGTTTGGCTATTGGTGGTGTCAAGGACAATATTTCCCGGTGCTGTTATGACCGTACCAGGAACCAGACGACCTTTGTCGTCCCACATCTGAGTCATTCCCACTTTGTGGCCAAGAAGAGCTTTCATTGATTAAATATGTTGACTGATTTTCCCAATTTAATGGGGCAGACATTAGAGCTATTTTCTCAATTTATGAGTCTCGAGTCAAGGGGAGTAACAGGCGCAGTTCGGAATGAACGCCAGAAATCCCAATATTACACAGAGTTTATTAGGCGTTTTATCTAATGAATCTCGGTGATTGTTTGGATAATCTAAGCCTAGCTTCAAGTTGGAATCAGTCCATTCCATGGATTCCCACCTATGGCAATAGGATCTCCAACAAGTTTCTAGCCGGCTCGAGACCACCAGCGAGCCGGCGTCCACTGTGTTTAATAGGTATATATTTATTGACAGAGACGTCCTAATGCTGTTACGCTATTGATCGTCAAAAGTTACGGAGGACATTAGAAATATGAATTGTTTAGTATGCGATGAGCCCGAACCAGAAGGTGCATTTCAGCCGTTGTTGTTGATCAAGCTACCATCTATCGACCTAGGTGCAAGACTGTGTTCGGATTGCGCGAACCGCGTTAGCGAGCAGACTACGCACATCATGAGCCTTGATCGGAAGGACGTTCACAGGTTTGCAGATGAGCTTTGCGACCATCTACCGTTGACGCTAGACCCACTACAAAAAAAGCTGATTGGATTCAGATTGATCGCGCTTGCAGCTGTCCGGACGAATAGGACCGCGAAGAGCCTGATCGATGAAGCGAACAGAAACGGTTGGTCTCAAGACGTCATCTGGAACACTTTTTCTCTCAAGTCGGTTTCGGCTCTCACGGGTAGCTGAAACCGACTACTCAGGCGACCTGCTCTCATTAGACTAGGTCGCTGTTTTTAATATTATAGTTTGAGCCGCCCCGTCTTGAAGGACTAAGGGCGGCTTCCGGTGAGGGTTTCGAGGGAATTAAATCGGGCCGAGCCGGCGGATGGTTCGGGAGTGCCACCGGCTCGCCTAATAACCCTTATGTTCAAGACAATTATATCCGTTTAATTAATTAAGTCAACTACCGCCATACGAGAGCCTAACTTTACAAATAAAAAAGGGTGTATATTGGTATTAGACCTTCCCTGAGGTCTACAGGCGAGATCACTGTCTCTCTGGAGTTGCTACGTGTTCCTTTGTTCGTTAAGCGCATCAAGAACAACAACGGTAAAAAGGCTACTAGGAAAAAGTTAAGTGAGGTTGTTCTAAAGAACACAGCTGGATCCTCCCACGAGGTAAGTGTGTTCAGGGAGAGCGGTGGCGGAGT
>ERZ1292623.5028-Hain-H51-01um-R1-5028-length-10658-cov-6_pt1 | contig 10658 bp, 7 predicted proteins | sample MGYA00564398_ERZ1292623 | MGnify/ENA primary metagenome ERZ1292623 (study PRJEB36523, sample SAMEA6512633) | groundwater metagenome | collected 2019-01-07 | study: AquaDiva: Metagenomics assemblies of 32 groundwater samples
GGATGGGGCAGAACGATTGACGGAATTACTTGACCAAGAAGGTTTTAAAGCTGAAACTTTAACTGAAGGGATTACTGAGTAAGATTAACAGTGGTGAGTTTGATGTCGACGATGTGAATTGAAGATGCGGAAATAATAACGGGATTGATGTTGATTTCGGAGATTTGGGGATAGTCAGTGATAAGCTGGCTGGAATTTAAGATTAAATCAATAATCGGTTTAAGGTTAACTTGGGGCAGTCCCCGGGCGCCGTTTAAGATTTGGCCGAGTTTGGTGCGGGAGAGCAAAGACGCGACAATTGTCTGATTTACCGGCAAGAAAATCCGGGCGACATCCTGGTAAATTTCCGTGTAAATGCCACCGGAGCCGAGTGTCAATAAAACCGGATAACCCGGCGTGCGTTTAAGGCCGATAAACAGTTCATGGCCGGAAGTAATTTGGGGCTGGGCTAAAATCGTTTTAAAAGAGCGAGTCAGCCGCTGAAAGGCTTTTTTTACCGCTGTCGGAGCGTTGAGATTTAGGTAAAGGCCTTTAATTTCGGTGCGGTGCAGAGACTCGTTACTATCGGTTTTGAGCACCAGTGGAAAACCAAGCTCGCGACTAAGATAATTTAAATTATCAGAGCGGGCAATAATGGTTTTAACCAGAGGCAAATGGTAGAGTTTGGCTAAGCGGGAAATTTGGGACCAGGATAAATTACCGGCGGGCAGAGGCGAGGTTTTTTTGGCTTTTACCAAAGCTCTAACCGGATATAAATTATGATGGCGGCGGTTGCGCCAGTAGCGATAAAGCCGGCTTAAGGCCCTGACGGCATTTTGAGGAAACTGAATGGTAGCGATGTGATTTTGCTGTAAAAGAGCTTCGGCCGGTTCAGTTAGTTTAGTGCCCAGAAGCGAGACGACCAGGGGTTTTTTGACGGTTTTAAATTGCTTGACAATCCCCTGGCAGGTGGCTAAAAGCTCGGTGGAAGTTTGCGGGGTGATAATAATCAGAAAAGCGTCTTTAACTTTATCCTGAATGACTTGTTTGAAAGCGGTGATAAAGCGGCCGGCTAAGGCATCGCCTAAAACATCGATTGGCGGGGCGGCTTTGAGCCGGTTTTGACCGGCAGAATCTGAGGCCAAAATGGCCGGGCCGCCGGCGTTGGTAATGATGGCCAGGTCGTTATCGACTAATGGCGGCTCAAGCGAAAAAATCTCCAATAAATTGGTAAATTCTTCGAGAGAGGCGGCTTCGAGGCAGCCGGATTGGCGGATCAGGGTTTTAATCAGTTTATTGGCCGGACTTAAGCTGGCAGTGTGGCCGGCGGCGGCCTTTTTTCCGGCTTTGGTTTGGCCGCCAAAAAGAATGATAATCGGTTTAAGGCGGGAGGCCCGACTGGCTTGTTTCAGAAATTCAAGCGGATCAACAAAGGACTCTAAATACAGTCCAATAACTTGGGTAGACGGATCAGCGGCCAGAAAGGCAAGCAACTGATTTTCATTAACGCCTAAACGGTTGCCCAGGCTGATAAACTTGGAAAAACCCAAGTGTTCGGTTTTGGCCCAGTCGAATAGATAAGAACCAAGGGCGCCGGACTGGGTGATAAAAGCAATGTTGCCGGGCGGCGGCGAGGCTTTGGCAAAAGTTATATCCAGATTGCGGGCCGGGTCGGCATAGCCTAAGCAGTTGGGGCCTAAAACTTCTCCGGAAAAATTCTTTAAAGCGGCTTGGAGGCGTGCTTCAGGGTTCGACCCTGTAGGGCCGAGTTCGGAGAAGCCGGAAGAGATAATGACAATCGAGCTGACTTTTTTTTGAACACATTCCTGAACGGCTTGAGGAACAAATTCTGCCGGAATGGCGATAATTGCTTGATTGACAGGTTTAGGAATTGCCAGAATCGAGGGGTATTGTTTATATTTGGGGTTAACCGGATAAACCTTAATTGGTGATTGTTTGAGCTTGGCAAGAATTTGATGACCAATTTTTTCGGGATTAGCTGAAGCGCCGATCAAAGCGATTGAACGGGGGGAAAATAATTTCATACCAGACTTTTGCCGGTCATTTGGTTGGGTTTGGGAATGTTCATTAATTTTAAAATAGTCGGGGCGACATCGGCTAAAATTCCGGGCGGGAGCTGTTGGTAATGACCCTGAAACGGCTGGCCGACAATAATCAGCGGCACCGGATTAACCGAATGCTCGGTATCCACTTCGCCGGTTTGAAGATTGAGCATTTCTTCGACATTGCCGTGGTCGGCCGTAATGACGGCATAGCCGCCAACGGAAAGAATGGCCGGAATAATTTTGGCTAAAGATTGGTCCATGGTTTGGCAGGCAGAAATCGCGGCCGGTAAATTGCCGGTGTGGGCTACCATGTCCGGACAGGCAAAATTAACAACAATGAAATGATAGTAACGTTTGGCCAGGGCGGCCAGAATTTCCTGGACCAATTTTTCACTGGACATGGCCGGGGTTAAATCGTAGGTAGCCACTTTGGGCGATTGGACAAATTCCCAATCTTCGCCCACAAAAGGCTGTTCGCGCAGACCGTTAAAATAATAGGTGACAAAGCGTTCTTTTTCGGTTTCGGACAAATGAAATTGTTTTTTGTCGTATTCGGCAATCACCCGGGATAAAGGATAATCAACGTGGACCGGAGGGATAATCACCTGGACCGGCAAGTGTTTTTGGTATTCGGTCATGGTGGTAAAAAGAAGATTTTTCAAAAAAACCCGGCGGGTAAAAGGCGGGGAAACCGAGGCTTTTTGAGGGAGATGGCTGTGGAGATATTTATCAGCCAAAGGGTCGAAGGCAAGTTGATTGGCTTCTTGAGTAAATTCAGGCAAAACAAAGGCTTTGGTGAGTTGGCGGGGGCGGTCCACCCGGTAGTTGTAGAAAATAATCGCATCATTATCTTTAATTAAACTTAAGGGAGTATGGCTGGTATCCACCATAATGGTTGGGTCGATAAATTCATCGGTTTTTTGGCGCTGGTATGATTGCTGAATTGCCAGTTCCGGAGAGGTAGCCGTTAAACCAACGCCTTCAGTTAAACAGCGGTAGGCTTTTTCCGTCCGTTCCCAGCGAAAATCCCGGTCCATAGCGTAATACCGGCCCATGATGGAGGCGATTTGGCCAACTCCCGCTTTAAGGAGGTGCTGTTTTATTTCGGCAATGTAGACTTCGGCAGTAGTGGGCGGCGAATCGCGGCCGTCGGTAAATAAATGCAGGGAAAGGTGACTGATTTGATTTAAACTGGCAAATTTAATCAAGGCATAGAGGTGTTCGTTGTTGGCGTGGACGCCGCCGGAACCGATGAGGCCCATTAAGTGCAAAGTGGACTGGTTCTTTTTAACGTGGCCGATGATTTTTTGGAAAACCGGGTTATTAAAAAAAGAGCCGTCGGCAATAGCGGTGTTAATGCGGGGCAGGTCCTGAAAAACAATTTGGCCCGCGCCGATATTGACGTGGCCGACTTCAGTATTGCCGTCTTCGCCATTGGGCAAGCCAACGGCCTGGCCCGAAGCGGTTAGCTGGGTATGGGGATAGGCGGCAATAAGCTGGTTGTAAAATGGCGTTTGCGCTTGAGTAATGGCATTACCGGGATTGGGAGGGGCAATCCCCCAACCATCCATAATAATTAACACTACCGGGGGGTTAGTTTCAGCCATGGTTTATTTCCGCTTCAATGGCTAATAGGCGATTATATTTAACAATTCTTTCGCCCCGGGCCGGAGCGCCGAATTTGGTGTAATCGGCGCCCACGCCGACCGCAAAATCGGCAATAAACGTGTCGTTGGTTTCACCGGAACGGTGGCTGACGATTATTTTCCAGTTATTCTCCCGGCAAAGTTTAATGACGCTAACAGTTTCGGAAACGGTCCCGGCCTGATTGGGTTTGACTAAAATAGCGTTGCAAGCTTTGCTACTAATGGCTTTTTTGACACGGTCTTGGTTAGTGGCTAAGAGCTCGTCACCGACGATTAAAGTGTTGGCAGAAAGTTCAGCGGTTAGTTTGGTCCAGCCGGCCCAATCATCATCATACAAAGGATCTTCCAGGGAAAAAAGATGGTATTCCTGATTTAACTGGCGGTAATACTCAATCAGTTCGTCGCGGCTAAATGGCTGAGCGCGATCTTTAATTTCATAATGATTGTGGTGGTAAAAAAAGTCGGCCGAGACATCCAGGCCCAGAAAAACATCGTGAGAAAATTTATAAGGCGAGAGATTGATAGATTCCAAAATTACTTCCAAGGCATCTAAGTTGGTGAATAAATTGGGAGCAAAGCCGCCTTCGTCGCCGACACTGTGAATTAAGCGCCGGGATTTAAGGGTTTGTTTAAGCAGTTTGTAAATTTCCACGCCCATCTGCAGAGCCTGATGGTAAGGAAAGCGCAAGGAAGGAATTAAATGAAATTCCTGAAAATCCAGGTTGCCGGCCCCATGGGCGCCGCCATTGATAATATTAAAGGTCGGAGCGGGCATAATTTTTAAATCCGGATTTAAGCCGTATTTAAGGCTTAAATATTTATACAGCGGTAAATTTGAGGCTGAGGCGGCGGCTTTAATGGCGGCAATGGAAACAGAAAGAAGCGCGTTACTGCCGAGCTTGGATTTATTAGGAGTACCATCGAGATCGATTAACGCTTGATCCAGTTGAGTTTGCCGGCCGGGATCAAAACCGATTAATTTTGGGGCGATAACCTGATTGACGTTGGCAACGGCTTTTAATACTCCCAACCCCTGAAAGCGGTTAGGATCGTTATCCCGAAGTTCGAGCGATTCATATTTGGAGTTAACGACTCCGGAAGGAACCGCGCTAACACCGGCGTGGCCGGTATCCAGTCGGACAGTGGTTTCAAGGGTGGGATTGCCGAGAGAATCCAGGATTTCCCGGGCGGTAAGGGAAACAATTTTAGCCATGGTTAATTAAACGCATTTCCGCCTGATAAATTATTTGCCGGGTAGAATCAATCGCGTCAGGAGAAACAGAAACACTGGTGGTCCCCCACTCGACTAATTTTTGGGTTAAATCCGGATAAACCGAAGGCGCTTGGCCGCACATGGAAACAGTGATGTGGTTTTTAACGCAGGTTTTGATGGTTTTCTCAAAGGCCCACATTACGGCCGGATTTCTTTCGTCATAAACTGAAGCGACTTCGCTATTGTCCCGGTCCACGCCTAAAATCAGCATGGTTAAGTCATTGGAGCCAATGGAAACGCCGTCGATGCCGACTTTTAGGAAGTCTTCCAGCAAAATAACATTGCTGGGGATTTCCACCATCAGCCAAAGTTTAAAATTAGCGGACCGAATTAAGCCGTGGGCGGTAATAATTTTTTTCACCTGAACCAGCTGGTCAACGGTGCGGACAAACGGCAGCATCAGCCACAAATTAGCCAGTCCCAGTTTATTGCGGACATGGGAAATAGCGGTTAGTTCCAGATTAAAAACCGCTTGGTCGACAAGGTAGCGGTAAGCGCCGCGGTAACCGAGCATCGGGTTGGGTTCAATTGGTTCATAGTCTTTGCCGCCGATTAGGTTGGCATATTCGTTGGATTTAAAGTCGGTAGCGCGATAAACAACCGGGCGCGGGTAAAAGGCCCGGCAGAATTTTTCCAAACCGGTTGAGAGCATATCGGTAAAGACTGAGGATTTGTTTTGGCTGATTAATTTTTTGGGATGAATCCCCTGTTGGGCAATCATAAATTCGGCCCGGAGCAGGCCAACACCGTCAACATTTTTTTGGGCGACGACAGAAGCCAAATCCGGTTCGCCTAAATTAACGTAAACTTTGGTAGCGGTTTTGACAGTATCCGGCACTAATTTTTTCGGCGGGATCGGAATTGATTCGGCGACTTTAATACGGACAGAGGGAAGATTGGTTTTGGGTTTGAAAACCGCGCCGGTTTGGCCGTTGACGGTAATTACTTGGCCGGTAGCTAAGATTTTGGTGGCGGTTTTACTGCCGACGATACAGGGAATTCCCAGTTCGCGGGAAACAATGGCGGCGTGGGAAGTTTGGCCGCCTTTATCGGTGACGATGGCGGCGGCTTTTTTCATGGCGGGAACAAAATCCGGGGTGGTCATTTCCGTGACCAAAATTTCATTGGTTTTCAAAAGATTGATTTCTTTGGCTGATTTTAAAATGCGGACGTAGCCGGTGGCGATGCCGGGACTGGCCGGTTCGCCGCGCAAAATTTGAGTCAAAGAGTCGGTGTTGACAGCGCTGGTAATTTTTGGCGGGGCCATTAAGGTGGTCACCGGGCGGGATTGGACCAAATAGACTTTATCTTTGTCGATGGCCCACTCGATATCCTGCGGGTAGTAATAATGCTGCTGCAGCTGGTGGCCTAATTTAGCCAGAAAAATAATTTGTTCATCGGTAAGTTTATGGCGGTTTTGCTTGGCTTGCGGGACCGGTAAATCCTGATTGGTCCCGTTTTTCAAGATCATTTGCTCGGGCTGATGGTTGAGTTGTTTTTGAAGAATTTGCCAGGTTAATTTTTGAACGAGATAATGGTCGGGAGTATAAGCGCCCTGAACGATTTTTTCGCCTAAGCCCCAAATAGCTTCGATGACGATTTGATTTTTGTCGTTGGTGACGGGGTTAACGGTGAACATAATGCCGGAAATTTCGCTCTGAACCATGGTTTCGACCGGTAAGGCAATGCCGATTTTAAAGTGGGCAAAGCCTTTTTGTTGGCGGTAAAAAATCGCTCGGGGTTCAAAAAGAGACGCCCAACATTCCCGGACAGCCTGAATTAGATTGGCTTCGCCTTTAATATTTAAAAAAGTTTCCTGCTGGCCGGCAAAAGAGGCGCCGGGCAGATCTTCAGCCGTGGCAGACGAGCGGACGGCCACTAAGGTACTATTAAAACCCCGGCCTAATTTTAAGTAAGATTTGATAATGGCTTTGATAATCGGATCGGGAATGGAAGCGCTAACAATTAATTTTTTAATTTTATGGGAGGCGGAATTTAACTGCTGAGGGTCGTTGACGTTTAGCGCGTCGATAATCGACTGAATTTTGGCTTTGAGATTATTGGCTTTAATAACTTCGAAATAAGCGGTGGAAGTGATGATAAAGCCGGGCGGGACCGGGAAGCCGGCCTGGACCAGTTCGCCCAAGTTGCCGCCTTTGCCGCCAACCAAGCCGAGATCGTGGCGATCAACCTGATTGAAATTAACAGTGTAGAGATTTTGGTCATTGGGCAGCATTGATTAAGGATAGCAGAAATCTAATCTGATTGACAACTACCTGCAGGGTTTGACCCTGCAGGTTTATCGATATAGAATTAGGTGTGCCAAAGAAAAATATCGTTAAGGAATTTAAAGAAAACACTTATTACCACTTGTATAATCGGGGGGTGGATAAACAGAGAATCTTCAGGAATGATGAAGATTATAAAATTTTTTTGGGATACTTAAAGCTTTATTTGATGCCGGTTGACCTGCAGGGTTTGACCCTGCAGGTGGCACCATCGAAGAAATTGAAAAACTTTACGGAGAATGTCGATTTGTTGAGTTATTGCTTAATACCTAATCATTTCCATTTGCTGGTTTTTCAGAAAAATCCTAACGATATCAGTTATTTTATGAAGTCTTTGGGAGTTAAATATTCCATGTTTTTTAATAAAAAATATAAACGGGTTGGAACATTATTTCAGGGGGCCTATAAGGCGGTAGAAGTTGAATCGGAAAATCAGCTTTTGTATTTATCAAAGTATATTCATCGTAACCCTGCAGGGTTTGACCCTGCAGGTTGGAAAGAGTACAAGTATTCAAGCTATGGGAATTATTTAGGGTTATTTAAACAGGCTTGGGTGAAAACAGATTTAATCTTAAGTTATTTTTCGAAAACCAAGTTAAACAATTCCTATAAGAGTTTTGTGGAAGAAACTGACGAAAGAGATACACTGACGATAAAATCAGTCTTACTTGAGGAAATTTAACCTACAGGGTTTGACCCTGCAGGTTGTTTGCCAAGCTCTTTTTTGAAGTAGTCGACCCAGGGGATGGCGAGCGGGTCCACCTGATAAATTTCGGCTAGCTTTAAAGTTAGGAAACCGGATAAGGCATAGGCTTCAAGCACTTGGGAAAGCTTGTCCGGGCCGGCGAGGTTTAAATTAAGAGTTTTAATCCCCTGCTTGGTAACTATTTCCTGAGTGATTTTAAACCTTAATTGAATTTTGGGCGAATATAAAGCAGAATTAATAAACAGAAAAACCGCATTTTGGCGCAAAGAGTTAGGAAATTTTAAGCCTTCCATTAAGTGGTGGTTTAATTCCGGTATCTCTCTGTGGTCGGAGATCATTTTGGAGTTTTCATTAATTTGATTGGCAAAACCATTGCCAAAGCCGCGCAAAAAGCCGGAAGTAATAATAAACAAATGGGTATCTTTTAAATCCCTGGCTAAAGCTTCGGCTTGGGTTTGAAACTGGGGTAAATTATGGCGCAAAAAATCAATGGCCGATTGGACCTCAGTTTCTTTTAAGTCAATTAATTTTAAAGCCTGGAGCAAGCCTAAATGGCCGAAAAGCAGAAAACCGTTACCCATACGGGGCTGGCGCGAGGGATTAAATTTGTCCGGGTTAAAAATATAGCCGGGAACAGCCAGCATGGACTGGGAACTAACTTGAGTAATTTGAGCTTTTTTGACGAGTGCTTGATCCCGGCAACTAAGCACTTCTTCGGTGGCGCCGGAATAAGAAGATAAAATAACCAAAGTGTTTTCGTTAACATAAGCCGGCAAATCATAGTCATCGATAATTTCGTAGGGCAAGGTAATTTTGTCAGGAAATAAATACTTGACGGTTAAGGGCGTGAAACGGGAGCCGCCCATAGCGCAGATAACAATATTTTTGACCGCAGAATAAGAATCAGGAAATTTAAGGTTAGAGCTAACTTGCCAGGCAGACTGGCATTGGTCGGGTAAAAAATTAATCATAAAATTTCAGCGCCTAATAATTGTAGCTCATTTTGAAGCTCTTTGGTTTTGGCTGTTAAAATTTCCGGGGAATCGGCTTCTAAATTTAATCTTAATAACGGTTCGGTGTTGCTGGCACGCAGGCTAAACCACCAAGTGTCAAACCAAACACTTAAGCCGTCCAGCCAGTCAATAGATTTTGCCTGAGGCTCGTATTTTTTAAAAATAGTTTGAATAATTTTTTTCGGGTTGCTAACTTTAAAATTCTTTTCTTCAAAACTAAAATAACGGCTGTATTGATCGATTAAATCGCTTAAGGTTAAGTTTTTTTCGGACATTAATTCCAAAACCAAAAGAGCGGCAATAATGGCTGAGTCGGCAAAAAAATTATCGCGGAAATAATAATGACCCGAATGCTCGCCGCAAAAAAGGCCTTGTTCCTGCCGCATCGCGGCTTTAATCAGGGTGTGGCCGACTTTAACTCTGACCGGACGGCCCTGGTGTTTGGCAATAATTTCCGGAACGATCTGACCGACGATGGCATTGTAAAGAATGGTGTCGCCCGGGTGTTTCAGGAGCAGGTTTTCGGCAATAATCGCGGTCATCACCGTGCCGGAAACAACCCGGCCCAGAGAGTCGATTAAGAAAACCCGGTCGCCATCGCCGTCAAAAGCCAAACCAGCATCGGCACCCTGAGATTTAACTGCCGTGATTAAGTCCTGAAGATTTTTGGCTTCGATGGGGCTGGGAACATGGTGGGGAAAACTGCCGTCCAGCTCATAATAAAGATGCGAGACGGAAAAAGGCAGTTTCTTTTCAAAAGCCGGCATAAAGTAACCGGCCATAGCGTTGCCGGCGTCAATGACTAATTTAAATGGTTTGAGTTTGCTAACGTCGACAAATTTCAGAACATGATTTACCCAATCAGGCAATAAATTTCTAGAAGTTAAATGGCCCGGAGCAATATTTTTAGGCGTTAGTTCTGCCTTAGACAAAGCCAGATCGCGCAAGGCATAAATGCCGTTAGCGCCGCTGATGGGAATTGCCCCTTTTTTGACCATTTTTAGACCGTTGTAAGCGCTGGGGTTATGAGAAGCTGATAAGGTAATGTTCATATCTTCATTCCCGGTTCCGGAAGCAAAATAAAGCATATCAGTGGCAATTAAACCTAAATCAACCACGTCCACGCCGCAGACTAAAAAAGTGGTGATCATGGCCTGATGAAACTTGGCTGAACTTAAGCGCATGTCATGGCCAAGTTGAACGGAACGGGGTTTAAAATAATGAACAATGGCTTGGGTGAGCCGGATAATTCCCGTTTCATCAAGCTGACCGGGGACAATTCCCCGGATATCATAATCTTTAAAGATTGACGGATCTAATACCATAGTTGTTCAAAACCGGTTAATAAGCTAAAAGGATCTTGACCGCTTTTTTGAGCAAAATCAAGTTTTAAGAGACGGTTATGCCAGTTAAGCAATTGTTCCGGGGTCCAGGATCTGGCCTGGGCCAGCAATTTTTGCTTTTGCCAGGGAGAAGTTTTGACTAAATCAGGATTGTCTTTAATTTGGATTAATTGGCTGATCCGGCGGGAAAATAAGTAAAAAATAAGCTCAATGGGGTTGGATTTAACCGCCAGATGCAGGGATTTAAGACTGGGAGCGTCCAGAAAATTAAAAATTGACGGAGGGAGTTTAAACTCGGTAATTTTAACTTTTGGTCCAAGCGGTTTGAGAGCGGTTTTGGATAA
>ERZ1292623.3749-Hain-H51-01um-R1-3749-length-12823-cov-7_pt2 | contig 10657 bp, 11 predicted proteins | sample MGYA00564398_ERZ1292623 | MGnify/ENA primary metagenome ERZ1292623 (study PRJEB36523, sample SAMEA6512633) | groundwater metagenome | collected 2019-01-07 | study: AquaDiva: Metagenomics assemblies of 32 groundwater samples
GCTTTTTTATCCAGTTTGGCGAGTACGTCAATCACTTTCCGTCCGGCATAATACCCGCAGTTTTTGCAGACCACATGGGGAATAACGGCGCTACCGCACTGGCGGCAGGTCCCAAATCGGGACGCCGTAAGCGCGTGGTGCGAGCGCACGCGATTGCGCTTGCCTTTGGTATGACGCATTCGGACTACCATATGATTGCAATTACGAATTAGCGATACATTTCATCATGTGTCCCGATATCAACATAAAGAATGGTGTCGTCCTTGAGAAAAACAAATTTTATGCGATAGTCGTAGTCAACCGAGTATGCCCACTTATCGACATCCTTCCCGTGAAGTTTATGCGTATCCAGCCGCGGGTCAAAAGCGTTTGCTTTGAAAATTTCTTCGCGCGCCCCCGCTTTCCGCTGAATATCAATCGGCAGTTTATCTAACGAGCGAAGAAACTTTGTGCCGTATTCAATCTTCCCTATCTTTCTTTCTGCGGGCATATTTTTTCAGTGCTTCGCTCATAGAACGACCGCTGATCGTCTCGCCCGCCCGGTACTCCGCCATCGCTTCCCGCACTTCTTCATCCAGACGCTCCGCGGCCTTTCCGTACAATTGATACGCCGGGACTTTATACTTCTTTCCCTTCCACAGATGGGTTTCGTATCCGACAAACGCCGGTTTTTTCTCTCCGTTGCTCTTTAAAAGCCGCTCATACTCGCGCCGCGGCACCGCGACCAATTCCTCGCGACCAATGGAGCTTTTGGGGATTTTTACGACCAAGGTTGATGCCATATTCTTATAGTATCAAACCCCGCGGGGTTTGGCAAATAAAAATAGGGTGCCGCGTATGCAGCACCCGTGGTTGATAGCACATTAACACATTAACTGGATGCCCCCAATGACATTAACTATGTCTAATACGCATTCGGAGCACCGTCCTTTTGATCCCGACGCCGTCAATATACTCATCTCCCGCATTAAGATTACGCATCCATGCAGGTTCCTCCAATTCCGACAATAGGGAAGGATCAACAGATTCAAGCTCAACGAGGTGCCCAACATACTCAGTCTTATCAAACGGATGATGCCCATAGGCACCAAGGTTAACAGCAACACCATAGCCAGCACCGACTGGCTCGCTGGGATGGACAGAAAGAACTTTACCCTTGGTCCCCTTTGGTATCCTAGGGAAGACCGCGGAGGAAACTTCAACAAACCGATTAATTTTCTCTTTCGCCTCTCCCTGGGTAAACCATTGCGATCCTTGACTCATTACATACTCCTTATTGAAGAACGACTACCCGCTCAAACCCAGCAGAATGCAGAGGTTTTAGCAATTGAGCGGAAACCACGGGGATTGCCCACGCGTAGTTTAGTGTAGCACTATCTTAAACGATTGTCTATGCATCTCGCATCTGCCGTATTTTTGGATCATCGCGCGGTGCAGTGCGGTGCCATACCCCTTGTGCAGATCAAAGCGATACTGGGGGTATTGGTTGTGGAGACGGCGCATGAGGCGGTCGCGGGTGACTTTGGCGATAATGGATGCCGCGGCAATGGCAGATATTTTTTCATCTCCTTTAATGATGGTCCGTTGGGCAATGGAGGGCGGCAGTTTTAAGCCGGCATCCAACAATGCCCTCTGCCCTAAACTAAGTTTGGGGCAGAGGCGACGGTATACGCGGCTGGCGCCGAGATTGCCCGCGGCCGAAATATTGATACGGTCAATCACTGCCGGGGACACCCGCGCCACAGCCCATTGGACGGCAGGATGGCGCGTGAGCAGACGATACCACGCCTCACGTTTCCGGACGCTCAACTTTTTTGAGTCGCGGATGCCGACCAGAAGCCGGCGCGCAAGCGCCGGATGTATTTTCACTCCCGCCACCACGACGGGTCCTGCCAGCGGGCCGCGCCCCGCTTCATCAATACCTATGATCGCGGCAGGGTCGTTGCACACACCGCGTCCTGTAGTATCATTACCAATATGAAATTTACGCATCTGCATGTCCATTCGCATTATAGCCTGCTGGACGGACTCGCCAAAATAGATGATCTGGTGCGCCACGCGGGAGAGGCGGGCATGGATGCGCTGGCGCTCACCGATCACGGCAACCTCTACGGCGCCATTGAATTTTACCAAAAAGCAAAAAGGGCGGGTATCAAACCCATCATCGGCGCGGAACTCTATATCGCGGCCGGCAACATGCGCGACAAGAACCATGGTGTGGATGATAAGCGGTATCATCTCACCGTGCTCGCCCACACGACCGAGGGCTACTACAATCTTATAAAAATCATCACCGCGGCGAACCTGGAAGGATTTTACTACAAGCCGCGCGCAGACAAAAATCTCCTACGCCAGTATAGTAAGGGGCTTATCGCCCTCTCCGGCTGTTTTGCTGCGGAAATCCCCCGCGCGATACAGAGCAAAAAAATGGACACGGCCGAGCGGCTCATCGGTGAATACCAGGACATTTTCGGCCACGATAATTTTTATCTGGAAATCATGCCGCACTTTGAATTTGCCGACATGCGGCCGACCAACGCCACACTCGCCATGCTTGCCCGCAAAACCGGCGCACGGCTTGTCGCGACCAACGATATCCACTATGTCCACCGCGAAGACAGCGAAGCGCAGGACATCATGGTATCCATCCAGACCGGCGCCCGCACCAACGACGAAAATCGGCTCACTATGAAGCAGGCGAATCTTTCCATGCGAACGGGCGAAGAAATGCTGGCGTTACTTCCCGAATATCCGGAAGCAATAGAGCAGACCATGGAGATTGCCGGGCGCGTAGATATTCAGCCGCGCCTTGGCACTTGGATATTACCCGTGCCGCAGGTTTCCCCCACCCAAGATCACGAAACGGCCCTGCGCACGCTGACGTACGACGGCATTGCCCGACGCGGACTTTCACGTACGCCGGATGTGGAACAGCGCATTGAATACGAACTGGACATCATCAAAAAAAGAGGGTTCCTCGCTTATTATCTCGTGGTTGCCGACTTTCTGCGGTTTGCACACGAGCAGAAGATATTCAACACCGTACGCGGATCCGGTGGCGGTTCGCTGGTCGCATATCTCACCAGCATCACGCCGGTCAATCCTCTGGAATACAAATTGCCGTTTGAGCGGTTTCTCAATCTGGAACGGCCGGCGCCTCCCGACTTTGACATGGACTTTGCGGACAACCGGCGCGAGGAAATGCTGGACTATGCAAAACAAAAATACGGCGAGGATCGGGTGGCGCAGATCGGCACATTCGGCACCATGGCGGCGCGCGCCGCCGTGCGTGATGTGGCGCGGGCGCTCGGGTACCCCTACGCCATGGGCGACCGCATCGCCAAACTCATCCCCATCGGCGCGCAGGGATTTCCCATGACTCTGGATCGCGCCCTCGCGAGTACCCCCGAACTCCGGCAGATCTACGAGCGCGAAGACGATGTACGGCGCATCATTGACCAGTCAAAAAAACTAGAGGGGTGTGTGCGGCATGTGTCCGTGCACGCCGCAGGCGTGGTGATAGCGCCTTCACCCCTCGTGGAATACATGCCGCTCCAACTTGACCCCAAGGGAGGCAAGATCATTACGCAATATGAAATGACGTCCATTGACCCCTCATATTCGCCCGATCCCGCGTTTGCCGTAGGGCTCCCGAAAATTGATTTCCTCGGTATCCGCAATCTTTCCATCCTGGAAGACGCGATACGCCTGGTCAAACTGCACCGCGGCGTTGATATTGATATAGAAAAGATTCCCTTGGACGACAGCCGCACGTTTTCTTTGCTCGCAAAAGGCGAGACCATGGGACTGTTCCAGCTTGGCGGCTCGGGCATGACCAAATATCTCAAAGACCTGCGGCCGACCACCATTCATGACATCAACGCCATGGTAGCGCTCTACCGCCCGGGGCCGATTGATTCCATCCCCACCTACATCCAGCGCAAGCGCAATCCCCACACCATCACCTATCTTGATCCGCGCATGAAAGATATTCTTGAGCAATCCTACGGCGTCATCGTGTACCAAGACGACGTCATGCTCATCGCCATCAAGCTTGCGGGGTATTCGTGGCTGGAAGCGGACAAACTGCGCAAGGCCATGGGGAAAAAAATTCCGGCGGAAATGGCCGCACAGAAAGAAAAACTCTCCGCAGGGCTTTTGAAAAACGGAATGTCCCAGCGCAACATCAACGAGCTGTGGGGACTGATTGAACCCTTTGCGGCCTACGGTTTTAATAAGAGCCACGCAGCGTGCTATGGCAGGGTCGCGTATCAGACCGCATATATGAAGGCCAACTTCCCGGGGGAATACATGACCGCCGTACTCACTGCGGAATCCGGCGATACGGAAACGATTGCCGAAATCATCACCGAGTGCACGCGCATGGGCCTGCCTGTGCTTCCGCCGGATATCAACGAGAGCCATGCGAAATTTACTCTGATCAAAGCCGCAAACGGCGGCAACGACACCATCCGGTTCGGTCTTGAAACGATCAAAAACGTCGGCACCAATATCGTGGAGGCAGTCATTGCCGAACGGGGGGCGCATGGAAAGTTCGCCTCGCTCGCCGCGTTTGTAGAGCGCGTGCGGCATAAGGACTTCAATAAAAAATCTGTTGAATCCCTCATTAAGTGCGGGGCGCTGGATACCCTGGGCGAGCGCGGCGTTTTGCTTGCCAATCTTGACCTCCTGCTGGAGTACAACCGCGAATCACAAAAAAACTCCCGTGAGGGACAAACATCGCTTTTTGCAGCAGCTCCCGACACGCATGCATCCTCGCTCCGCCTCAAGCCCGCCGAGCCCGCGGCCAAACGCGACCGGCTCGCGTGGGAAAAAGAACTGCTCGGTTTGTATGTCAGTGAGCACCCCCTGCAGGAATATCTGAAAAAGTTGCGCCACAGAAAACTTGTACCCCTGCACGCACTCACCATTGACTTGCGCAATCAGGAAGTGACCGTGGCAGGACTTGTCTCCGGCATTCAGAAGATCACGACGCGTACCGGTGAGTCCATGCTGTTTGTAAAAATGGAGGATGCGAGCGCGCGCACTGAAGTGCTCGTATTCCCCAAAATCCTCGCGGCCAATCCATCGGTGTGGCAGGAGCAAAAAGTGCTGGTGGTAAAAGGCCGCGTATCCGACAAAGACGGCGTCGCCAAAATCCTCTGCGAGGAAGCGACTGAAATCGTTTAAACTCCATGTCCCGATAGATCTGCCCACTTACAACAATTCTAGACGATCGTCAGTATTTGTTGTAAATTGGTTATGATGACCGTCACTGATATTGGCGGTATGCATTATCTATAACTCCATATGTATGCCTCTTCGCTCTCTGACCCGTGCCCTTCTTGAGCATTTGTCCGAAAACAAATATCTCCTTATTGATGCCCTGCTTCCCCCTGGATACGGGGAGACACACCTTTCCCGGGCCATCCTTGGCCTTGATAACTTCGGCTATCGCTATGCTTCCAGAAAAGCCGCGAAACGCTCGTTGTCCAGCATCCTATCGCGCCTCAAGCGAGAGGGTCTGGTGAGCTACCGTGGCTCATCGCGTGAAGCGCAGTGGCGCCTGACGCGACAGGGCAAAGCGCATCTTGAAACAATGATCGCCCGATCCCCGCCGCTACCTCATCTCCCCCCGCAGGATGGCATTGTCCGCATCGTAACGTTTGACGTGCCGGAAAAACAGCGGGGGAAGCGCAATTGGCTCCGCGCAATGCTTATCTTCTGTGACTATCAAACGCTCCACAAAAGCGTGTATCTTGGAACGCGTCCGCTCCCGCAGGAGATCATTCATGAAATTGATGATCTTGGCCTGTCGAAGTTCATTCACATCGCGGGGATCGGCAAAAAGGGTACTCTGAAAAAAGCATGATTGAAAGGACGGTTGCGCGCGTGTTGCGGAGAAACATCCCAAATTTCAACTTACAACAAATGCCGACGATCGTCGGCATTTGTTGTAAGTTAGTTCTGTCTTCGTTATTGACGAAATTTTATTGCATCTTTCAGATACATGCCCTACTATAGAAAAAGGCCGAGGAGGCAAAATGCGTGCATTTTGCTCGCTCGGCTCACCCTCCCCTGCACGCGCCATGATTTTTAATAAACGAACATCCCCCACAAGCCAAGACCAACAGCACCGGCAGGCCAAACGGCTAGTAGCGGAAATCTTTTTGGGGGACATTGACCACACCACAATAGTAGGACCGTACAACCGAAGCCCAGAAGTCCGATGTCCAACACAAGAGCGTTATTCCAAAAATGAGGATTCCTCATCTCCGGAAAAGAAAACCACGGAGCAATAAAGAAAAGGAACACAAGATCAAGAACAACGAGACCTTCAAGGAACTTAATCTTCATATCCGCTACCTCCGCCTAATTTTGATCACATATGATCGAAGAATTCATCCCTCTCTATTTCATATCATGAAAGAAGAAAAACATCAACAATCCATTGATTCCATCCGTCATTCGCTGGCGCATGTTTTGGCCGCGGCGGTGCGCGCGTTGTACCCGGGCGCAAAAAACACCATCGGCCCCGAGATTGAAAACGGATTTTACCAGGATTTCGCATTGTCCGCTCCCCTTTCTGAAACAGACCTCCCCGCGATAGAAGACAAGATGCGCGAGATTCTCCGTGCATGGAAGGGGTTTGAGCGGCGGGAAGTGACCCGTCTTGATGCTGAAAAAGAATTTGCGTGGAATCCGTACAAGTTGGAGATGATCCGTGAACTCGCGGAAAAAGGTGCTTCGATCACGTTGTATGTGTCCGGTGACTTTACAGATCTGTGCAAGGGTGGCCATGTAGAAAATATCTCCGACCTCCATCCTGATGCGTTCCGATTGACACATCTGGCGGGCGCATATTGGCGGGGCGATGAAAAAAACCCCATGCTCACGCGCGTCTACGGCCTTGCGTTCGCGACAAAAGAAGAGCTGGAGGCGCATATTCGGCAACAGGAAGAAGCCAAAAAGCGCGACCACCGCATGCTCGGAAAAGAATTGGGGTTGTTTGTTTTTTCCGAAGCCGTGGGCAAAGGACTGCCACTGTGGACGGAAAAAGGTGCCACTATCCGCCGCATACTGGAACGGTTTATCGTGGATGAGGAAATCCGCCGCGGGTATACCCATGTCCTGACTCCGGACATTGCGAATCTGGAACTCTACAAAAAATCGGGGCACTATCCGTACTACAAGGACTCCATGTATGCGCCTATTGTTATTGATGACGAGCAATATATGTTGCGCCCCATGACGTGCCCGCACCACTTTGAATTGTACTTGAGCAAGCCCCGTAGTTATCGCGACCTTCCCATGCGCATCGCTGAAGTCGCAAAACTATACCGCTATGAACGGTCCGGGGAACTCACGGGTCTGATTCGCTTGCGCGCGTTTTCTCTGGCTGACGCGCACATCGTCTGCGCGGACAAGGATCAGGCAAAACAAGAAGTGGCTGGCGCGCTTGACCTTATTGAATACATGGCAGGCGTGTTCGGACTGACGATGGGCGAGCACTACTGGTATCGGCTGTCGCTGGGCGACCGCGAAAACAGCGAAAAATATTTCAAAAACGACGCGGCATGGGACGAGGGCGAGAAAATGCTCCGCGAAGTCCTGGATACACGCAACGCGCATTTTGTGTCAGCGCCGGGGGAAGCCGCATTTTACGGGCCCAAAATTGACGTGCAGATGCGCAACATCAACGGCAAGGAAGACACGGCGTTTACCGTACAGTACGACTTTTGCATGCCATCGCGTTTCAATCTGACATATACTACCGCCGACGGCACGGAAAAGACGGCGGTCGTAGTGCACCGCTCGTCCATCGGTGCTATTGAGCGCATCATCGCGTTTTTGATTGAACACTATGCTGGCGCTTTCCCCGTGTGGCTGGCGCCAGTACAAGCCGCCGTCATTTCGGTGAGCGAGAAATTCCAGCAGTACGCGCAATCGGTATTTGATATACTGCGGTCACAGGGCATCCGCACAGAGATTTGGGACGCAAACGACACACTGGGCAAACGCATACGCGGGGCGGAACAACAGAAAATCCCTTACATTCTCGTCGTCGGTGAACGCGAGGCCTCTGCAGGCACGATAGCGGTGCGCGAGCGCGGGGCTGGGGATAAAGGCACGGTGACACCTGAACAATTTATTGATACTCTAAAGAAAGAAAATCCCCGCTAAAAACCATATGGATTTACTGGAACAATACAAGCAACAGCGTCCAGAAGCGTTTCGGGAGCAGAAACAAGCGCCCACGGCCGATAAGTACGGCCGCACATACGGCGGCATGACCGCTCTTGTGATCCGCATGTCAGGAGGTAGGATACAGGATGCGAGGGGGGCGATGCGGGTACTGCTAATAGCGGCGGTTGTGACTCTGTTATTATCTCTGTTGTTTTTTTATGGCATTCCTGGTTTTTCCTCCTCGCCCAAAGCATTTGTGCCTACCGGATATTCGCCCGATGCGCTCCCACGTTGACGGTCTTATATGGTGTGAGGAATGGTATGAAAAAAGCAGGTTTTACTCTCATTGAACTTTTGGTGGTCATCTCCATTATTTCTTTGCTTTCCAGTGTTGTATTGACGAGCGTGAACTCCGCGCGCGCCAAAGCGCGGGACGCGCGGCGGCTCGCCGATGTGTCCCAGTTGGTTACCGCATTGCAGTTTTACTATGATGCCAATAATGCGTTTCCCCCGACCCCTGGCTGTGTAAACGGCTGGTGCTGTTTGGGGCACGGAGACGGGGGAAGATGTTGGGCGAACAATTATACGGGAAATACCGCATTGGATAATGGATTAGCGCCTTACTTGCCAAAAATTCCGGACGATCCGCTCAATAATACTTCGCGCTATGGCGATGCGTATATGTATCGGGTTGACAACGACGCGCTTGGAACGTACGCCACTTTACATTGGGGCGTAGAAAAATCAAACCCCACTACACAAGATTGTGCTGGGGGAACTATAGGCAATTGGGGTGCCGGTCTTGGCATCGGTAGCAATTATTATTGTATGTTGCCGATACGATAAAAAAGGTATAAAAACTCATCGTCATCGCAGACCCTACGGCGTCGGGCAAGTCGGCATTGGCTATACGACTCGCGAAATGATTGACATAAAAAAATCGGCATGTTGATGCTTGAACGATTTTTTGGTACGATTGAAAGGATTTTACAATGACGACACATGGCTTTTGCAGACGATATAAAATTGGTCGTTCTCTTTGGATCCCGAGCTGCGGAGACGGCCGGAGCGCGGTCTGACACGGATATCGCGGTGCTTGCGAATCACGCGCTTTCATTGGAAGAGAAAGCCGTGATCGGGGAGGAGGCCGCGCGGATACTCGCCGTTTCCGAAGATGCCGTTGATGTGACGGATATTTGGCGCGCTCCCCCTCTGCTTCAGCACGAAATCGCCCGCCATGGACGTCTTATTCATGGAGACCAGTTTGATTTTATCCGTTTCCGGGTTCTCGCGTGGAAACGCTATCTTGATACGGCAAAATTCAGGCGCGCGCGAGAACGCGCGCTGGCGCAACACTATGAGCAGTGAACTGATACTCAAGAAACTGGAGCAGATACAAGAACTGTTGCAGGAGCTGGAGCGTCTGCTCGCTATACCGCTTGAGAAATTTGTCAGCGACTTGACGGCGGTGCGCGCCGCAGAACGCAATTTTCAGCTCACCGTTGATATCGCAAGCGACATCAATACGCACATCCTGCTCGAGCGCGGAGGCAAGACCCCGGACACATATCGGGAATCATTTGTCGCGCTGGAACGAGAAGGGATTCTCCCGCGCGAACTTGCGCGCCGACTTGTGGACAGCGCCAAAGTAAGAAACATCTTGGTGCATGAATACGACTTTGAGGAGGACTACGAAAAATTCTACCGGGCGGCGCGGGAATCCGTTCCCGCATATCGCGAGTACGCAAAGATAATTTACGGCCACGTAGCCGGTAAATAAAAAAATTCTGACGCGCCGCGCGTAATGCAAAAAATCATCTTCATCGTAGGCCCCACGGCATCGGGTAAGTCGGCGTTGGCCATACGACTCGCCAAAAAATTCAACGGAGAAATAATTTCCGCCGATTCGCGGCAAGTGTATCGAGGGCTTGAAATTGGCTCGGGCGCAGTAACGCATAAAGAGGCACGGGGTGTGCCTCACCATATTATCGGCGTTGCGTCTCCGCGCCGCGCGTACACCATAGCACTTTTTGTGCGCGATGCGCGGGCCGCGATTGCCGCAATCGCGCGTAGAGGCCGCGTACCCATCGTCGCTGGAGGCACGGCATTTTGGGTCAATACTCTCGCGTATGGCATGACGTTACCCAAAGTGAAGCCCAATGCGCGGATGCGCCGCGCATTGGAAAAAAAATCTCCGGCGCACCTCCTTGCCATCCTCAAACGCCTTGATCCGCGCCGTGCCGCCGCCATTGAACAAAAAAATCCGCGCCGCCTCATCCGCGCCATAGAGGTTGCGCGCGCACTCGGCCGCGTACCGACTCTTGTCAAACATTCAATGTTTGACACGTTGTGGCTCGGCCTTCATCCTCCCGATGAGACGCTGTCCCAAAGAATACGACAGCGCACCGATCACATGATCCGTCGTGGACTCGCCCCAGAGACGAAAAAACTCCTCGCCGCCCGCAACCGC
>ERZ1292623.5029-Hain-H51-01um-R1-5029-length-10656-cov-7_pt1 | contig 10656 bp, 17 predicted proteins | sample MGYA00564398_ERZ1292623 | MGnify/ENA primary metagenome ERZ1292623 (study PRJEB36523, sample SAMEA6512633) | groundwater metagenome | collected 2019-01-07 | study: AquaDiva: Metagenomics assemblies of 32 groundwater samples
GACATTGTGCACCACCAGCACTGCATTCAGCTGCTTTTTCTGAAATATTTTGATTTTGGCGAACTAAAATTATTCCTGCAATTACTCCAACAGCTAGTACTATTATTCCAATAATTGCACTCAAGACCTTCCAGTTTGTTTTACTTTTTGGCTTACTATTAGATAAACCTACAATTTTGATATCGGCATCTTTCATACATACAATATGTCACAAATCAACACTTGAAATCAATAGGATAAATGAATTACATTAAACAGATGACAAAGTATAGAGAATATTTTGAAAGGATGATAACAAACGAAAAAGAAAAGTTTGACTCTTTCACAAAACTTCATATGCAATACAGTTTGGATCAAGACTTATTACAAGAAAAGTTTAATCTCGAGGGAACAAAGATTGTTACAATTATTCGTGAATGGGAAAATAAATTATGCGCTTCCAGCGAAAAGGCAGGTTATGGGGGTTATACATCTAATCTTTCAGAAAAATTCTGGGGGGAAGTTAGAAAATCCTTTCCATTAATTGACTATGTTGGAGTAATAGTTAAAAAGTTTAATATTTCAAAAATTAATCTTTAATATATTATTTTTACTCTTCCGCCACCAAAAGTAATTTCAAATCCGTTAAGTGATTTTAGTTGCACCCTATATAGATTATTCCCTGCCCAAAAACTTAAACCTCCTGATATTGTTTGACTTAGATTCCCACTATTTGTAACATTGACCTCACTCCCATTAACAGCAATTTTGTTTGTTACGTCATACAACCTCGCAAACGCAGTTCCATTTCCGTCTTTTATTTTTAGAGAAGCATCCCAATTTGCGTAGGCTGATTTTCCATAATCAGTATTAAAATCTAAATAAAATTCTGTTCCTGGAGCATCATACCAAGTAGTAGAAGTTGTAGTAATCGGTCCATTAATTGGGATATATGCTGTTTGTAATTTAGTTTTTAATGGAGCGGGAGTAATTATGACAGTCTTAACTGTTTCTTTTGGAATAGCAGAAACTGTTGATAATGCAGTGGCTACATTTTCTGTAATTTGTTTTTTGCATGATTCACCACACTGATCAACATATTGCGAAGGTATTTGTGTCACAAGCTCACTTGGTTTTTGATACACAAAAAGCCAGACAACAGCTCCAACTAAAGTAATTGTTAAAATAAAATTAATATAAACAATCGTTTTCATTTACTTGGTAGGTTGATCAGTTACTTCGTAACCTAATTTTACAATTTTATCTCTTATTTTGTCTGCCTCTTCAAATTTTTTGGCACTACGAAGTTTTATTCTCTCTTCCATTAACTTTTTTATATTATATGGAATACTAGAATTTTTAATCTTTAATAAATCAAGGCCTAAGACCTCATCAAAAGATATTGCCAAATCATATTTATCTTGTGATGGAATATTGCTTTTCATAACTTCCCAAAGAACAGCCAATGCTTGTGGGACATTGATATCATCAGAAAGAGATTTTACAAAACTTTCTCTAAAATCATTTATCTTTTGGTTTTTATCCTCCGATAATATTGTTCTTTCATTTTCTGATTTTGAGGCAAAAACTAATCCTCTTAAATTGTTAAGGGCACTTTGTGCAGAATCTAAAGATTCAAACGAAAATCTTAAACCCTTTTTGTAATGAGAAGTCAAAATAAGATATCTCATGGCGATAGGATCGTAGCCTTTTTCAACTAGTTCCTGTGCGGTTACATAGTTTCCAAGACTTTTGCTCATTTTCTCCCCTCCTTTTCCAGTAAGCCAGCCGTTATGAAGCCAATAATTTGCAGTTTGCTTTCCGAATGCTGCAAACCCTTGGGCTATTTCATTTGTATGATGAATACTAATATGTTCAATTCCGCCTGTATGAATATCAAAGTTTTCTCCTAAGTATTTTGTAGACATTGCAGTACATTCAATATGCCATCCCGGATAACCCTCACCCCATTTACTCTCCCATTTCATCAGATGTTCTGGATTAATCGCCCAAAGGAAAAAGTCCCAAGGAAGCTTTTTGTCTGGATCCACTTCAACATCATCACGGGATTTAAGCTCTTCCAGATTCAAATTTCCAAACTTGGCATAATCTTTAAATTTAGAAGTGTCATAGACCAAGCCTTTTTTAGTAAGATATGTAAAACCTTTTTTTTCAATTACTTTATTTAATTTTATTTGTTCATCAACATTTTCTGTAGCTCTACATAAAATATCAGGCGAGGTAATCCCTAGAAGTTTCATGCTATCCTCGAACTGATCTATATATTTATTTGCAATATCCCAAACTGAAATTCCCTCCCTTTTGGCTCCTTTTTCCATCTTATCTTCACCTAAATCTTCATCAGAGGTCATGTGTCCTACATCTGTGACATTCATCACCCATTTAACTTTATATCCTGCATATCTTAACGATCTAACTAATATATCCCATTGAACATACGCGTACATATGACCTATATGTTGATTCCAGTAAACAGTTGGACCACAAGAGTAAATCCCAACTTCACCATTTTTATTTGGCACAAACTTTTCCTTTTTACGAGTTAAAGTATTATTTAAATATATATCCATATATCATTCTAACATTTTATGAACTAAATTTTTACGGTGTTTTTTATTTAGTAACTTTTTAGCAAAAACTTCTAAATCAGCATTCATCTTACTCAATTTGAATTTATTGTTCCAGTAATCAACTTCAAGCCAAATTACGTTCCCATTTTCATCTTCTGCTCGATATTTTGCATTATCTATGTAATATTTTAATATTTTCATATATATAATATATAAAACTAAAAAAGCTCCCTTTGGGAGCTTTGATTTGAAACACAAAACGCTCCCTCGTTTAAAGGAAGCTACAACAAATAAATTTAATATTTAATTCCATATTTATATATTAACTAGTGACCAAACTTATGTCAACTGTTATCTATTGAAACATTTTTATTAACCAAAAATATCTTTTCTGGTGGGTAAAAATTAGACAGGAATCTTATCTGATCATCATGTTCCGCATTTATCACATTTGCAAATTCTTTTTCTCCAACAGCTTTTCTAAGTTTTCTCCAAATTTTAGGGTTAATCTTTCTTTCATTTTGTGAATTAGTGATTACTTGTTCTGACATACATTATTTTAACATATAGTAGCAAATTTACCCACTTGGAGGTACTGGTTTTTCGACACGGGTCTCTTCTCTTTTCGCAGCACCTTTTTGCCCACCACCCATTTTACGTCCACGCTTTGCTTGGGGCATATCAATAGAACTTGTGGTTTGTTGTAAATTACGATTTTTGACAGCTTGTATTTGAGCTTTTAAAACATCTTTTTGTTCGAAACTTAACTCTGCAAATTCCTCAAGCGGGACATCTTCACCATTTTGAATGCGTTGCATTAAATCCTTAAATATTTTTTGGCGTCTAATATCTTTAAGTTCTGATTCTAAAGCTTCTAAATGCCTTCCGTCTTGCTCTGCAACTTGCTTTTTATATTTTTGCTCTTCTGGTGAAGCTTCGTTTTCAGATTTAGGAGTTTCTTGTTGTTGAGGTTTCTCTTGTTCTCCACTAACTTGTCTTGCAGCATTTTTTAATAACTCCAGTGGTTCTTGTGCAATCTGTTGTGCAGATTTTCTAATTGCTTGTTTTACTTGAGCAGTAGTATTCATTAAATTATCATATCACTCTCCGACCTTCTAGTGCTTGTGTCAAAGTAGTATCATCTGCATATTCAAGATCGGCTCCAGTTGGAATTCCCATACCTAAGCGAGTAATTAATAATTCAGAATTAAGAGTTAATAATTGTTTTTTGAGATACATTGCTGTAGCTTCACCTTCCATTGTTGGATTTGTTGCAATAATAATTTCTAAAATTTTAGATTTGTTGTCTTCAATTCTGTCCAGCAAGGACTGGATAAAAATTTCATCAGGTCCAATATTTTCGAGAGGGTTAATTGCACCATGTAAAACATGATACAAGCCTTTATACCTTCCACTTCTTTCAAAAGCAATAACATCAAGTGGATTTTCAACAACTAAACAGACAGAATGGTCACGTGATTTATCCTCACAGATTGCACATGGATCACTTTCTGCAATATTTTTACATACAGAACAAAGTACAGTATCTTTTTTGAGCCTTGTTAAATTGTTACTAAACTCATCAAGCTGTGTCTGTGGAACACGAAGCAAGTAATAGGTTAATCTCTGCGCCGACTTCGGCCCAATCCCAGGAAGTTTTTCGAAAGACTCCGTAAGTGAAGAAATCGCCTTTGCTATTCGCATATGAGGTTACTTTCCAAGTCCACCAAGAAGACCTGATAATCCCCCGCCCATTTCCATCATTTTCTTAGCAGCTTCTTTTTGAACTTTTTTCATAGCTTCATTAATTAAATCAACCAAAAATGCCATATCTTCACCATCTTTTTTGATGTATCTTAACTTTTGATCTCCTGTAACTGAAACCGACCAACCATTTTTTTCAATCGTTTCAATAATTTTTTCAAGTTCTTTCTGAAGAGCATTGGCTTGTTGCCTCATTTTGTTAAGCTCACCTAATTTTTTAAATTTATCAAACATGTTCTAATTCTACACACACCATTTAATTATTGCAATCTCTAGGGGCAACTCCTCAATTGGACTGTACTTAGACATCTCTTTTGATGTCAAAATAAGTTCAATGAGTGGAATAATTTCTTTCGATTTTGTTTCCACTAAGGTTTGATGGAGTCTATCTAATATTTCGTCTGTTAAATTTTCTATATTATTTGATTTTTTGACATCAAGTAATAATTTATCTAAATCTTTTTTAATTAGATTTTCTACAAAAATTTCTATATCTACTTCTGATTCTTTATTTAAAAAACTTTCATCGTTAACGTATTGCTCTAAACTTTTTACAGCATCTCTAAACGAACCTTTACTAATTTTTATTATTTTATCTACGTCTTCAGTTTTAATTTTAATTTTTTCATTCTTAATTATTCTCTCAAGAGATCTTTTGATCTCTTCTCTTGTTGCTTTTGTAAACTCCACAAGTGTTGTTCTACTCTTAATAGTTTCAATAATTTTTTCTGGATTAGTTGTAGCTAAGATAAAATAAACATGTGATGGAGGTTCCTCAAGCGTTTTTAAAAGTGCATTAGAAGCTTCTGTAGTTAACATGTGCGCTTCATCAATAATATATATTTTGGCTTTGGAATTTGCTGGTGCTAACTTTACAATATCACGTAGTGCACGAACATCATCAATTCCCCTGTTACTTGCTGCATCCATTTCAATTACATCTATATTATTTCCATTTGTAATTGATTTGCACTGCTCACATACACCGCAAGGTGTAACCTTACTGTTGCCCTCGCAATTTATTGCTTTTGCCAAAATTCTAGCAAGTGAAGTCTTACCTGTTCCTCTAGGTCCAGCAAACAAAAACGCATGTGGAATATTTCCTGATTTTAAAATATTGGTCAACGTAGTCCTAACTGAAGTAATATCAATTTCATCAATAGTCTGTGGTCTATATTTTAAATACAATGTCATTCTTTGTGGTGAATTCCTAATAAATGTAATGCAGAGTGACCAATTAATTCCAGTACTTTTTCTTCTATTAATTTATTTTCTTTTTTAGATTCTTCAACAACTACAGGAAAGCAAACAACAATTTCCCCAAGATACATCATATTATTTGGATGTTTCCAGTCTTTGGTTTCTGATTCTACAAATGAAAAAACATTGTGTAATTTTGTATTTTTACCAGCTTCAGCTGGCAAGCTTCGCTTATAATATTTTTTGCCAATCTCCAGCATCTTTGCTTCCCCTACAAAAGAAACGTGACATTCTGCGTCTGACACTATTCCATGTTTTTTAAAGAATTCTTGAAGAAATTTACGTACTTTTACACCACTTATTGGATAATTAGCCTGTTTGGATATGTTAATCTTCACCATTTTTAACTTAGTTTCTCCCGTACAAGCTGTGCAACCATTCCCCCGTCTACTCCAGAATTTTTAGATTTAACATCAGCTATGACCTTACCCATATCAGCAATTGTTTTTGCGTTCAACTGAGTTATTGATTCATTGACTAATTGAATTATTTGTTCTTCTGTTACTTCTGCTGGTAAAAACTCTTGTAAAATTGCAAGTTCTTGTTTTTCATTTGTGGCTCTGTCTTCCGCTCCAGCTTTTGCATACATTTCAATTGCTTCTTTCCTCTTTTTTGCTTCTTTCCTTACTACTGCAATTTCTTCTGCTTCAGTTAGTTCCCGTTGTTCTGTAGCATTTGGGTTATAGATATTTATTTTTGCATTTTTAAGTTCAGCGGATAACCCACGAAGTGTAGACACACGAACAGCATCATGTGCTTTCATCGCATCTCCAATTTGTTTCATTAAGTTTGGCGTAATCATATTTGACTTAATATATCATCGTTCTTTTCTAGATTACCTGCTAGTAAGTGCCAATGAACATGTTGAATTTCTTGATACTTACCGCCATTGAAAACTAATTTATATCCACCTTCGAGTTTTTTATCCTTAATAACTTCTTGAGCCATCTCGGTCAGACCTAAGATTTTATGATCTAGTTCTATAAAACTAACGACGTGTTGTTTCGGAACAATTAGTAAATGGTGTGTTGCAATAGGAGCATTACTTTCGAACACTACACAAACATCATTCTCGTACAAAAAGGCTCTTTCTTTGTCGTTAATAATTTTGCAAAAGATACATTCATTCATATTTATTTAATTTTACTCCACAATTTCAGATTTGGAATATTCAAAAAGTGTTTATCGTATGTAACCAGTGTTGAATTTGCTTCAATCGCGCAGGCCGCAATCCAGACATCATTTATCGGAAGTGGTGTACCTTGTTTTTTGAGAATACTACTAATTTCACCATAAATTTTTGCGACTTTCTTATTTATTTCAAGAATTTTTATGTTTTTACCTTTTAAAAACATTTCTAGAAAATCGTTATTCTCACGTTCTTTTGATCCTATTTTAAATCCACGATATAATTCTCCTAATGATATAACTGTTAAATATGTTATATTTGAAGATAATATCTCTTTTTTAACTAGTTCATCCCCTTTTTGAAGTTGGCTGTAAGCATTTGTATCTAAAATAATCATTTCCAATCTTCTGGGTCAATTCTTTCAAACTCTTCTTCGATAACTTTATCGAACTCATCAGCTTCTTTTTTTGTCCACATTCCAAAAACTGCATCTACACCAGTTTTCTCCTTAACTTTAGATTTAATTTTCACTTGAGGTCTTCTGGTCATTAGATCCTCATACAAATCAAATCTCATGAAAGCATATTCTGGCCTATTGTTCGCCATAATCACTAGGCCTTCATCTTCCAAAATTTTAGCCCTGTTGGCTATCATCTTGTAATTTCTCTGAACATCGGTGGCAGTTATTAAATTTTGTAAATTACTCATATCATTATCAGATTATCATACGTATAATTATCTGTCAAGCTTTTGAAGAATTAATAAGCTTGGCCGAAGTACCATTCATACTCTGCCTTTTTGCCACAGTAAACACAAGTTTTATCTTCTTTTTTAGCATCGAGTAGTTTTAATCTTGTTGAAGCAGTGGTTGCTTCTTTAATATTCGACTCACATGTTTTACCCTCACACCAGTAGGCCTTAATCAAGCCTTTTGTTGTTTTCATAATACTTGCAAATTCATCCATATCCTTTGCACTGTATGTGTTCTTTTGTAAAAACTCCTGAGAGTTTGTAAACATTTTTTTCTGAATTTCTTCTAGCCATTTTTCTGTATTTTTAGAAACATCCTCCAATTTACAAGTAATCTTCTCCATTCCTGACAATCTAAATCCAACACTTACTGTTTCATCTTCAATTTCTTTTAACCCAACTGTAATTTTTATAGGTATACCTAATAATTCAGATTCATTAACTCTAAAACCATAACTTTTAGTGTCATCAAGTGATACTTCAACTTTTCCTGGGAATTCTGACTTTTTACTACTCAATAAGTCCATTATTTTTTGACAATAATCTAATACCTTTTTGTCATCTTTGCCTAAGATAGGTAGAATTGTAATTCTCACTGGAGCAAGTTTTGGAGGTAATACTAGTCCTTTATCGTCACCGTGACCCAAAATTAAAGCCCCAATACTTCTTGTCGAAAAACCCCATGAATTTTGCCAAACAAATTCTGATTTGCCATCTTTATCTTGAAAACTAATTCCTAATGCTTTACTAAAATTCTGACCCAAGTCATGAGAAGTACAACTTTGCAAAACTTTGCCCCCTTCAACTAATATCTCATACGGTAAGGTGTCAATTGCTCCCGCAAATCGTTCTGATTCACTCTTTCTCCCAATTAGACCATCAAGTGCAAAATAATCTTGATAAATCTTTTTATACATCTCCACTCCCCAAATTGTTCTTTCCCAACTTTCCTCATGTGTTGCATGAGCACCGTGGCCCTCTTGCCACAGAAATTCAGTGGTTCTTAAAAATGGATAGGTTCTTTTTTCCCACCTTACTACGTTGTTCCACTGATTAATAATCATTGGCAAATCACGCCAAGAAGAAATCCATTTTGCATAAGACTCATACATTATCATTTCGCTTGTCGGACGTACGACTAAAGGATCTTTTAATTTCTCTCCTCCACCATATGTAACTACTGCAGTTTCAGGTGCAAACCCCGCGACATGGTCTTTTTCTTTTGAAAACAATGAATTTGGGATAAACAATGGAAAATAACCATTTACTGCCCCACTATCTTTAATCATTTTATCCATAGCAGCGACAACATTTTCCCAAATAGCATAGCCGTACGGTCGAATAATCATTGTTCCCTTAGCAGGACCATAATCAGCAAGCTTTGCTTGATCAATTAGTTCTAAATACCACTTAGAGATATCTTCACTTTTCTTCGTCAAACGTTTATTTTTTGTTTCTTCCATATCAGTAAAGTTTACCACCAACAATTGCATTCTTTTTATCAGGCGTAATTAAAATACAATTATGTTCTTCGTCAGGAACACCCAAAGTTAAGCTTTCTGACATAAATGGTCCTATTTGTTTTACAGGAAAATTAACTACTCCCAAGACAAGCATTCCCATTAAATCCTCTTTTTCATAATACTTAACAACTTGAGCGCTAGATCTTTTTTGACCAATTCCTTCGCCAAAATCTATGGTCAGTTTATATGCAGGATTTCTCGCCTCAGGAAAATCTTCCACGGCAATAATTTTACCTACTCTAATATCTAATTTTATAAAATCGTCGTATGTTGCCATATATTTATATTATCATTTTTAAAAACAATGAAGTTATTGTATCACTTGGACATATTGTTAAGGAATCCGGAAATTGAACCTGCAGAAATTAAACCTCTAATATCCTTAAATGTTATAGCGAGTATCGCAACTAAAAGTATTATCATCCCTACACTATGAACCACAGACTCAAATTTAGGAGCAATTTTTTTACCAAATATTGCCTCGATTATAATAAATAAGAGCCTTCCACCATCAAGAGCTGGAAATGGAATAATATTTAAGATTGCAAGGTTTACTGAAATTATTCCAAGAAGGTTTATAAGTGGTAGTATTCCAGATTTGGCAACTTCAGTTGTAACTGCAAATACACCTACAGGTCCTGATACATCTTTAGGTGACTTTCCATGGAATAGATCAGTAAATATACCTACGAACCCCTTCGCAACATTTTTACCCCAGAAAATTGCTTCTTTGGTTCCATAATATGCACCATAAAAAGGCCTTTGCCATACTGGTGCAAAATAAGTTTCAGTATTTGTGATAGATACTCCAAGTGGTCCCTCACCTGCTGGTGGATTTGTACGAGGAGTGATAGTAATAATACGGATTGCCTCGTCGCCAGACGAGTCAATCTCAAGTTTTACTTTTTTACCTTTTTTATCTTCAATTTTTGAAATAAATTCAGCCACACTTTTTACTTCCTGCCCATCAACTTTCTTAACAATATCTCCAACTAAAATTTGAGCAAGTTGGGCAGGTGAATTTGTTGATATATTTAATACTTTTACTTCTTTTATATCTCTTGGTATTCCTGTATAGGAGTAAACAATTCCAAAGGCAACAATAGCAAGAAGAAAATTCATAATAACACCTGCTGTGATTACTGCGGTCTTAACCCAAAGAGACTTATTTATGAATGCTCTATCTTTCTTAAAGACTTGCCCAGAGGCAAGATTAGGTTCTTCTGTCATCTCACCATGAAGTCTTACAAATCCACCAAACGGAAGTGCATTAACAGAATAAATTGTATCCCCTATTTTTTTACTAAATACCCGAGGGGGTAACCCAAAACCAAATTCCTCAACCCAAATGCCATTCTTTTTAGCAACAATATAATGCCCAAATTCATGAACTATAACAAGAATTGATAAAACTAAGAAGAAAACAAATATAGACCAAATCATATTGATACATTATGTATGAATTGACAGAAAAAGTACACAGTGTATTATTTGAGTATGCTAACTAAACAAGATTTAAATGCGATTGGGGATTTGATGGATGTCAGACTTGAAAAAGGATTAAAACCGATTCGTCAGGATATTAAAAAACTACGAAAAGACTTAACAACCACAATCAATTTCTTTGATAGTAGAAATTTGGAATTAGAAGAGAAAGTTG
>ERZ1292623.5030-Hain-H51-01um-R1-5030-length-10656-cov-5_pt1 | contig 10656 bp, 15 predicted proteins | sample MGYA00564398_ERZ1292623 | MGnify/ENA primary metagenome ERZ1292623 (study PRJEB36523, sample SAMEA6512633) | groundwater metagenome | collected 2019-01-07 | study: AquaDiva: Metagenomics assemblies of 32 groundwater samples
CCATAGTAAAACTCCAACCAGGAAGGGCGTATGGCCAAACGGCAAAGCACCATCACGATGCTGACCCCCGTAGGCGCACGAGTGGAATGGTCTGAAATCGATACAGACGGCATCAGTGTCGACAGATACAAGAGTCCGACACACATCGACTTCACTAGCAAGGATGGGGAGGTGGTGGAGTTGCTGCCCGGGGCAAACCCCGTCTTCATCACAACCCCGCCGGAGAAGAAGTAACAAGCCGGCGAGAAAACCAAAACCCCCAGCAAATGCTGGGGGCCGTTTTTTTCCATAACATCCGTTGATGTGACGAATTATGATTTATGCACTTTGTTCCAGATAGTTCCCAAAATCCATCCATCCACGTACCCCACAAGAGAAGTGAGAACCACAAGACCTACTGATCTTCCAAAACTAAACGGCACAAGAACAAACGGGAGTTGCATTGAGTGCATCCTCAAAACAAAATCCAACAAAGGCCCCGCCCAACCCAAAGCGATAAACACTGACCACGCAAGATGCGCGAGCCCAAAAAATCCTCCCACAACCAATCCAATCTTATTTGCGTTTACTTGATTCATTTTATTGTTTTATAAAACGACCTTTTACCTAGATTATACTCCTTTGCATAATCTCCCGGTGTAAATATATGGCGAGTCATAATCCTCATTTTCTGTTAAAATATCGGGAATGGATAAAAACGCTCTATGGGATGTAGTGGTAGGGGGCGGGGGGCCATCGGGCATGATGGCTGGTGGCAGAGCCGCAGAAAAAGGGGCTAAGGTCCTTTTGATTGAGAAAAACGAAACTCTCGGCAAGAAACTTCTTATCACGGGCGGAGGCAGATGCAATGTCACAAACGTAGAGCCAGATATCCGCAAACTTCTGGAGAAATTTAAGGACAGCGGGAAATTTCTTTTCTCGGCCTTTTCGCAATGGGCTGTTTTGGAAACTCTGAAGTTTTTTAACTCGAGAGGCATGGATACGAAAGTGGAGAAAGAGCTCCGCGTATTCCCTGCATCAAATTCCGCCCAATCCGTATTGGATGTTTTGGTGGGGTACATCAAGAAGCATAATGTCACGGTGCTTTCTAATTCGGCAGTGGTAGGAATAGTGCGCGAAGACGGAGTAATTGTCGGGGTAAAATTGGCGAACAAAAAGATGATAAGGGGAAAATCTATTATAATCGCAACTGGCGGAACATCTAGGCCGGAGACCGGCTCCACGGGTGATGGCTACAAATGGCTGAAGGACATCGGCCACACGGTTATAGAGCCCACTCCGTCCTTAGTGCCGGTGGCGTTGAAAGACTCATGGGTAAAAAGGCTTGCGGGAGTAAGCTTGGCTAATATTAAAATCACGGTATTACAAAACAATGAGAAGCAGAGCGTTGTAAAAGGCAAAATCCTTTTCACTCATGTAGGCGTAAGCGGGCCAACAGTGCTCAACTTGAGCAAAGACATAGGTGAATTATTGAAGTATGGCGATGTTACGCTTTCTCTTGATTTACTACCCGCCGAAGGCCATGGAACCTTGAACACCAAACTCCAAGAGTTATTTAAAGAGCATAATAATAAAAAGTTTAAAAACGCCCTCGCAAATCTTGTCCCTTCCGCGATAGTTCCAATAATCGTAAAGCTTTCCGGCATTGATCCGGAAATTCAATGCAACAGCATCACACGAGAAAATCGTCTCCAAATCGCTAATTTATTGAAGGGCGTTCCCATGCAAGTGGATAAACTTCTTGGCGTTCACAAAGCTGTTATCACAAGCGGGGGAATAGTCCTTAGCGAGGTGGATTTCAAAACAATGCGCTCCCGCCTATTTCCAAATCTTTACCTTGTAGGCGATATATTAAATATTGACCGGCCGTCGGGAGGATACAGTCTTCAACTTTGTTGGACCACGGGGTTTGTTGCGGGCACTTGGGCGGCGGAGAACGGAAACTAACCTTTAATAATTAGCGGATTGAAGTTTGTGTTTCTGTCGTAGTAATCTTCGCCTTCGGCTTTCTTTAATTTATTTATCACGAAATACGTGACTGGCGTGAAAACGGCCTCAATAACAACCTTCAAGAACCACCCAGACAGAACAGAGCTCACAAGAAGGTTGTTGGGGATTATTGCGTACAAAGCGATTAAATAGAATAAAACCGTATTGGCCCCCTCGCCCACAATCGTGGAGCCGATAGTTCTAGCCCAAAGATACTTCCCGTTTGTCCAAACTTTCATTTTTGCCAAAATATAATCATTCAATATTCCGCCAACCCAAACGGCAATCCACCCGCCAAGAAGGATTCGCGGGATAGAACCGAATACGCGGGCATAAGCATCATTCGCGTCAAAGCCCATCGCTGGTGGCAACCAAACAACCAACTGGTAAATAAGCCCTGCAATAACGGATGCTAGCAAGACCTGCCAAACAACATTTCGGGATTTTGCGTATCCATAAACTTCTGTCATGATATCGGCAAAAATATAGGTAATTGGGAAATACAAAATTGATGCTGAAATAGTAAAAATGCCCAATTGCACGATTTTCCCCGCCGTCACATCAGAAATAAGCTGAAAGGCGACATATAAAACAGTGATAAAGCCGAGATATTTATATTGTTTCATGGGTTTAATTATAACTTATTGCGAGGCCAATTCCTCTGCTCGCGCCTGTTATTACTACGGTTTTAATATGGTTATATTTTATCACCCCCAATGTAAATGTGGCGGGTTTATTTCTATTCTCTCTTGTCTTTTTCTCGTCTCGCAACTTCCTTTCCCCATGGAGCCATCAATATTATTTTCTATCGCTTCGCGAACCGCCCCATAATCACCGACTTCGTCGCCTTTTCCATAAAATAAGTCCAATAAAATCTCAAGCATTCTTTCTTCTTCTTTTAATCTGCTTTCCGCACGGGTACGCCACGCCTCCTCGCTGAAAGATACCGTACCTTGTTCTGTAAAAGCCTCACTCCCGCTGACTATATCCCTATCGTGGCTAATACTAATAGTTAAATCACGGACTATAGGATCTGGATTAACAAGCGGAGACTCAGAATTGCCGCTGCTACCACGCTGGTGCCGAAAACTACCAAATAGATCAGCAAGCGCATCGTCTTCGCCCGCTATCTCTTGATTCAGGTTTTGATTAGCATCTCTAGCCTCACGTCTTTTTTCGCCAATCTCTGACCTTAATTCACTTAAAGCACCCGTAATATCGGCGTACCGTATATCACCGCCACCGGCATAGGGGTGGATACCAGATTTAATAAACTTCTTTCGTGCGGCTAATCTGGATTCACGCAATTCTGCTACTAAGTCTTTTTCTTCGGGCGTAGCCCCAACTTGTTCAAAACGATTCTTCATACCATTTAAAATATCACAGATGCCCGACCTTTTGCAATAAATCAATTTTTACCCTCTCCGGTGCAAATGTGGTGAATCGTATGTGGTGAATTATAATTTACTGTAAATAAATTATGACTACACGCTTATCTTCTTCCCCACATCACTGTGCTATAGCACAGTGATTAATCTATTATTTAATTTATTTTAGGGGATATAAATAGTTCCGTATTTCGTCCGGCGAGGCGTGCCGGAAGGTCTCAGTTTGCGAATTTTTGTATTTGAACTGTAGATTTTCTTTTTTCGTTCTTTCTTGCTCCGCTCCAGATAACTTTTATAAGTATTACCAAAAGCAGCTTTTTTAATACCACTCACCGTTTGCGATGAAAGCCACAACTCTTCTCCAATCTGCTTGTAGCTTTTACCCAAAAAAAGACGATCTAGAGCCGCAGCGCGCATTACCAAGTCGTGACGTTCGTGAGAAGTAATAAGCAATTGAAGTAAATCTTTAGATGTCAGTATTTTCTCCCAGCAGGCATCCTCCCACTCTTTGCGGGAGGGATAATTACTAACTGGCGGTATGATTATTAATTCTTTTTCTTTTTTGATTATATTTTTTTTAATCATGCCCTTCTCTTTTTTGATTATATTTTATTATATTTTATTATATTTTTGATTATATTTGATTATAGATTAAGTTTAACACACCACTGTGCTATAGCACAGTGGTGTGAGTTGGTGGTATTTGTTGTACTAATACCACTAATTTTTTCTTCTATTTTTTTCTTCCGGTGCGAATGCGACTACCACTCCCGCTTTTCGCCGAATCTCCAAAACTGTCCGGACTCCGTTACTTCATTCACTAATTTATAAATATCTTCTGCCGGTTCTTCGGGTTCGCGGTCTGGGCCTTCGTCTTCGTCAGCCACGCTTTTGCCCATATCCGTTTTCACCCATCCGGGATCAAGCGAAGATACAATAATCCCATCCGTAGCGAGCCGAAAGGCGAGCGTGCGCGTGTACATATTCAAAGCGGCTTTTGCCAAACGGTAGCTCGTGCCTTTCTCGTCATCAATCGGAAAAGAAAATGAGCCGTATTGCGAATCAATGTTTACTATGTGGCTGCCGGAAGACATTAGGGGTATTGTTCGCTGGGTTATGTCCACTAAACCGAAAAAGTCCGCCTCAAAAGTTTTTCGGAGTTTTTCTACGCTTAGTTTTGTATCATGTGCGTCAATAAGGATTGCCGCGTTGTTTATAAGCGCATCAATGTGCTGTGTAATTTCTCCGATTTCTTTTACCGCTTTCACGATACTTTTCGGGTCGCTTTGGTCGTATTGAATGCTAACCAAGTTCTCGTCCTCAAGGGGGATTGGGGTATTAAAATAAGTGCCAATTACACGCCAATCTTCAGCAAGAAATTTTTTAGCGGTTGCGAGGCCAATACCACGACTTGCTCCAGTTATTACTACAGTTTTCGTCATATAGAGGGTTTTTGACTAATTAAGTTGCTTAAGCTCAATCTCTTCTTTTGATAAATCGAATTTCACGATAAAATTATCAAAAAATCCTCTCTGACCAACTATCCCGTAATTGTAACGAGAAACGAGGTCGGGTAAGAATCCCGCCTTAATTTTAACAGGCCAGCCCCCAACTTTAATCGTGATGACGTGAACGTAATAATTTTCTGGCTTTGCGCCGGTTACACCGTAAACTTGTTTTTTTTCTCCATTTTTGACATCAATTCCCAAAAGCTCACCAATACCGGCATCAAAAATGCAATCATCTGCGCCTGAGTCAACAAGGACTTCATAGTTTATAAAAAGGTCCTTGTACCCAACCCCTATAGGTATTATGGGTCGAAATAAACCTGGCGCAAGCTTCTTATAAGGAAATTTCATTTCCCACGTACGACACTAACTTTTTAGGCACGCGAGTTAGAACGGGTGTTGTATAACCCTTCTCCTGAGACTCCAACCAAGCTTCCTTCGCAGTTTTACCAGAACCAACAACTGTTTTTTCATCTTCCTTCAGGGCAATCCAAAGTCCTTTGTATTTACTATAAATCCTTGTCCAATCTATTGACATATGTTTATTATAGCTTATTTAAACTCCGGAAGTATGGATTGTCAACTGTAAACCCCTCGATGCAAATGCGGTGAGTTATGTTTTCTTATTACTCTCGACCAATAAGCCTGCTAATTGCAAAAAGAAAGAGGCTCCTAGAAGTAAAAATCCATAACTATTCTTTTGTCGTGCTTCGTTGATAAATTGAAGCTCTGATTCGCTTCTTCCATCAAACGTTCGGTCTCCGATTGGCCTTAGATCTGGTCCACTATATAACAAGACTGCAGATATTACTCCTAAAATTAATCCTGTTGCAATTAACTTTTTTCTTAAATTCATAACAGCCATATCGAAACCAACCAAACTTTTGCTTTTATTGGATTATCTGTCAAAATATTTTTTTGTAATTTGCTCTAATTCCTTTGTTTCTAGTTTTTCTCGTCTTCTTTCGCCCGTAACTTTCCAAATAATATCAATTAAAAATAAAACCCCAAAAACTTGAAGGATAAATTGCAAAGAAGGTGAACTATCAATTATCTCAGCACTAAAATAAACAGTAGCTATTCCTGCTGGAATGAAAAGAAACGGACGCCAATTTTCCCTGAACCAGTTTTTTATGATCATTTTGTCTTTTTACGTATCTCTTCTTTTAACTCATTGTATGGGTGATTATTATCTATCGTTGGAGGGTCAATGATATGAATCATGACTTGCCTACATACTTGATGATCAGGGCTAGTTCCGAATGCGAATTCGCATCCAAACATCTTATGCTCAAATGGTGCACAGCCTTGAAGTTCTGGACAATCATCATGATAGAACATGTTGCAATGTTTTTCCTCCTTTCCGACCTCCTGCCACAAACCGCAAAACTTACACATCCTATACTTCTGGTCGTTACTTGGGTTATGTCGCGCGGCATAAAACCCAACAACATTACACTTGGGACAGGGCAAACAAGTCCCAAGAGGATTTAATCGTACTGATGTAAAAAACATCGCTACGGCCTCGCATTTAGAGCATTGGTTGGGATGACACATCTCGTCTTTCCATTGTTGTAGAACATAAGTCATGTGCATTTTAATTTCTCTCAGTTTCGTCCCTGTCTTTATATTCCATTAGAATTTCCCAAAGAGGCTTTGAAACAAAAAATATAAGAAGGCCAAGACCGATAAGCCAGACTAATTGAGCCCATTTATTAAATAGGACTTGCGTCGAGAAAAAGAACTGCCAAATTGCAATCGCAACCTGAATAGTACCCATAAGTACAAGTATTATCGAGTATCGATCAGCTGATTTACTAAACTCCTTGAATGTCTTGCGACTACGAAGGGTTGCTCTTATTAAGAGTTTATTCTGTGTCCAAGGGAGTGGAAGTACTTTTGGATTCTTGCCATCCATAAGATTAATCAAGGATTGGTCTTCCTCTAGATATAATTTTTTGTCTTCTTCTATCTCAGTCATTTTTATGTCTTATCCAACAACTCCGCAAATTCCTTCTGGACCTTTATAATCAAAACTGATTTTTTAGCCACTAAACGCATGCATACATAAGGCTTTTGTTTTATACCACGCATATATGTAAAATAACCCTATGGTTCAATTTAGATTTTATAGGTTGCATATAAAAGGGACTGCAAAATCACAAATAATCGCCCTGCAACGAGATTTTTTGTGCAATGTAAAACCGAGTTTGGTAAAAATTTTATGTTCTAATAGTACCTGTACTGATAGCCGTGTTTATTTGAGCACAAAATCCCTTAAGCATGTTTACGATAGACATGTATACGATAAGAGAAATATATCGGAATTTATCATCGTTTTACAAAATCTAACCAGAATAATTAAATACCCCGATGAAGTTAGAATGAATGCACAAAGCAAACGGGGGGATTTCTTGTTCGTAAAGAAGGTAAAAGGACAACTCTACTTCGTATCCATTCAAATAGAGTTAGATGGCAGTATTGATGTTGTGTCCTCTTCTGCTACGGGAGAAAGTTATACGAAAAAATTCACTCTTTTGTGGAGCTGGGGTTCGGCTAACCCCCCATCGTAACGCTTTCGAAATTCTGGTTTCCCAGCTTTCAATTGCGCTCCGCAGTAGAGCCTTCCTGCATTTAGCTCCACAAAAGAATGAACTATCTCGACCCTTATGTTACCCTTATTATATCATACGAGCAACTATCAGATTAGTTACCGTTGGAAATAATAACATTAAGCGTATCATTAGTCAATATATTAAAAATCAGATTTTACCCCTACTTTCTCTTTGATTTGTCTCAATAAATCTATTTGGTTATAAGAATAAGACGCTGGTACGTGTAAAATCGGTAATCTTGCCTCTTGTAATATACTATCTAGGTTTCTATCTCTTTCGCGCCTATCATCTCGCTGATGAGATGAGTCATCTAATTCAATCACAAGAATCGCATCGAGGCTCGAATCCCGCTTCTCGCAAAGCACAAAATCCATTTCCCGTGATTTAATTCTATTACGAAGCCCAAACCAGTTTTCGGTATAAAAGTGTACGCCAATCAACCCTTCTAGTCGTACCTTCGTTTGAATAATATAATTATTTTCTTTCGCGATCTCATTTAACACTTTGTAAAAACTATCCTCTGCGGGGGAAAGAAGCGAGCGTTTTTTAAAATATCTTGGCGTTACCGTAGGTTTCTGTTCTATGAGCTTGCTCTCTATAATTGGTTCAGTTTCTTTATTAACCTCAACAGAAACGAAATCGTAAGACTGTTGCCCCTTAAATTCCTTTGTCTTTTTAATCTTCCACCAGACCCATCTAATAAAAGAAACTAGGTCATTCACTAAAAAATAAGTAATCCGACTAAGCACGAGAACTATTCCACGAACTAAATAGATAATAGGTGGAGTATCATTGTTGTAATATCTATACCTCTTTCGTGGATACCATCTCTTATATCTTCTATATCTCCTGTACATAATCTCGACTTACTTATCTCTCCAACAACTCCGCAAACTCTTTCTGAACCTTTTTTGACTGATTAAAATTGACCTACAACCGTCCATATATACAATATCCTACCGAGAGCCTCAAAACCGGTAAGGTTTGAGTATGTTGGTATACCAAAATAACAATTATCTCTAACACTTATCGCCACCCCACCTGAATTACCAGGATTAATTTTGGCATCAGTTATAAGATAATTCCCTTCAAATCCTGAAATTATACCCTTGGTTATAGTCACGTCCGTTTGAGATCCGGCCCCCGGATAACCTAATATCAATACCTCATCTCCTAAAATGGGTTTTTGTGATTCCTTGCAGATACCACGATAGGCATCACCGGAAATTAAATTGGTCAAATAGTCATTAGAGTTCCCAAGCGAGATAGTAGCAAAATCTTCCAATCCACGATATATAATACCACTTGTGAGAACGTTATTAGGTTCTCCTGGAGATTTTATATCACAAATAGTTGAATTCTCGACTACGTGTTTATTCGTTAAAACCTTGAAATAACCGTCAACACTTTTTATTATTAGGCCAGATCCTATTGCTTGTGGTGTCCGATATTGATGGGATTGATAAGATGAAAAACATTCTAGTTTGGCAGTAAAAAATCTCCAATTACCAACTATTTCAGTTACGCTCGGCGCCTGATTATAGATTGGAGCAGGTACTTGTGATAAAACCGTTCTTTCTTGAGTTTCTGGCGGCAAATAAACTATTGATGTTTTTACAGTATTGTTTGTGGAATTTTTTACTGTGTCAATTTTAACTTCTGCATCTTGAACCTTTGTCCTCAAACTTTCTATCTCCTCACGCATTTGTCTTTCTTTATTTGTACTCTCTACCTTATAGCTGTCATATTTTTTAACACCGACATAACTAGCTCCTCCCAAGGCAATTAGCCCTGCGAGCATTATCACTAAAAGCGGTATTTGAATAAAACCAGTTGAATTACTTGATACCTCCTTATTTAAAAGCTCCGCAAATTCCTTCTGGACCTTTTTTAATTTCGGGTTGATTATCACTTGGCAATACGGCTTTTCCTTATTGCGGACGAAGTAATCCTTATGATAATTTTCCGCTTCATAAAACTTGGTTAAGGGCTCAAGTTCCGTCACCACCAAATTTGCCCCATGGACCAATTCGCGCGAATTGGAGAGTGCCCCGACTGGGCCATTTGACTGATTGTTAATATCCGCAATAAACTTTTCCGCCTCCGTCTTCTGCTCCGGCGTGGTGTAAAAAATCACACTGCGATATTGCGTGCCTACATCATTGCCTTGTCTATCTTTTGTGGTCGGATCATGGCTCCCAAAAAATACCTTCAGCAAATCGGAGAAGGGGATTTTGGTCGGGTCATACTCAACCCTCGTAACCTCCGCATGGCCAGTCGTTCCAGTACAAACCTGCTCATATGTAGGGTTGGGGACTGTGCCGCCCGCATATCCGGGCAAAACAGACTTCACCCCGCGAAGCATTTTAAAAACGGCTTCCGTGCACCAAAAGCACCCACCCCCGAATACCGCAATTTCTATTTTATCTTTTGTATCCATAAATACACTTAACCGAATGTGAATGCGAAGGCCTGTAAACCTGGCTCGGATATTATGAATTGGAGCAAGTGTTCACCCGCGCTAATGTCCTCAACTACCTTATAAAGCCGGTTTTCTTGCACTTTAATATAACTTCTGCCGTTTTTGTAAAAAACATCTTCTCCTTTAACGGACTCATCAACGGGTTTGCCGTCACGGGTGACTTCAGCCTCAATGGATTTGAAAGAGGAGCCGGCGACGAGATAAACACTCTTTGCCAAATATTTATAAATAATTTTATTTGTCCCGATTCCGGAAGCTTCGGCATATTCACCCATAATGTCCCAAGAACCCGATAAATAGAGTTTGTTTCTTTGGAATGTTGCCGGCTCCACAAAGCTCTGCACACCCGCACTTCCCGGATTACCATTAGCCAAATATTCGTTTCTTTTTGCGCCGAAATAAGTTTCGGGGCTGGCGGCCTGAACATCATTCTTGCTAAGAAAGGTGATTTCTTCATTTATAACAACCTGGTTGCCTAAAACCATAGCCCGCTCCTTTAAGGCTTCTTGGATTTTCTGTTCAGTATATTCATACGCGCCTTCGCCGATATGGTCGTAAACAATATAACCGTCAATGTCTATTAAATATTTTCTGGGCCAAAAACGGTTTTGATACGCGCTCCATGTTGAAAAATCATTATCAAGCACTACCGGAAATTTAATTCCCATTCTCTT
>ERZ1292623.5031-Hain-H51-01um-R1-5031-length-10656-cov-3_pt1 | contig 10656 bp, 7 predicted proteins | sample MGYA00564398_ERZ1292623 | MGnify/ENA primary metagenome ERZ1292623 (study PRJEB36523, sample SAMEA6512633) | groundwater metagenome | collected 2019-01-07 | study: AquaDiva: Metagenomics assemblies of 32 groundwater samples
ATGCAGTGTAGCACACATGTAGTATCAAGTAAAATTATTGTTATGAGATGGGAGGTTGTTCTTGGGATATGGTTGATTTTTTTCTGCTGAGGTACCAAGTAATAAGCGCACCCACACCACCCAATGGAATGATGAGCAAGAATAGTAGTTTTGTTTTAGACGTGGTAGTTGTTGAAGAAGCAATGGCGGGTGTTATAGCGGATGGAGGGACGATAAATGTTGCCTTTATTCCGTGGGGGAGATCTTCTTTACGTTCCGCAAGTTCAAGCAAGGTATTTGTATCTATTTCAACCTTATCGGAGCTCCCTTCGACGGTGATTATACTTTTTGTATGAAAAATTCCCATCGGTGGGCTAAGATAAAGAAGTGAACCTGTGGTGACGTAATCGGTTTCTGAATCATTCAAATAATCATAGGGTGGGTCATATTGCGTTGCTATTATTATTTCTTGTGTTGAGGAAACGATTTCACCGTCTAGGGTTTTAAATTCGAATAATATGTTGCTATTTCGGGCAGGAGGTAGGAAAACACGAGGAAACGGACGAAAGGGCACTCTGAAAAATCCATTTTCTATAGGAAAGAGAAATTCGGCGTGATTAGTAAAGCTTCCTGTCTTTTCATTCTTATCATATTTCCACGCTCTTCCATTTTTGATGACTGAGTCATCAAAAAAGCCAAATCGAATGAGGGTGCGTTTATAGGCACCTTTGTATTGTTGGTCGAGCGCATTTGTAAAACTATATATATCGTGTTGATGAGTTTTTACGAGATTGAGCACATCCCAAAGTGTAGCACGGTTAAGAGTATTAATGGATCCCGAGGAGTCCCAGTCGGTATATCCCCCTGATTTGTCATTCAATTTTGAATTTCCATGTGTTATTGTCCAAAGCCACGCAGCAAAGGCATGTTCTTCTTCTAACCAACACCCCTTCCATACAACTTTTGGTATTTGTTCGTTTGTTGGTTTATTATTTTTAGAGTAATTAATATCCAAATCTGCAAATGGTGTGGTAAGTACATTGGCCAATGGGAGTTTGCATCTATTTTCTAGGGTTCCAGTTTCTTTCCATGTTGTAGGCGTGGCATTGAATGAATTTCCAAGGAGATTTATGGTAGCAGGTGTTTTTTTATTGCTTGGAAGGTAGGGGAGATACTGTGTAAATTCGCCACCTAAATAATGCGCGAGACCTTCTTCGAAGGAGTCGCGGGAGGAATCATTAAATAAACTGAGGTGGCTTCCGACAAGACCTCCTCGATTGAGTGTTTCCGTGATTTTATTTAAAACGAGTGTATTATTTTTGACACGATCTTTTAATGTTTTTCTAATATTTTTTATGTAGTTCGTGTAATTACTTGGAGAGGGTGGGGCGTCTATTTTGCTAAACTCTCTTTCTGCAAGTATGCAGGATACTGAATGACCTACTTCATGCAAGGTTACGTTGTTAAATTTGAGATCAGTGCGAAGTGTTACATGGAAAAGAGTTGGGTTTATGGTTATGATGTCACAGTTTGCAAATGCGTTAAGTTCCTTATATTCGGTGTTGTAATTTACACCCTGTCTTCGTTTTAGGACCTCTGGGAAGAAGTATCCTACCAGAGTTCTCGCAGCGATGATATCGGTGTAAAGGCGTGCCATTGCGAGGTTTTCCATACCTCTGAGGCTATCTATTTTTTCCCAGCGAGTCGGGTCATCATTTAGGACGATTTTTTTGTGGACGTTGTCAGTGGTAATGTCATGTATCTCGTTATCGGTGAGAGGGATCGTTCCGATGAAGAAGATGGGTACACGTCCTCCTGGTTCTATCGCATTTAATTGGGGACTTGTGGTATTTAGAGGATCTGTTTCTAATGTTACTCGCAGTTTAAATTGATATGTTCCATTTTTTTCTTCAAGGTCGTATTTTTTGTTGAGCAAAAGATTTGCCTGTCCAGCCTCATTCATGAGAAGCTTGTCCTTTGTTGCATCATACTGAAATCCTTTGGTATATATTTGTTTTCGTGAGGCGTCAGACTTTCCAGTTTGTGGGTTAAGGAGATCAACGTGCACATTTGCTAATGGCGCATCGAAAATATAATGGACTAATTTAAGCGGAATTTTTGTCCATAGCGCGGCGATATTATTGCCTTGCGTTTTTGATGTGATCTGAGCTGCTTCCTCTGAAAATGTGTCTCCAGAGGTGACGGATGTTTGCAATTCTAGTTGTCGGACCGAAAAGGGTGTATTTGGTTGGACACGGAGAGCGACATCTTGATACACTTCTTCATTTTCGCGCAATATATCGATATGCCATGAAAGGGATGTAAGGGTTTTCTTGCCCTTTTTTTCTTGTTTTATTTTCCATGCTTTATCTAATACTCCCGGCTTGAGATAATCCTCTAGGGGAAGATTCGCGGTGAGGTTTGTGAGACCCATACCCCTAGTGTTTTTTAATGTGATGCGATAGCGCACTTCGCCTTTATTTTCTGTGAACACTTTTCGTTGTTTAGGATCAGCTTCTTTTTTATCCTCTTCTGTTACTTTGTCTGGATCTGGAAAATAGCCGAGATAAGATATTTGAGCTGGAACGGATGCGGCGAAAGAAAGTTTTACCAAAAGTGAATTTAAAGCTTGTGTCGATCCACTTTTCTCTGTAAACACCGCTTTAGTAAAGACATCAGCTAGCTTTTCAAGGGGTACACAGTGTCCCGTTGCATCAAGATCTGATGAGGTAGTTTGATTTGCCGAGAAGACGGTCGATAGTTGAGCTAAAATATGTTGCAAAGCAGTTTTCCGTTGTGAGATGGCGCATTCTTGATCACGTACCACAAATGGTGCTGATATCGTTTTTTTGGATTTTGTATCCAGTGCAATTGATTTACACGACAATGTAGATTTTTCTACTGTACATCCTTGGGGAATTTCGGTGATAGCGATATTTCGTGGAATAACGGTAGTAACATCCGTTGTTATCTTATCTTTTGTTGGATTTTCAAGAGCAATGTTCATCTCTCCACGATCATTGGGATATAATTGCAAGTTACTGATCTTATCTGCGGTGATTTCGTAAGGTATTCCAGCAACTGGTCGCACGTGAAAAGATAAAACAGGGGGAGTAGGTCTTTCGTTTACATATATTGCTCTCTTCACCTCGATGCTTACCAGAGAACCCAGGCTATAAGCACAGATTGTAGAAGCTTTTACCGAGAGTGTATTAATCTCTCCTGGCTTGAATTTACCATTAGGAATATCAACATGCCATCCATATACATTTTTTATTGATTGGCAATCTTCTTGAATATCAGAGATCGGAAAATCATTCCATTCCACAACTTCGCTTTTTTTTATTGAACCTCCACCAAAATCGCCCCGAACCTGTACGGATACAGTATTGGAAGGTAGAAAAATAGGGAATGTTCCCGTAAAATTTTTAACTTCACGACCATCACGGTATGTAGGATAATAACACGAGAAAATTACGGTATAGCCATATCCAGAATTGTTTTTATTATTGAGAATATCTCTGGTGGTTGTACTATCTAACTCTTGTTGTTCTCGTTCATCAAAGAATTGTGAATTATTGACAGCCAACTTTTTGCCACTACTATCAATGCCATAACACCCCGCTTCTATTGTAAATGTATCATCCGCCAAAACATTGGCGCTAAAAAACGGGACGAAAAAGGAAAATAAAAAAACCATCAAAAAAGTGACATGTTGTGTTCGTTCGCTACTCATGCCAATAGTATGCCACCTTTTTTATATAAGGTGAAGGTTCGAGATGAAAAAATGAAGCTTTTCGTGGAGGGTGGGAATTTCTGTGGTGGTGTGATGCACAAGGAAGTTTTTTGCCTCTTCCTCGGCGATGTTTAGGAGTGTTGGATTTTTTAACGTAGACATAACGATATCCGACCAACCGCTTTGTTCTTCCCCGAGGAATTCGCCTGGACCGCGTAGTCTAAGGTCCATTTCTGCTAGTTCAAAGCCGCTGTGTGTAGTAGTCATTGCCTTGAGGCGTCGTTCCTCGAGGTGTACGACTGAGGTGGTAAAGAGAAGACAGTAAGACTGATGTTCACTTCGTCCAATGCGACCTCTGAATTGGTGAAGCTGTGCAAGACCAAAACGCTCTGCGCTTTCGATGAGCATAACAGTAGCGTTTGGGATATCGACGCCTACTTCAATAACAGAGGTAGAAACAAGAATATCGATAGATTTTGCAGCAAACGCTTTCATGACAGCTTCTTTTTCATCAGATTTCATTCTTCCATGGAGCATCCCTACTTTGAGATCAAGAAAGATGAGACTTTGTAGTTTTTCATGTTCATCTTTTACCGTCTTTACCTCCCACCACGCTAGTTTTTTAGGGGTTAGGGTATTGGGTGTAGTGTTTTTTGATTCTGATATTTCTATTCTCGGACAGATGACAAAAGCCTGGAACCCTTTTTTGACCTGGTTGCGTACAAATTCGTAGGCTTGCATTCGGTTTTCGGGTGCTACAATCTTGGTTGTTATTTTCTTTCTTCCCTTTGGCATCTCATCGAGTACAGAAATATCCATATCCCCGAACACCGTAAGTGCAAGAGTGCGTGGAATAGGGGTCGCGGTCATACTTAATACATGTGGGCGTGATGCGTGTTTACTTTGTGTAAGAATGGCTCGTTGTTCGACGCCAAAACGGTGTTGTTCATCAATAACCACAAGTGCTGGATTGGCAAACACTACTTCTTTTTCTAAGAGGGCATGGGTACCAATTACGATGTTTATTTTTCCTGGCCTTATACTTTTAAGAAGTATTGGTTTTTTTGTTTCCGAGGAGAGCCCTTCAAAGGCGTAGTGGTATTTTTTCCCTGCTATGAGACCTATCGCAACTGGATATTTCTCAAATAGGCGTATAAATGTATCAAGGTGTTGGCGGGCAAGAATTTCAGTAGGCGCCATGATAACAACCTGGCGTTTGTTGAGGATAGTATTCAGGGCAAGGATGGCAGATACTACTGTTTTTCCAGAACCTACATCGCCATTTAAGAGTCTCTGCATGGGGGATGTCTCATTCATGTTTTTAAGCATCGTCCATGCTGCTCTTTTTTGAGCTTCGGTGAGGGTAAAAGGGAGTGAATCTATGAATTGTTTTATTTCTTCAAGGTGAATGGTGAGTGGAATTCCGCTATTAAGATTTTCTTTTTTTCTTTGTTCTCTGGCCAAGGAGATGAGAAAAAGATGTTCAAAAGCGAAGCGTTGATTTGCGTGTGTCGCTTCTTCGAGGGTTTTGGGATAATGAATGGCGCGGAGTGCATCTTTAAGAACGGGGATATTATTTTTTGTGAGGATTTCGAGAGGGATATATTCAGGGAGCTCTTTTACCCATTCGAGGACAGAGCTCAAGAAGTAGCGTATTGCCTTCGAGGTAATACCTTTCGTTTCCCGATAGATGGGAATAATACGCCCCGTGTGTGTCGTATCGCGCATGGGAGCCCCAATAAGTTCGTAAAGGGGATTTGAGATGTACATACCGCCCTGATCTTCCATTACCTTTCCTGCAAGATTCACCATCGCCCCTTCTGCAAGAGCCTTTCCTATGTAGGGTTGGTTAAACCAAATGGCTTTTATTGCGCCCGATTCGTCCTCGACGACAATTTCAGTGATTGCTATATGTTTTTTAAACGAGCGATGAGTGTGCGATCGAATGATTATGCCCTGCACCACATAATCTGTTCCCGGGATTATTTCTTCTATTTTTGTAATATGAGAAAGGTCCTCATATCGCGTGGGGAAGAAAAACAAAAGATCACCCACGGTTTTGAGACCAAGCTTTTCAAGTTTTTTCGAAAACTTAGGTCCAACGCGAGAAAGTGCAGAAAGGGGAGTATCAAGAGACATAAGGTTTAATCTTGGTGCCCCTGGAGGGAATCGAACCCCCATTGCTGGTTTCGAAGACCAGTACTTTATCCGTTAAGCTACAGGGGCATTACATTTTTAAAAACATCGAGATTATATCAGAGATAGTGCTGGTTAGCAATAAAAATCCCCGCATGGTGCAGGGACAAATATGTTAAAAAACAAAAAATCTTTTTTCACGATATGCGCCCTCATTTTTTATAAAAGCGATGATTGATGCCGTTCCGGCGGCGCCAACGACGGAAGAGATTTCTATCGTTAGCATTGCTGAATATGCAAAACAAGTCCCTCTCAAAAGTACTGTCTCCAATGGATCCACGTGATCACCTCCTTCGTGGTTTAGATAGACTTTCTTTAAAGAGCATCACAAGAAAGAGGGATATGGGAAGACCTATGAGGAATGTAAGACTTGTATAAAAAACAAGAAAGAGATCGTGATGGGCATTACTTCCATACCACATTTGTAATTTCCTCCCAACGGTTGCATCCACGCCAGTGTCGTATGGCGTGAGATTCTTGGGTTATGCCTGTATTGCGATAGGTGGGACGTTTCTCTGCATTGGCAAGTGACCACAGGGCACGGAGTGACATTTTTGCTACGCGGGTAAGTTTTGGATAGTTGATCTTGTCGTAGGTGTCGGTAATTTCGTGGTAGTCGGGATGAAACCCAGAGAAAAAGAAGAGGACGGGAATGCGTCGATCGGGAGGGCTTGCGTCGAAAAATGATCCTTGGTCGCTTGCGTCAAAGCCTTGGTTTGAATAGGTGAGATTGAAACCGAATTCTTTTGCCAGTTCTTGTGTAAGTGCGTAGAGTTCAGGAGTAACTTTTGCATAATCAAGCTTCTCTGGTGCAAGAATACAGAAAAGTTCATTGTCAGCATTTCTCCCCACCATATCGAGGTTGATGACCACTGCGATGTTTTCGAGTTTGATTTCGGAAGGAAGATGCGTGACAAAATGTTCGGACCCGACAAGACCATGTTCTTCAGCGCCCCAGAGAGCGATAAGAATATTTCGTTTGGGTTTCTGTTGTCGTGCTACTTGAGAAATAGCTTCTGCAATCGCAAGTGTTGCGCTCGTACCCGATGCGTTATCATCGGCTCCATGATAAATTTCTTTTCCCGGGAAGTTACCGCCCATATGGTCATAGTGTGCTCCAATAATGACAAATTCGTTTGTTTCGCCTGGGATATACCCAATAATATTTCTTGAGCTCACCTTTCCCGATATCCACGATTTTCCCTCAAATGCTTGGAAGTAACCTCGTGTATCACCAAAAGCAAATGGATCTTTTGGGTCAATTGCATCGCCAAGGGGTTTAAGGCCATAGCGCTTAAATTCACCTGCAATAAGTTTGCTTGGGCAATCGTAGCCACTATCTGAACTTCCACGACCATTTAGGTTGGGGTGCGCAAGGATGCGGAGAATGTTCAAGAGCCTTGTTTCTGTAATAGATTGATACTCCACTGGACTTTCTGCCACAAACGTAAAAGAAATCAATACAAAGAAAAGAAATGCAAGAGGCATAGAGATTCGTACCATAGCGCCAAGTTCTTTCCACAACATGTCAAACTTTGTTTCAAGCTTTGTTTTCATGTCTGCTCTCCTTATTTTAATGTGCTGCTTCATTTGTACCGGGTCTAGTGGAGTTTGTAAAGGAAAAGCTCGCATATGCGAGCTTTTGAAGCTAGAAGAAAAATGATGAAATGACGATTGCAGATATTAATTGAAATGTTGCAAAAAACTCAAGAATGAGAATTCGAGACGTATTTCCCTCTCCTGCCTTCGCGATTGCAAAGAGATTGGCGAATCCAATTGCATATACATAAGGCAAGATATATACACCGAACATGTTTTCTCCGAAGATTATAGCAATTACGCAGATTCCAGCTGACCCAAAAAGTGTTGTGAGGAAGGCAATAATTCTCGTCCAGTCACTATATTTTAGCATCGAGAAGCAAAAGAAAAGAAATACTGCGCTTATTATTATGAGACTTGAGATGTGATCCGCTCGGAGAATGCCCCTTGTTAGAAATGTAATACCCAGAAGAAAGAAAAGCGCCACCACGCCTTTTGTAAGAAGATCTTTAAGAAGGGCAGTTTTCATATCGGCTTTTCTCCTTTTTGTAATGAGCTGGGGTAAGGTTATCATGTCCGTCAATTATTTACAATACGTCCATATTGACGGATAATTTCATTGTGTTATCTTGTATTCGGTACCTAGAAAACTAATAGGGATAGGGAGGTAGTGTTTGTATGGCTGTTATCCATATTATTGATACTCATTTTGGTGATGGGGGTAAAGGAAAGATTGTTGATATTTTGGCGCAGAACGCAGATGCGATTGTGCGTTATCATGGCGGTAACAATGCGGGGCATACGGTTAAAAACGAGTTTGGTACATTTCCATTGCATTTGGTTCCCTGTGGCATTTTTAATCAAAACGCTCTTGCGTGTATTACAGATGGCGTAGTTATTGACCTTGAGGTGCTTGGTGATGAGATTGATATGCTCTTACGCGTGCTCCCTGATTTTACAAAGAGACTTCTTATTTCGCCTCGCGCGCATATCATTATGCCTTATCATAAGGTGTTGGACCGTCTTTATGAAGAGGCGAAGGGTGATAAAAAGACGGGGACTACGGGACGCGGTATTGGGCCTTGTCACGCAGATAAGGTTTCCTATAATGGTATTCGATTGTGTGATCTTGAGGACGTTGAGATGTTTGAAAATCTTTTGCGGACACAGCTTACGCTCAAAAATAGGATTATTGTCGCATTGGGTGGCGCAGAACTTGATTTTATGGTTGTGAGAGAGGAGATTTTGCGCAACTACGAACGTATCCGTGCATATGTTAAGGAGCCATTTTCTCGCATTCATGATTTGCTTATGGTTCCGAATAAAAATATTTTGCTTGAAGGCGCGCATGGTGTATTCCTCGACACCGATTGGGGGACATATCCTTACGTAACTGCCTCATCGATTGTACCGGGGAATATCAATGGTGGTGCTGGGATTCCCACGCGGTATCTTACTGATATAGTTGGTGTGGTTAAGGCGTATACGACGCGCGTAGGAGCAGGGCCTTTTCCCACCGAGCTTGATGATGAGATTGGTGATCGCCTTCGGAAGAATGGGAACGAATATGGAACGACGACTGGACGACCACGGCGATGTGGCTGGCTTGATCTTGAGCTTTTGCGTTTTAGTGTCAAGTTGTGCGGTATTACCGAGCTTGCCGTTATGAAGTTAGACGTGCTTGGTGGTCTGGATTCAATTAGGGTGTGTGTGGGGTATAAACTTGATGGGAAATCAGTGTGTTATGAGGAGATTACTACATCTGACCTCGCGCGAGTGGAACCCATCTATCAAGAATTTCCTGGTTGGGGTTTTGATTCGTCTACTCGGGGTATAACCAACCTTTGTGATTTGCCACACAACGCGTATGATTATCTGTGTTTTATTAGCAATTTCGTTCGGGTTCCTATTCAATTTGTGTCTACTGGTCCAGCAAGAAATGAGACAATTATTCTTCCGTCAAATTCCTCTTTGTTTAAGTTTAGAAAAAAGAGTTAAAAGTAGAAGCACCCAATCGGGTGCTTTTTAATATTATGATTTTAACGATCCAATCTTTTTCTTATGGCCTCTTCCCATGCTTTCATTCGTTCCTCGTTCTGTAATATTGTTTCAAATTTTTGGGTTAATGAATCAACAAATTGCTGTTTTGTTTGTTCTTGGTTGGAAAGCGATTTTGCGCACATGGCGCATACATTTTTCGTTTTCGAACATAGTGCACAATAGAGCAACCCAGAACGGTTTACTACATGATTGCAATGTGCTGCTTTTGTCATTACCCATGCAAAGATTCCCTGTATGTTTTTGTTTTTACAAGATTCACATAGCATGTTGTTGCCTCCTCGAAACTGAGTTAGTATAAGCATGTTTTATTATTTAACGCAAGGGGCTTATACGTTTGAGAACGTTACGTTGGGGAGGCATTGACATAAATAATTTTTTCATGTTATTATTCTTTTACTCTAGTGAAGGGAGCAATGGAAATGTCGGAGATTACATTTCGTGTCGTTGAAAATGGAAACGGATCTGGTAGTGGTATCCAAGAAGCCGGATCTATGGTTGTAAGAGATCCCCTTGAGTGGATTAGTGTTTGGAATCAGGTTAATCGCAGTTACGGATTTGGTGAGGATAAAAAAACAATGGTGCAGATTTTTAGTAACCCACCACTTGTTGATTTTAGCACCGAGACTGTGATTGCGGTATTCCGAGGGTTTTGTTCGACTGGTGGTTATGGTATCCAAGTAGTGCGTGTGATTGAAAAAGGCGATAAGGTACGTGTTGTTGTGCAGACGAAAGGTCATGGGGGTATGGCTGCTATGGTTGTTACGTATCCTTATCAAATAATTGCTATTCCAAGGACTGAAAAGCCTATCATTGTTGGGTTGCTACGATAACTAAAAAACAAAAATTATAACACCCTCGGAGGGTGTTTTTAATTTGACGTTATCATCTTTTTGTTTTATACTTTTTTGTTCTTTGAAAATAAGGAAGGGGGAAAAGATATGATTATTCCAAGCATTGATATTATGGATGGGAGAGCTGTGCAACTACGACAAGGAAAGGAACTTGTGCTTGTTTCGGAGCGTAGTCCTATGGATTTGGTTCGCGAGTATAATCGTTATGGCGTCGTTGCTGTAGTTGATCTCGATGCTGCATTGGGAAGAGGGGACAACCAAAAACTTATCCAAGAGATGTGTCGAGTTGCGGAG
>ERZ1292623.5033-Hain-H51-01um-R1-5033-length-10654-cov-5_pt1 | contig 10654 bp, 7 predicted proteins | sample MGYA00564398_ERZ1292623 | MGnify/ENA primary metagenome ERZ1292623 (study PRJEB36523, sample SAMEA6512633) | groundwater metagenome | collected 2019-01-07 | study: AquaDiva: Metagenomics assemblies of 32 groundwater samples
CATTGCTGACCTCGAGACTGAAAGTCTGATTAGGATCACCTGTTACAGTGATCTGTATTCCACCTAGGATGGGAGAGATTCCCAACCTTGGTTGCTTCCAAGGTTGTTCCACTCCGTTTAGGAAAGAGTGGTATCGACCATTCTCCATCAGGTAGACCTCTACTCTGATAGGCTTTCCTTCGAAAAGGACATACTCCAATTTCATTCGGAGTAAATCATCATCGTCAGGGAAAATCAACTTCCCATATGAATCCGGATCCAAAAATCCATCAAACCCATCGATCACTTGACCATTTAGGTCAGTGACTATGATCTTAGCCCATTCAATTCCCGGGATACGGGCGATGACGGGTGTGTCGTTCAAAGGAAGAGTGATTTCTCCTACAGAAGCTGGGACGGTGTACTTGTCACCCACCTTCTCGTAGGAGAACCACCTGAAGAAAAAGAATTCAGATTGGGTGGATTCTGGATAACTTTGAGTTGCAGCAGTACTCACACAAATAAAGAACGGCTCATTCAGATCGAACGACACATCCTTGTTAGTTATGCCATACTCTGCCAACTTTACTGCCGCATTCTGGACGCGTTGCAGTAATTCAGTGTAATTGGTCGGTCTCGGCCTGATGCTTCCACCCAACCAAGCCAAGTCTTCTGGCAAACCATTTTGATCATTTTGACCTATCCAAACTTTGGCCAAAGTTGTATTAGTTGCCCAATACTCTCGCACGAAGTCTTCCGACCCCATGATGAGCTGTATGGGCTCACTTCCTCTCACCACCCCAGAAAGGGTGATGAGAGTGATGATGGTCATCACCCAAAAACGATTTTTCATCGTTCCCTTTCCCCGAGTTTCCTCGGAATTGGAGTTGTTTTAGATTATCCTTCGCCTACACTACCAAAGGTAGCTAGCGAACAGCAGGTTCTTTCAAAGAACCAGACCTGCCAGCAACATAACACAAAAAGATGTGAAAAGTCAAGGGGAGATGTGAATAAGTATATGTTATATCAAATTATCACCAATATACTACGTATTCAAATCATCTTAAGCCATCTATTTGACTTAATGAGTTTATTTCCAATTAATCATGTTATCATTTATATATGGGGAACAATAATTATTAACATATTGTAAATTCACAACATGGTACCTAAAAATCTTATTATAGTCGGATATGCACGTTCAGGTTTAACGATACTCAATCGTTGCTTAGCGAGTGACTCAAGACTCATCTGTCTATCAGAAATAAACACGAGGTATATTTGTCCTACTCAACCAAACCTGCCACACCAACAATTAAAAGAGTGGTACGGTATCGGCATAGAGAGTGGTTCGATCATGAGTGAGCTGGAGCAAACAATAAAATACTCAAATAATGGGAGAAAACCTCTCATCGTACGTGACTGGAGCTTTGGTAGCTTCGTCCCATTAAAGTACAACAATCTACAGCCTTCTATGACCCTAAACACCATCGATGATTTGAACAAAACCTTTCCCGGTCAATTTAAAGTAGTTTGCATGGTTAGAAATCCAATCGATGTATGGTTATCTATGCGCTATTCCGAAAAAAACTTTTACGATAAAGAATTGGTTTTTCTAATGAACTTCGTCTCCGATGTCCTAAAACGGCAAATACCTATTATTAAATATGAAGATTTTTGTCTAGATCCTAAGATGGTACTGAGAGAAATCTATCGCACCGTAGATTTGGAGATACCAAACTCGATCCGGCTATCGAATAATGTCATTGGTGATATTAACTACCCAAAATCTTCACGTGGTGCAACATTAAATCAAATTATTTCCCTTCCGAGACGAACAGTCTCAGCAGATGATTCTTCTTTTTTGAATGAACACACGTGTGCCAAAAAGATCGCTGACTTACTTGGGTACAGCATCCAATAATACGGCTGGTAGCAAATTTTATTTTATAGGTATGACAAGCGTATAACCTATGGACTTTCTTTTGTCCTGATCAGAAGGATCTACAATAGTTGCTACGTAAGCCTTACCAAATCTTCTCGTCAATTTTTCGTATGCCGACGAACGCATGATTACATCAGGTGTAATAATTTGCGTACATACCTCTTGACGAATAATTGAATCCTTAGATCTCCAATAAGGGTAAGGCAATGTTATGACTTTTTCCTTGAAACTTTTAATGAATACGACTGTATACCAACGGAGATGCTGTTTTTTCGCCAATAACAGTATCATCTCAGCGTTCTCAGGATCAAGAAATTCATCTACCTCTCTGTTAAGATTTTTTAGGGTTTCTTCTTGCCATTCCTTTAGGAATATACTAATTTCGTTATGAACGTCTTTATTTCTCTTCTCTTCTTCTGCAATGTCACCCATGATTTCTCCTGGTAAAACTACTGACTCAATCCCGACAATGTTCAGACTCGGAGACGGGCTGTATTTTTCAATATCTTTAGCAGAAATAAAAGAGTTAAGACCCTCCTCAAATCTACCCGGAGCAAAAATGTCATAACGGTTATGTGCTTTGGCATACGTAGCCGATGGAAATTTTCTTCTGACAAAATTAACTTCTTTATACAGAATATTCTCAAACTTTTTTATCAGTTTAATGGTTTCCCCTGTATGATCATAAAATACTAAAAATGCAGGCGAAATCACAGTATGATAGACACCTGGATAAAATTTACCATTCGATATAATATAACTAGGCATCGATGAGATAAAACCACCGGGACTAATCTCGTGACCATCAATCATTGATTCGATACGTTCGTTATTAAAGGTGTGACGTGCATGGCAAGGATGAGTAAAAATATCAATCCTAAAATCACGAAGAATATGATGCGTATCACTTCTTGTCCTAAGCGACTTAACAAGATCCGTATTAACCATTTGTTTAAATACTGAGGTAGTCATAAAATGAATACTCACTGTGAATGACTTTTCACAAACAGAAAACCTTTGACTAAACACATCAGCAGCATCAGTACGAAGAAGTCTTTGGAATATTTTTATTCTACCAAGAAACTTCTCTTTTTCTATAACAGGAAAAAGCTTACTGACCGTGAATTTCTTCCACGAAGATTTCTTAAAGAAATAGCTATTTATAACGACGAGTGCATCGATATCGGAGACATCTTTGTCAATTTGATTTCCGCGGACACTGAAAAATGGCGCATAACTCATTGACCCACCAATAATAATAGAATCTATAGCATCACCAAATATTTCCGGTAAGGCTTCCATGACATGGAAACGCTCAAGGGTTGGTGAAATACTTTCTACAAATGATGGCTGACGTTTACCGCAAATAATCAGCCCCTGACGAGTAAGGAGTTCAGGCAACCTAATTGAAGCTAAAATCTTTTTAAGGTTATGCTCGAAATCAAGACGAACTTCAACTGGTTTCCTGTAGGCGGCACTATAGTACGCATGTTCACAAAGTGCCGCAACCCATCCCACAACCATTCGTTCATGAGTAGGGTCAACAGAAAATGGTAACATCTCATTTATATAAGATGCAAGTTGTTCATACCAATTCTCAGCTGTCATATTTTCATATCTCTTTTTGAATAAAGTATGGAGGATATTAATTTGTTCAGAAGATTGCATATCAGAGTAGTTGTTGTTTATAAATTTGAATGTACCATCCATTGTTCTAGACATAATAACACCCAAAGACGCTGTGCTGCTCGCTCAGGTCTCTGCTTTTCAACATAAAAATTAGAGAGGTGCTTATCAATTTCCTCTCCAGAGAGAAATGATCGTATTTGTGAGTCTATGCCTAATTTTGCATATACATAAGCTTTCATAGTACTATCTTGTAACCACTTCTCTATAGGTGCACCAAACCCTTGTTTACGACGATGAACAAAATCCTGTGGCATATATTCAGCAAGTATATCTCTGAGAATGCATTTTTGTTCTCCATCACGCACCTTATATTCATACGGTAAATTAAACACAAACTCTACTAGGGCAGTATCCAAAAATGGCGAGCGAACCTCTAGACTATGCATCATGCCAGCACGGTCAACTTTCGTAAGAATTTGACCAGAAAGATGAGAAGTTAAATCAAACACTGTGACACGGTCTATTGGATCAATTATATACTTGAAGACGCTCTCTGCAAGAATATCATCATTAACAATATCAGAAGAACGCCAAAGCATTTCTCGTTGTTGTGACGTAAATGCACATATTGAATGTAAGCGCTCTTGAAAATAATCAATATCACTGTTTTCTTGTTTTACATGCCATTTATAACCCAAAAAGACCTCATCAGCCCCATCACCAGAAAGTACTACCTTTACTTTCTGTGAAGCGAGACCGGAGACAAAATGTTGTGGGAAATCAGAGGTATCTGCGTGTGGTTCATCAAAATACAATATCACCTTGTCGATTTCCTCTGTTATAGCCTTATCAATTGAAACCGAAAAATGTTCGGCTCCAATCTTTTCAGACACCTGTTTCGCAAAAGGAAGCTCATCAGAACCATCATAACTGACAGAAAATGCTTTGATCGGATGGTCAAGTTCTTTTGCCGCTATCAATGAAACTAAAGATGAATCTATACCTCCTGAAAGAAACATACCAATCTCGACATCGGAGGTAGTTAATCTCTTTTTAATTGCGTCACGCAGTAGACAATGAACCTCTGATTTTGCATCATCATAGGAAATGTTTATTGGATTATGAATAAGTGTCCAGTATCTTTTGAGCAATAGCTTCCCATCCTTAAAGATGCCGCAATGTGCTGGCGGGACTTGATGAATATTTTCATAAACAGATTTCCATGGTGGTATATACATCAATCTGAGATAATTATCTATGGCCTTATAGTCCAACTGTGGCACTAGAACACCAGAGGCGATCAGAGATTTTATCTCGGAAGCAAGTAGTATTGCATCGCGATCGAAAAAATAATACAACGGCTTTTTTCCAAATCTATCTCTTGCAACAAACAACTCGCTCCGTTCATCATTCCAAATTATGAAAGAAAACATACCATCTAAGTGTTTTGGACATTCATCACCCCACATGCGATATGATTTCAAGATCACCTCCGTGTCCGAATGCGACTTAAATTTAAAACCTTCCCTCTCTAACTCATCACGTAATTCACGATAATTGTATATCTCTCCATTAAAAGATATAGCTAATCTTTCATCAACCATGGGTTGATTACCATTTTTCAAGTCAATAATTGCAAGTCTGCGATGACCCAACCAACAATGAGAAGAAGTATACTCCCCCACGCCATCTGGTCCACGAAATTTCAAAGCTTCAAGCATAGCATCAATCCTGTAACGTTTTTTATCTACACATGTTCCTGCAATAGCTATAATTCCACACATATTATTAAAGACGGATTAGTGCACGGAAAAAAATTTCCCACGCATTCAGATAACTAGTATCAATAAGTAAATCATGCCCTTCTATATCGACAGACACGCCACCTCTTTCAATTCTTAATTTAAAATTTTTCGCTTCAAGAGAAGGGTCACGCCTCATGAGTCTTTGATGACGAACTTCCTCGTTAGCAACCAGATGCACCCAAAAGATTTTTTGTCCGAGCAAATTCTTTATCTTTTTCGCCATTTTGACAGTTGGACATACAAAACAACTAAAATCGCCACGTACTGTAGAATCAACCCACTCTTTAGAACAACCGTAATACGCACCACTAAAAAACGCGGACTCAAGAGACTCCTGTAAATAATCGCCATTATTAAAACGATCCTTAAATTCTTCTTCAGATAAAAAAACACCGTCGACATCTTCAATCTCGCCGTCTCTCAGTGCTCGTGTCGTGTGCACAGACATTGTATTCAATCTAAAATGTACAGTGAGTCGACGAAACAGCGTCGTCTTTCCAGTAACCGACGCCCCTGTGATTATAATAGATCTATCTAAGTGTTCTTTTATCATGTTTTATTTCAACTCCACATTGAAAACTCCATTGGAAAAATCGAATTTATTGATAAGTGTTTGTTTGATTATATCATCTCTATACTTCTCAATGATCTTTTTTTCTTCAACACTTGCGGTTATCCTGGCACCAACAAATTCATTGATATTAAGTCCTGCCTTTTTTCTGGCGTCTTGCAATGCACGCACTATAGCGCGAAACTTACCTTCTTCGACTAAACTATCTGTTAATTCAGTATCAAACTGCACATCGACATCCAGTCCAGACTCAAAATATATACTCTTCACGTTAAGTTCATCTTTTACCACATCGAGCATATCAATTCCAAGTTTGTCGTAACGGAATGTGACTGACGCAAACGGCTGACGAACAGGCATTCCAGTCACACGACGTGCTTCAAGTGCTTTGCTAATAAGTCTTCGCACTACAATCATATCCTCAATTATCTTTAGATCAAATTTGTACACTTCACACCAATCAGACAAATGTACACTGGCCGTATCATCGTCTCTCCGTACACGTCCCCAGAGCCACTCCGCATGAAATGGAGCGAACGGTGCAAGCATCTTAGATAATTCACGAAGTACCCAGCGTGTAGTCCCGAGGGCGACAACATCTCCATCCTTCATTCTGTCACGACTACGACGTATATACCAAGTAGATAAATCATCAACAAAATCTGCAAATTCTCTAGTAGCCTTATCAAGCTCATAAGCCTCCATGGAAAAAGTAATACCGCGATGAAGTTGTCTTGTTCGAGCGATAATCCATTGATCGAGGGGATGACTACCATTGTCGATATCAGCGTGTTTCGCAACGTCTTTATATAGCGCATAAAACTCGTACACGTTCACGAGACGACCAAAAGTCTTTCGAGCCACCTCAGCAACTTCCTTGTCGTGAAATTCTATATCTTCACCGCGCATTAATGGAGATGAAAGTAGGTAAAGCCTTAACGCATCAACTCCATATGTATTAAAAATGGTCCGAGGATCAGGATAATTTTTTAAACTCTTACTCATCTTACGACCATCGTCAGCAAGCACATTCCCTGTTGTTACTACATTTAGAAATGAGGTTTGATCAAAAAGCATGGTCGAAACTGCGAGCATGTAGTAAAACCACGTACGTGTTTGTGGTATATATTCAGCAATAAAGTCGGCAGGAAAACCAATATCTTTTTCCGGATTGAACTGATCTGTTTTATCAAATGGATAATGCTGACTTGCAAATGGCATGGCAGCAGATTCAAACCAACAGTCAAATACTTCCGGCACACGATGCATCGCGCCGTTGCACGTATCACAACTCATGGTATATTTGTCTATGAAAGGACGATGTAGATCTATCTTGTCAATTTCAGGAACCACCTCTTTAACCAAATTCCTAAGCTCATCAATACTCCCGACCACTTTAAAAGCGCCACATCCGCATTTCCAAATCGGAAGTGGTGATGCCCAATAACGATTGCGCGAGATATTCCAATCTGGAGCACCATCAATGACATATTTAAATCGGCCATGTTTAAGATGTGACGGTACCCAATTTATCTTTTCATTGAGCTCTAACATTCGAGCTTTCACTTTCTGAATGTTCAAAAACCACGCTGGAAGAGCATAATAATATAGAGGAGTCTCACAACGATGACAATGCGGGTACGAATGTTCAATCTTTAATTTACTAAATAATCGTTTAGTGTGTGCCAAGTATTTTATGACAGCAATATCACCAGACTGATGATCATCCTTTGGTTTAACTTTCGTACCGGCAAAATCCTTTACCGTTTCCACAAAGATACCGACACTGTTTACATGTTTTATAACCGGAAGATGCATTGACTTCGCCAAACTCATATCATCCTCACCAAACGCAGGAGCAATATGCACAATACCTGAGCCATCTTCTGTTGTCACAAAATCAGCAGCATAAACTTTCCAAGCGTTTTCTCGATTCTCTAGTAATATATCCTTTACGTAGTAATCAAATGGTGGGATGTATTTTCTACCAACCAATTCACTCCCCCTCATATCTCCCACTTTTTTATAGTCTTTAGTGGCAAAAACTTTTTCAACTAACACTTTAGCGCATATATATTTTTCTTTCGATAACACAGAACCATCAGCCACGGCCTCAGGATCAGTTTCAACCATTACATAACTTATATCTGCACCGACAGCAAGAGCTACGTTACCAAGAAGTGTCCATGGGGTTGTGGTCCATGCTAGAAGAAACGTATTCGGCTCATCTGCTAGTTCAAACTTCACTATCGCAGAAATATCCTTAATGTTTTTATAGCTATTATCCATAGCTATTTCAGAATTGGAAATAGGTGTTTCGCATCGCGGGCAATACGGTAATACACGCTCTCCTGTATAAAGTAGGCCTTTTTCATGAATCTTCTTAAGTGCCCACCACACGCTTTCAATATAGGTATTGTCCATTGTTTTATATGAGCCCTCAAAATCAACCCAACGGCCTATGCGAGCAACGGTTGATCTCCACGCTTCAACAAAACCAAGCACACATTCACGAGCATATGCATTAAACTTCTCGATACCAATCTTCTCAATTTGATCACGGCCCGAAATACCGAGACCTTTTTCGGCAATATTTTCTATTGGTAGTCCATGGCAATCCCACCCCCACTTGCGTGGCACATGGTAACCACGCATTGTTTTATATCGTCCTACAACATCCTTCACGGTTGAGCCAATAATATGACCATAGTGCGGTGTGCCAGTGGCAAAAGGTGGACCATCATAAAAAGTAAATTCGCCTTTAGGAGCATATTTTTTAAGTGAACTCTCAAAAACTGCACCCTGTTGCCAGTGCTGTAATATCTCCTCTTCTCTAAGCGCTATGTCTGTTTTTTCTTCGTCATTCATATTATTTATACACTCAAAGATTATTGAACATATGCCATAATCTAATTAGTGCATTATACTTTACTATCCTCTCTCGTGCGGGTGCTCCAGCTTTGATGTAGTCACTACCAAGGCCAATTGACATATGTGCGATGATATTGCTATCGGTTTCGCCGCTACGCTGAGAAATAATAGTGCGTACATTATTTGTAATACAAAACTCATAGGCTTTAACCAACCCAGTCATACTACCGATCTGATTGATTTTCAATATACATGCGTTAAAACAGATCTTTAATTTCTCTAGATGTAAGATGTTAGATACGGTCAAATCGTCTGCAACCACAAGAATCTTGTCTTGAAACCTTGATGAAAGCTTTTTCCAACCATCAAAATCCTCTTCATGGAATGGGTCTTCAAGATATACTATATTGGGAAATTTCAGGATCAGGTTTTCATAATACAGTAAGAGTGAGTCTGTGGTGTAGCGATTGCCGTTGATTTGATACTCAAAATGGGTACCGCTATCGCTGACATGATGTTGTGAAAAATTATTTGCAGCGACATCTATTGCTATATCACACTTACCACTATTCCTTTTGTTTATTGCCTGACTAATCAAATTAAGAGCAATCTCAATATCAGATATATCTGGAGAAAAACCACCCTCACAGCCAACCAAAATATGCTTTCTACCGAGTGAACTCTCGATTATGTCTCGCAGATCCAAATAAACCTCCGATGCTGTCCTGACATTATCAATAATCTCTACTCCTTTTGGTATAATCATGAACTCACAAAAATCTAATCCATTCCCGGCATGCTTGCCACCATTTAAGATGTTGAATATTGCTTTAGGAAATGTTGGGCGTTTTTTGTATGCCTGTGCGATAAACTTATATAGTTCAGAGCTCTTAAAATTTGTCTTTAATGCCGAATATCTCAAAAAAGCCAAAGACAAAGCAGTGCTGGATTGTGATGGAAATTGTGATGCGACTGTCGTATCAAACACATCTTGAGACAAATCAAATACACAAGGGTCGGATAAGACGCTTAAGTCTTCACTGCTGTTATTCGGCACCATACAAGCTTCCTTCAGACCTACAGTTAGACCACACGGTGCACTTTCATAGATTTCATTATCTTCCAAGCTAATTACAGCTTCTTTTGTATATTCCCCCGTAGATAATAAAACGTCTCTAAAAAATATTTTGTGATTTATCTTTGATGTCATGGTTTATTAGTAGTAGGCTCCCAAGTAATTACATCTCCAACACTAACTCCTATTTCTTTATAACCATCTGTATATCGAACCGTGCCAAGTTCAGGCATCGAATCTAAAGAGCTACCGGGGTAAAGAACCCAATCCTTATCTTCTCGACTCATCATTCTTTTTGAAAAAACAGCATCAATTTTATAAATTCCATTAACACTAACCTTGAGAATTTCACCATCTTGATATTTCGGTGTCAATCCCTTGATCTTCATAAGTCCGAAATTATCAATATGTACCACAGTACCGTCAGCTATGTTAAGTTTTGTCAGCTGACTTACTGGAAATTGCTTCCCGAAGCTATCAAATGGGACACCTGCGACTAATCTTGCAACATTGGGAGCGTGTACATATTTTCCACCTTCTTTTAAGACAACATCAATAAGTGATTTATGTCCAAAATGAAATGGTTGCCAACGACCGATGAATAGTGATTTGCTCATAAGATCTTATGACTTCTTTCTGATAAAAGAGAGTACTTTCTTATAAAACTTTTTATCTAGTAATTGTTGAATTGACATATGTCCCCCTTTCTCCATTAACATTAATTTACAATTAATCTTTTTAGAAAATTCCACAGTAGGCACATATGGTACAGTTTGATC
>ERZ1292623.5034-Hain-H51-01um-R1-5034-length-10654-cov-5_pt1 | contig 10654 bp, 7 predicted proteins | sample MGYA00564398_ERZ1292623 | MGnify/ENA primary metagenome ERZ1292623 (study PRJEB36523, sample SAMEA6512633) | groundwater metagenome | collected 2019-01-07 | study: AquaDiva: Metagenomics assemblies of 32 groundwater samples
TTTGAAAACGTTGTATTATGTAGTAAGTGTAATGTAAAGACTAAAAAGATTTCTATAGATAGGGACGGTGTTAAAATAAGAACGCTTGAGTGTCCTGAATGTGGGAAGAGAATTTATCATCCTTTAGATATACAAGAATATGATAATTTCAATAAGTTAAAAAATAGGAATTTTTCTGTTAAGTTAAGAATGGTTGGAAATAGTTATACTGTTTCTATACCAAGAGAGATTATTGAATTTCAAGAAGAGATGGAGAGAGAGATAAAAAAAGAGATGGAAAAGATGAGTAAAATGGTAAGATTATGTTTAGAGGAACCTGGAAAGTTAGGATTATTTTTCATGAGGGAAAAGTTTAATATCCCCACTACTAATAAAAAAGAAAAGAAAGTAAATGTTGAGTAAAATGACAGAACAAGTTAAACAGCAAAGAGAAATTAAACTTAAGGTGATGGAAGCACTGCAAGAAGAAGCTTACAGGGGAATAATTAGGGTAGATGCTCAAACTATGAGGGAGATTGGGGTAAGGGTTGGTGATGTTGTTGAGGTAGAAGGCAGCAGAGTAACTGTTGCTAGTGTTGACAGAGCTTATCCTGCTGATATTGGTCAAGGAATAATAAGAATGGATGGCATTATAAGAAGAAATGCTAAGACTGGTATAGGAGAAATTGTTAAGGTAAGAAGGGCTGATGTTAAAGAGGCTAAGAGTATTATAATAGCTCCTGCCCAACAGGGAGTTATGGTACAAGCAGATCCGGAAATATTTAGAAGTGGTTTACTTGGAAGATCTCTTGTGAAGGGAGACCAAATAGCTTTGGGCGGAAGTAATAGAAGAAGGCCAAATTTAATAGGCAATCCTTTTGAAGATATATTCGATGTTATTGAACAAGGATTTATGGGCGGATATGGTTTTGGTGGGTTGAAGTTTATTATTGTTAATACTAATCCCAAACAAGCTGTTATTATTACAGAACAAACAGAAGTTTTAGTTAACCCTAAGGCTACAGAAGTTGTAGATGAAAAAATAATAGATGTTACTTATGAAGATATTGGTGGATTGAGTGAAGAAGTTAAGAAGGTAAGAGAAATGATCGAACTTCCACTAAAACACCCAGAAATATTTAGTAAGTTAGGAATAGAACCACCAAAAGGAGTTTTATTATATGGTGTTCCTGGGACTGGAAAGACATTATTAGCAAAAGCAGTTGCTAATGAAACAAATGCACATTTTATATCAATAAATGGACCAGAAGTTGTTAGTAAATTTGTTGGAGAAGCAGAAAGAAGAATAAGAAAGATATTTGAAGAAGCAGAAAAGAATGCTCCAACTATAATCTTTATTGATGAAATTGATGCTATTGCACCAAAAAGAGAAGAAACTTATGGAGAGGTTGAGAGGAGAATTGTTGCACAATTGCTTGCAACAATGGATGGATTAAAATCAAGAGGGAGGGTTATTGTTATAGGAGCAACAAATAGACCAAATTCAATTGATCCAGCTTTACGTAGACCTGGTAGATTTGATAGAGAAATAGAAATAGGAGTGCCTGATAAGAAAGGTAGGTTATCTATATTAAAAATACATACAAGAAATATGCCCCTTACTAAAGATGTAAGTATAAATAGATTAGCAGAGATTAGCCATGGATTTGTTGGAGCTGATTTAGAAGCTTTGTGTAAGGAAGCAGCAATGAATGTTTTAAGAAGAATATTACCGGATTTAAAATTTAAAGAAGATAAACCAATAGATGAAAGCTTTTTAGAGAAATTAAAAGTTACCGATTTAGACTTTAAATATGCTTTGAAGATTGTAAGGCCAAGTGCAATGAGGGAGGTCTTTGTTGAAACTCCAAATGTTAAATGGGAAGAAATAGGTGGATTAGAAGATATTAAGCAAGATTTGAAGGAATCTGTTGAATGGCCATTAAAGCATCCAAATTCATTTAAGAGATTAGGAATAAGAGCTACAAAAGGAATTCTTATTTATGGCCCACCAGGAACAGGAAAAACTTTACTTGGAAAGGCTGTTGCAACAGAGAGTGAATCTAATTTTATTTTAGTTAAAGGACCAGAATTACTTAATATGTTTGTTGGAGAATCTGAGAAAGGAGTAAGAAAGGTTTTTGAGAGGGCAAGACAAGTAGCTCCAGCTATAATTTTCTTTGATGAAATAGATAGCATTACATCTAGAAGAAGTGGGGGTGCAACAGATTCTGGGGTAACAGAGAGAGTTGTTGCACAATTGCTAACAGAAATGGATGGGCTAGAAGAGTTAACTGATGTTGTTGTTATAGGAGCAACTAATAGACCAGATTTAGTTGATCCAGCTTTATTAAGGCCAGGCAGATTTGATAGAATTATTAGCACAAGTATTCCCGATAAAAAGACAAGACAAGAAATATTGAAGATACATACCGCAAAAATACCTCTTGCTAAGGATGTTAATATAAATAAATTGTTAGAAACAACAGATAAATTTGTTGGAGCTGATTTAGAGGCTTTATGTAGAGAGGCAGCTTTATTAGCTTTGAGAGAAAATATAAAAATAGAACAAGTATCTATGAAACATTTTGAAGCAGCTTTAAAGAGAGTTAAACCAAGTGTTACTGAGCAAGACTTAAAGAATTATAAAAATATAGAAGAAGAATACATGAAAAAGATTAGAGGAGCTGCTTTAAGAAAAGATACTAATTATTTTGGATAAAAAGATTTATATATTCTTCTAATTATTGATATTTTCTATGAATTTAACTAAGATATTAAATCTTATTAAAGTAAAGAGAAAATATTTTTATTGGTTAATAGGAATAATAGTAGTTTTATTAATATCAAGGTCCATTGAAATTCCTCCAATAAGTTTATCTGAAAAAGGTTTTGCAGATGGAATTTCCGAACAACAAGTTAGGGGCGGGATAGCGGTTCCTACAGTTGCTGGAACTTCTTCTAGTGGAGGAACAGTTACTGACCAAAGTATAGATAGGAAGGTTATCAAAACAGCAAGTTTAGAACTTGAAGTAAAAGATTTTTTAACAGAGTTTAATAAGTTGATTTCTTTAGCAGAAGGTCATGGTGGTTTTATATCTAGTTCATCTGCTTGGGTTGAAAACAAAGTTAAAGTGGGAAATTTAGTAATAAGGGTTCCAGCAGATCAATTTAATTCTTTAATTTCAAATATAGAACAATTAGGAGAAGTAAAATCTAAACAAATATCCGGGCAAGATATTACTGAAGAATTTATTGATTTACAAGCAAGATTACAAAATGCTAAGGCAACTGAACAAAGACTTTTAGAAATTTTGGATAAAGCTAATAATGTTGAAGAAATATTAAATGTAGAAGCAGAATTGAATAATATTAGGGAGAAAATAGAGCAATTAACAGGTAGAATAAAGTATTTACAAGATGCTGCAGATCTTGCAACAATAAGCATTAATATTCATGAACCTAGACCAATAATAGAAGGAGATAATTGGTTTATAAATTCTTTAAAACAAGCACTACAGGCCTTGGCAAATACAATTGTTAAGATAATTGTTTTTATTGGAGCTATAATTCCTTATATAATAATCTTTATTATAGGCTATATAGTTTATAAGATTTTTAAAAGAAAATAAAATTAATCTCTTTTAGTCGTAACTATAACCTTATCACCAATGTAAACAGTATGTTCTGCCTGACTAACTAATCCTTTACCTTTTTCTACTAATTGTGGATAAGAATAGAGTATATTTTCTCTTTCCAAGATGTTTATAGCATAGCTAGATATTGAACCAAATTTTTTAATTAACCAAAATTTTGAGAATGGCAATGTGCTATATTCTTTTTCAATAAATTCTAAAATTAATCTAGTATTTTTATCACGAACAGGTTTAATATTCACTAATTTATAAACATTTGAAGATTTACCTTCTTGGACTAGGCCAATTCCATTGGTTGCGAATGGCTCAATTGCAATTAAACAATTTCCCAATTTATTTTGGTTGTTATTATTATAATTAGGAATTGTAAGACCACTATGTAGATTGTATGTATTTATACTATGACCAGATAAATTTGTTATAGGCTTAAAATTAAATTTTTTAATGGTTTCTTCTATTACCTTCCCTACTTCATAAATTTTTGTATCTTTATTTATTATTTTTATTGCATTATCAAGTGCTTCACTTGAAGCTGCTATTAATTCTTTATTATTATTTGTCTTTACTTCTACTGTCATTGCTGTATCCGCGATAAAACCATCTATATGAGCGCCTAAATCAATTCTTATTAAATTCCCTTCATTTAGAACTAAATCTGTATCTGGTATAAAGTGTGCTGCTACTTCATTAATTGAGATTTGTGGGGGGAATGCCGGTTTGCCATTAAGGGAAGCTATTTTTTTTTCTATTTTTTCTATAATTTCTTTTACAGAAGCACCTTCTTTAATTAGTGTTTTACCATAACTTAAAGATTCTGCCGCAATTCTTCCTGCTTTTTTAATCTTTTCTAGATCTTCATCCATCTTAAAATTGAGCTAATTTACTTTGTTCTTTGATTAATATATCTTCTTTCTTATAGTTAAATACTTCAAATATTTTTTCTACTGATGGAATTATTTGATTGTTAATATAATAATCAGTATCATATTCTCCTTCCTTACATTCATCTGGAAGTTTAGCCTTGTCTCTTATTACCCCCTTTCCTTCTGCTATTATATACCATATTGGTGTACCTTGGGGTACATCTATATTTTTTTCTTTAAGCTTTTTAGCAATAGCAACATGTGCACCAATTTTTTCATAACTTTCTAAACTTTTTATTAGCTGCATTTGTATAATCATCTTATTTAATGGAACTTCTTTATTTTGTATTTTTTTAATTACTTCGCTAACATATTTCAATGCCTTTTCGGGAGAATTTTCTTTTAATATTATTTCCAAAACTTTTCTTTGTGTTTCTCTTGCTATATAACTCCAATCTCTTCTTACTGTTTCAAAACCCCTTATTTTAACATTTCCTTTTTGGTCTATTAAGGCATATTTCTTTTTTGCACCATGCGATTCTGCCTTTTTAGAAACAAAAATACCTAAAGGATAGAATCCATCCAATTCTAGCTCCATTAAGTCGGGCAATTTATCATTTATATTTTTTAAAAATATTAATGCTTCTTCTTCTGTTTTATTTTCTAAAGTAAATGCTACACTATCTGTATCGCTATATATTACAGTAAATCCCGCTTCATTAGTCTTTTTAATTACGTCTTTTATATATTCACGAGCAAAGGCTGTTATAGAAGCAGCACATTCTTTAGAATACCATCTCGCTCCAAAAAAGCCAAGATAACCATACATACTATTTGCTACCGTCTTTAAAGCATAAGATCTTGCTTCCAGAATTATATTTTCTTCATCTTTCATTAATTCTTTTACTCTATTCCTTCTTAGTATTAAATCTTTGATTATTGCCGGGATAAAACCTTCATTTTTGGTATTGAAATAATAATGTGTATTTTTTCCATACTCTTCTATTTCAGGACTTTTATTTCCTTCTTTATTGTTAATTGTAGATGGACAAATATTCTTAGTTGTTATTATTGTTGGATAAAGTGACATGAAATCAAATATTACTATATTTTTATATAAATTTGGAATAGGTTCCATAACAAAGGCTCCTTTGTACTTATACATTCTTCTTCTAACAACTTCATCGTGCCCTGGCTTATCAGGAATAATCTCATTAACTTCTTTTGTCTTTTTTATTAAATAATTCTCAACTAATTGACCATAACTAGATCTGCAAACCTCTACTAACGGATTGCCTACGAGCTTTACTAACTCTGTTAAGTTAGGGAGTATATTTTCACATAGATTTAAAGTTAATTCGGCATCTTGTAGGTTATAACTACAAAGATATTCTATATCACCAGAATCCCATATTTTTGCTATATTTCTTATTTCTATATCTTTCTTTTCCTTACCCAATAACTCCTTAGATACAGAATTAAGTGAATAAGAATTAAGTTGTAGAGAACCTGCCATAATTTTTCTTATAAATTGGAATATATCTAGATGAATAATACCTTTAATTTTTGCAGATTGCGAAATTCCATTAGATATTTCTAATTTACTTTTATCTAGCCCAATATCAAGTTCAATATTATATTTTTTTGCCCTGCTATCTACATATGGTAAGTCAAAACCATCTGAAAAATAACCAACTAGATAATCAGGCTTATATTCTTTAATAATATCTTTAAATTTTATTATAAGGTCTGCTTCATTCTCAACAAATTCTATATCTTTTGAAGCATTCTTGAATTTTTTATAAGTTACCATTTTTCTGAACCCATCATTTCCTGCAAATGCCATCATTATTATTGGCTCTTTCATATCTTTGCTTGGACCATATGTTTCTATATCAAATGCTAATATTTTTGGTTTAATAAGACCTTCAATTAATTGTTCAACACGACCTTCTACCAATAAATCTACATTAAAATCTGTTTTTTTAACTTCTCCTTCTACTTTACATAGCGTTAATGGAATAATTTGTTTTTCTGTTAAATAACTTTTTACAACATGTACATCTGTTTCTTTTACATAATCTGTTTCTGGAAGATGTTTTATTAAATTTGCAATTATGTTAATTGATCTTGGATTATTAACAGTAACCTTTATTACATCAGTTTCCTTTCCAAGGTATTTCTTTTTGCATAATTCTGTTACTATAATAAAACTATTTTCTACTTTTATTACTCCTAATTTTTTCCTAAACTCTTCAATATTGCAGTTCTTTTTAGGAATAACTAAGAAATATGGTTTAAAGGTATTATCAATTACGCAGATAGATTTACCTTCTAAAGATTTACCGAATATTCTTATTCCACCCTTATAATCTATGTCTAACGGAAAGAATTTTATATTTACCATTTAACCCCCGTATATTACAATGCTATTAGGCTTATAAATGTTTTTAAAAGAACTTGGCAAGTGGCCTGCTAAATTTAATCATTTCTTCTTTAGGTTTAAATATAAATGAATAATCCTTGTTAAAGTAACCACACATAAAATTAGATAATGGAATGTTTGTTCTCTTGCTTAACATTATAGCATAAAAGTATACTTGAGTAGAGGCATATTTTTCATCCTTTGCTCTTGGTTTATAGTCCCAAATCCAAATCTTATTGTCCTCTATTCTTAATATGTCGATATGACCTGTCAATGGAAGACTTGACTTAAATATAGTTTTAAAATTTTTTATCTCATCATTTTTAATCCATAATGGTATTTCTATAGCTATTGTTTTATTATCATTTTCTATCATAAAATTTTCAACCTTTGAATGCTCATCCAAGCCAAGATTATTAGAGTCTAAAGCATATCTTGCAAGTGTAGAAATTTCATGACCTGTTATTGATTTTATATCAAAATCAATTTTAAAATTTAATGACGAGCTTCTAGGGCCAGAATTAAAATAATCATTTGGACAATTTGTTATTATATTGTTTAGATAAATTTTTAATGCAGAATAATCTTTTGCTAAATTTTCTGTTTTTATAGAATGCAAACGATAATGGTACGGTAAATTACTGTGGTTAAATACCTTATTTTTAATCATCTTATTTTGTTATAAAGGGTTAATATAAATCTTTCTTAAAATTCATAAATAATTTAAATGCAATAGGTTGGCTAAGTTAAATGCTTGAAAAGGTAGTAGAAAAATTAAACAATAAATATATAGCTATTGGAATTTTAACAGCAGGGGTTATTGGTGATACAATAACTACACATGTTGGAGTTTCTAAATATGGTGTTTCTAGCGAATCTAATGAAACACTTAGAAATTTAATACAAACTTATGGCAATACATTAGAAACTATTTTGTTACCAAAGATAGCATTTTTTGGCATATTGATTGGTGGGCTTTATTTTGCAGATAAATTTTTATTAAAAAATAAAGGTATACTAAAAGACCCCATTATATATTATTTTGTTGGACTACCATTTTTTGCAGCAACAATAAATAATGCATTTCATTTACTTACAAAGTAAACAAAAATGTTATAAAGTAGACTTAACTTTATTTATTATGGGAGTACAAATTTCTGAATTAGTAACCAAGAAAGATATAGAAATAGAATATTTAAAAAATAAAATTGTAGCTATAGATTTCTCTAATGTTTGTTATCAGTTCTTAAGTTCTATAAGACAGCCAGATGGAACCCTATTAATGGATAATAAGGGAAGAGTAACAAGTCATTTAGTTGGAATATTTACTAGATCTAGTAATTTAATGGAAAAGGGAGTTAAGTTGTGTTATGTTTTTGATGGTAAAAGTCCTTTGTTGAAGGTTAAGGAACAAGAAGAAAGAGAATATAGAAAGCAAATAGCTGAAGAAAAATTAAGAGAAGCAAAAGAAAAAGAAGACATTGAAAAAATGTATAAGTATAGTAAGCAAACTATTAGGTTAAGTAAGGAGATAATAGAAGAAAGTAAAGAACTTTTGACAGCAATGGGAATACCAGTTATTCAAGCTCCAAGTGAAGCAGAGGCACAAGCAGCATTTATGTGCGAGAGAAAAGATGTTGATTTCGTCGGAAGTCAGGACTATGATACTTTATTATTTGGAGCTCCAAGGCTTGTAAGAAATTTAACAATATCCCAAAGGAAAAAATTACCTTCTGGCGGATATACAATAGTAAGGCCACAATTAATAGAATTAAAAGATACTTTAAAACATTTGGGAATAAAACAAGATCAGTTAATAGTGTTAGCTATACTGATAGGAACAGACTTTAATATTGGGGGGGTAAGGGGAATTGGACCAAAAACAGCTTTAAATCTAGTTAAGCAGCATAAGAACTTTGATAAATTGTTTAAAGAAGTTAAGGCAGAGTTTAATTGGAAGGAAATATTTGCTGTGTTTAAGAGTATGCCCCTTATGAAGAATTACCAATTAAAATTTAAAAATGTAGATGAAAGAAAAATTAAGAAATTATTAATAGATGAACATGATTTCTCTGAAGAAAGGGTTGAAAAAACTTTAGAAAGAATAAAGGGAAAAGATGCTGGATTGGGTAAATGGGTTTAGGTTATTCTAACACTTCACTTCTTATTAGCCTATTAAATCTTCTACTCATAGTATTTTTATCTATGCCTAATTTCTGTGCTATTTCTGCTTCATTCCTACCTATTCCTCTTTCTTTTAAGTAATGTATGAAGAACATATAATTATCTTTTGACATTTGGGGGGCTTGCTTTCTTTCTCTAGACCTTATATATTCTATAACTAAGCTATCAAATCTTTCAGTACCGTCAGCTGTTGTAACTGTAACTGCTGCAGCCGCTTCTCTTACTTCTTGTTCTGTCATTCTTTGGAATTCTGCATTAAAGCCAGTATCACTGCTTGTTATCCCATTATACATCATTAAAACATCATTTGTATGCCTTTCTATTCTTCCTAATACTTCTTGCATATTATTTTTTATTTCTGCTGCTCTTAACAATAAGCCTTCTACTTCAATAAATCTATCATTTCTTATAGCATTCGTTACTCTTGTAATTAAATTATCAAATTCAGCACTTTTATTATGGTGGTCTAATACATCTGTAGATAATCTACCTAATAAGTCATGAGCATTTCCTATTGCCCCATTAATATTATTTGCAAGTCCTATTAATCTTGTTCTTCTATCTTCCCTTACATTTTGATTGTCTATTAATTGTTGTACTTGCGTTCTTAAATTTCTTGCTAGATTATTATCAACTTCGCTTAATAATCTTGTTCCAGCTTCTGCTGACCTTACTACCGCATCTGTTTGCATTTCTGTTTCTCTTATTTGATTTAAAATTGCATACACATTATTTTTTAATCTTTGTAAATCATCAGGTGTTAATTTTTCTGCCTTTTTATTTATGTCGCTTATTATAGTTTTTAGTGCATTTAATCTATCTCTTTGAACAGCATCACTTTGGATTTGTTTTTCTATACTATCTCTTAATCTTTTAGATGTTATTCTAGCCTTTTCTTCATCACTTAATCTTGCACGCCCGTAGTTCCATAAATTAGATAAATCTTGTAGACCTCTACCAGCACCCGTTGCTCCTCTCAACAAACCTCTACCAAGACCTCTTGCCCCACCAGATATTCCTCTGCCTAAGCCCCTACCACCAGCACCTATGTAAGGAGCTGCCCTCATTGCAGCTTCGCCAGCACCATGAAATATTGCTCTTCCAAAATTGTAAATTGATGCGATTAAGAATATTGCTCCACCAATACCAGCAATTATTCCAGCTATTTCACTATAACCAAGCAGTGCACCAAATTGACCCATAACATAAACTAAAACTAAGTAGATAAGACCACGAAATGCCCAGATAATTCTATTCTCTCCCTTAAGTAAATATAAAAGTATTGCAGCAAAAAGACCACCAACAAATATGGGGGTAGAGAAGAAAACATATATTACGTTATCTGGAATTCCTATAATAGCTATCAATGTAAACATTACAGCTAACCAGCCAGCCATTTTGTTTGGATTTTCTGCTCTCTTAACTAAAGGTAATTCTTTTGCTGATACAAAAAGGACAATCCCTAGAACTATTCCAATAATTAATCTACCATATACATAACCATAAGGTCCAATGAAGATTTCTCTTGTTAGTATTGGGCTTAGTAT
>ERZ1292623.5036-Hain-H51-01um-R1-5036-length-10651-cov-4_pt1 | contig 10651 bp, 7 predicted proteins | sample MGYA00564398_ERZ1292623 | MGnify/ENA primary metagenome ERZ1292623 (study PRJEB36523, sample SAMEA6512633) | groundwater metagenome | collected 2019-01-07 | study: AquaDiva: Metagenomics assemblies of 32 groundwater samples
GCTAAAATCAATATTAGCCCTGGGAGGGCAAATGTAAGTCCCGGAACTTTGATTGTGTCTGGTTTTTTTAAATCAAAATATAAAAATTTTGTATTAAGCTGCCCCGTATCTGAAAATTTGAGCGGAGCATACATAAGTTTGTTAATTTTATCAATCGCACCCGTATCTGCTGACAGGACTGTTGTAAAAACACTAAAAAGTGAAATCAAAATTACAATCTGAAGTATGTAGGGAAGGCAGCCCGCGGCGGGGTTAATTCCCTTTTGCTTGTAAAGTTCTGCCTGCGCTTTGGAAAAGCCAAGTTTATCTTTATCATATTTTTTCTTTAATTTATTTACAAGCGGTTGAACATCTTTAACTTTCTTCATTGAATCCATATAAGGCTTGGTCAAGGGCCTCATTACAAAAATTAAGGAGATACTAAAACCAAGTATTGCCAAACCCAAGTTGTGGCCTAAAAGGTTATAAAAAAGAATAAGCCCATTTGCAAGTGGTTGTGTTATTAAAGTCGTAAAAATGTTCATAATAGTAATTTCAAGCTCTGCTTATATGTAACTATTCTACAGGATCATACCCTGATCCTCCAAGCGGATGGCACCTTGTAAACCTCTTTAAACCTAAAAAAAGACCTTTTACGGTCCCGTATTTGTTTACCGCCTCAATTGTATACTCTGAGCAGGACGGTGTAAACCTACAGGCATTTCCAAAAAGTTTAACCAGAGTAGGTGAAATACGCCTCTTGTAGGCAGTAAGTACCCAAACTAACACATTCTTCACAGAAAAAAACCCGAGGCCTTTAGACACTCCCTCACCTCTTTCATTATGTCTGATGTTGGAATTCTGGTAATTCCAGGCTTTGCCAGAAAAACCATTTCGTAGCCATTTTTAATGTCAAACAAGGAAAGTCTTACGGCCTCTCCCAATACTCTTTTGATCCGGTTTCTGTCAACCGCATCTCTGGCAACTTTTATTGAAGCTATAAATGCAAACCTACTTGGTCCGTCATCGTGCCTATCAACAACAGCGATGCCAAAATTTTGGGACTGATAAACGCGTCCTTCTTTTTGAACTTTTGTAAAATTTTTAACTCCAACCAGTCTGTATTTTCTTGAAAGCATGTAGATTATTGGGAGCTACTTAAGGAATTAGATTTTTTCTTCCTTTTAGCTTTCTTCTTTTTAAAACTAACCTCCCCTTTTTGGTTTCCATTCTCTTTCTGAAGCCATGATTTCTTACTCTTTTAAGTTTGCTTGGCTGATATGTTCTTTTTGTAGACATGGCTCATTATACCATGTAAATTCAAAATTAGAATTTAGATTTTAGAGTTTAGGATTTCCACAATTTGGGGCTTGACTCATTGTGGATAACTCATTAAAAGTACTAAGTACAAAGTACTAAGTACCAAAGCAAAACTGCTCCCTCTTTCTTCTAAGTACTCTGTACTCTGTACTATGAACTCTGATCTAAAACAAACTTGGCACGATACACTAGAGATAATCAAAATTTCAGTTTCTCCCGCGATTTTCTCTACATGGTTCACAAAAACTCATATTTCAAGTCTTGACGAGGTTGGGGATAGAATGGTTGTTGAGGTGGGGTGCCCCACAGCATTTGCCAAAAATACAATTGAGTCGCGTTATTTTGGCTTAATCCAGGACAGTTTAAATAAAGTAACAGGTAAAACTTGTGACCTAACGTTTGCCGTAAAGGAGAACTTGGACAAGATCGGGTCAGGCAAAGTTACCCCTGCACCGCTATTTGACAACAAAAAAGATGACCGTGAGTTTATTGAGGTTCTTAGGACTTCCCGAATTAAGCCGTCTTTTACTTTTGAAAATTTTGCAGTCTCGGGAAGTAATCAAATGGCCCCCGCCGCGGCGCTGGCGGTTGCGGAAAGCTGGGGCACTGCCTATAATCCACTTTTTATAGGGGGTGGAGTGGGGGTGGGCAAAACTCATTTAATGCAGGCTGTGGGATATGCGACACTCCTTCGCGATCAGGATAGTTTGGTTTTGTCCTGTACGGCGGAGGACTTTACCAACGACATAATTGATGGAATCAGAAACAAGTCCACCCAAGAGGTAAGAAAAAAATACAGGAAACTGAACCTACTTATGGTTGACGACATCCAGTTTATTGGCGGAAAAGAAACCGCCCAGGAGGAATTTTTCCATACTTTTAATGCAGTTACCTCGGCCGGGGGACAAGTTATTATGACCGCCGCCAAGCCGCCTTCTGAAATATTTAAACTTGAAGCCCGTCTAAGAAGCAGGTTTGAGGCAGGGTTAATAGTAGATATAGCTCCTCCCGATTTTGAACTTAAATGCGCGATTGTTCAAATAAAGTCACAGGAGCGCAAAATTCCACTTGAGATGGACCAGATTCAAATGATTGCTGCCAACACCGAAGGAGCCAGAAACATCGAGGGGGTGCTAATTAAAATTATGAACGAAATTCACCTCAAAAAATTACCAATTACGACTGAACTTATTGAAAACACATTGGGGCGCCGTGAGGAAACAAACGGAAAAATATCAAGAAGCACCCCCGAGCAGACTATTGACGCGGTTTGTAAGTATTATCAAATAGGTAAAAGGTTAATTTTAAGCGACACCAGGGCACGTCAAATTGCCCGACCGCGCCAAATGTTAATGTATATGCTCAGAAATCAGCTCGGAATCGCTTTTGAAGAAGTGGGGAGGCTGGTAGGGGGGCGCGACCACTCAACTGTTATGCATGCTGTGAATAAAATTACGCAGCTAGCCACAACCGATGTGCACATTCGTGAGGATATGTTGAAGATAAAGAACGCCCTATGAGGGTAAAAAATGTATCTTATCAACATATCCACAATTCGCACAATTTTATGCACAAAGTTATTAACAATTGAGTGAGGCTGGCGTCAACACTAAAGTTATCCGAAACCTAAACCTAAAATTAGATTAATATAAACTTATCAACACGCTCTACTACTAGTACTACTAGTTAATATATATAATATAGAAACATTACAAAAACCATGAAATTGCAAATTCTTCAGGAAAACTTAGCAAAAGCACTTTCTGTTGCATCTAGATTTACCTCAAACAGATCTCAGCTTCCAATTTTGGGAAACATACTTCTAACTGCCTCAAAATCCAAATTTAGTGTTTCTTCAACCAATCTTGAAGTTTCGGTTGTAATTCACATTGGGGCCAAAGTTGCCGAAGAGGGGAGTATAAGTATTCCATCAAAAGTGATTGCGGAGTTGGTTGGAAACCTGCCAAAAGAGACGCTCGATCTCAATTCCCAAAAAGAACAGCTCAAAATCAGCTCCCCTGGTTTTTCCTCAAGCCTACTTGGAATGGATGGCTCGGATTTTCCAAAAATACCATCATCTATCCAAAAAGAAAAATCTTTGACACTTCCAAAGGAAGATTTTGCGAGCGGTATTTCCCAAACTATTTTTGCAACCTCGCTCGATGAAACAAGACCGGTTTTAACTGGTGTTCTTTTTGTACTAAATAAAAAATTAATAACATTTGTGGCCACAGATGGATTTAGACTGTCAAAGAAGGAGATTAAAGTTGAGAACATCGAAGTTCCAAATGCTGGAGGAAAAATAGTAATACCGAAGGCTATATTAAACGAGGTCGTGAGGATTGCAGACGATTCTAATGAAATTTATTTTAAGTTTGATGAGAAAGAAAAACAGGCAGTATTTGGGTCAGATAATATTGTAATTTCTTCCCGACTTATTGAAGGGGAATACCCCGATTACGAGAAAATTATTCCAAAGAGTTCGTTGATATCAATAATAATTGATAAAGAGGAATTTTTGAGAGCCGTAAAGCTGGCTGCGGTATTCGCCAGGGAGTCAGCCAATATTGTTAAAATTAAGATTATTGAAGGAGGGATTACTGTAAAGGCGGAAAGTGGGCAATCAGGGAGCCAGGAAACGAGGGTGGATGCAAAAATAATTGCCAAAGGCCCTGAGCTTGCCGAATGGGAAATCTCTTTTAACTACAAATTCCTTGAGGATTTTATAGGTAGTGTAAAAGGGGAGGAAATTAAAATGGAATTTACTACACCCGACAAGGCGGGAGTATTTTTAGATACTTCAACTTCCGATTACCTTCACCTCATAATGCCCGTCAGGGTTCAAGGATAGTGCTAATAATGTCCTCATTGTAGTTTTGCCAATAAAGCTTGTCCTCAATAAAACCAAAGGCTGCCAACATCGAGGTGTTTTGAGCAAAGACTTTAAACGGTAAAAGCCTTAAAGGGTTAATGCTTAATGGCGCAAAACTAACGCCTTGGTCAGAATTTCTAAACAATACAACATTATTGTTGTTTTTCCATACATATCTATTGCTTGATAATGTTTTTATTGAGCCAGATTGGAAATCGGTCGTGTTTACAATTTCAATACCGTTGGTTGTTTTAAGAGCAATATTTTTTCCATCTGGAGATATAAGGAAAGTGTTTGCAAATTTTGAAAAAAGTATTTTATTCTGACTAACGTTATAAAAATAAAGGATGCTCTTGTCTTGTGCGTGCGTATCTTCAAATAGCAGTAACATATCGTTTTTTAGATACTTTAAACTTTGAGCTGATGTTTCCCCATTTTTTTTATGATTAAGTCCGTCAATTGTTACGGCATTTATACTCGAAATTTTTTGGGTAATATTAAACTCTGCTAAAAAATATATTGTTTTTCCATCTTCTGATAAAGAGATGGAAACGATAGGGGATAGCGAAACAAAAGATAATTTATTCTGTGAATTCGTTTTTAAATTCAGTACCACAATTTCTGCGAGGTTCGAATCATCTAATACAAGGGCAACCTCTCCTTTAATATCGTAATCACTAACTTTGCCACGATATATTATTTCTTCTTTATCTGTTTTAAATCTAGTTAAATTTCCATTTTTTTTATTTATTCCATATACCTCGCCATTGTCGGAAACGATAGTTTTTGCCAGGGGCGATATTTGAACAGGAATGTTGGAAACGGGTGTGGATGGTGGTAATTGGTCATTCACAATGTTTGGTTTATTGTTTTTGTATCTATTAAAAACAAGAACTATAATTGTGATTATTAAAATAATTGTAAAAAAAACAATTAGCCGCTTATTTTTTATGTTGATGTTTTTCATATGAATCTATGGTGAAACACAGTAGTTACTTCTGTTGCATACCCCGAACCCAAATTTGTTTTCAAAGTCTTCCTGGGGACACACATTTCCATGTCCCCCAATAAATGTATCACTAAATGGAGGTTCGTTTATTGCGTAATGTAAATGTTGCACCCTTCCATTTCCTGATTCGTCCATGGTTCCGATCACTTCTCCAACATCTACAACATCTCCGGCTTTAACAAATACATGGCAAAGGTGTGCATGGTAATAATATCTTCCACTCGTTGTTCCTTGCAATATTATATATTTACCTCCAACTGAGTCGTTTAGTGTTACATTTACAATTTTACCTTTTTCATATGCAACCAAGGGGGGTCTTTCTTGTGGAGAAAAAATGTCTGTAGCTTTATTTCCATCCCAGTGATAGCAAGAGTAGCCGGGGACTTCAAAAGGTGCAACAGGAAAAGCATATTTGCCATCGCTTGAAAATTTAACATTTGTAGCTATGGGCTTTGGTGGCGGGTCGCCTAGACAGTCTTGAGGTGTAAACCCTCTTTGACCACTTTCAAAAGATGATTGTGGCACTACATATGCCCCGGAGTTAATTATAAAAAGAATAAAGGCGACGATAACGGGGAAGCCCAGAAGTATAAATAAAATTGGACCACCGATTGCGCCGAGAGTTGCCCCACCAATTGCACCAAATAAACCAAAAATAGAGCCTCCAATTCCCGCCAAGGTTGCTCCACCTATAAAACTTGGGATAGCTATGAAACCCCCAAGAACCATTAGAGGAATGGAACCCATTAGTGCCCCACCACCAAAGAGCATGAGCCCTGCAATAGCAATATCCTGTTTGTGTTTTGTTATAAATTGTTTTATTTTTGAACCCAATTTAGCAAATACTTCAGTTGCTAACCAGGTTAAGGCCACTCCAACTGGGCCCCCGGGGAGTCCGAGTGATGCAATAGCTGCTTTTAGTCCGGTTTTTACTGCCACACCGGTTGCTGTTTTTGATAGGGCTTTTGTTGCAAGCTTCTTCACACCTTTTATTGCGGCATCCTTGGCAATCCCGGTTAGAGGCTTAAAAACGGAAAAAGAACTCTGAAGTTTGGTTGGATTGTAGTTTGTACCTTGAATGTTCCCCTCTCTGATTTGGGAAAGTTGTTCTTGAACCCAGGTACGACCAAATGTAACGACATCAACTTCTTCTGTAGATGTGGTTGCTACATAAATTGAGGAAGCTTGAATTGGCATATAGCCAGAAGCGGGGACATCTGAAATATCCTCAATAATAATATCTGGCAGTAAAACCTTTTGCCCTTCATCTCCGAATGCAAGTTTTGTAACATCTTTTGTTAAGGAACTTAAATCTTTTAGCTCGGAGAGCGTTTTACTTTGATCAGAAAGAACTGCCGCCAAATCAGAATACTCGGGCTTTTCGGAAGTAGCCTTTGCGAGCTCCGTTTGAATAGTCGGAGTAAAATTTGTTTTAACATTGATTACAATACTGGCGGCTGTAAGTCCGACAACTGCATCTGGAATTTCTTCTGGAATACTTTCTCTAATTATTGGTTGAACTATTTTAATTGCCTCCTCAGGTGTTGGCGCCTTTTTGATTTCATCTACAATCACCTCTGCTGCTTCTTGCTGTTTACTTGTAAGATCCGGTTTTTGAATCTTTGTTTTTGCATAGAGCTCCTTTTTTGTTTTGATTGCTTTTTCTACAGCCTCTTTTGACTCTGCGATGGTCTCTTTTATTTTTCTGCTTTGCTCTTCCTGCTCTTTTTGAAATTGAGCAAGCTCATCTGGAGTAAGCATGTTTGATTCTGCTTTGTACTCCTGGACCTCAGTTATAGTTTCTGTGCCTTTTTGAAGATCTTCATACAACTTTTCCATAAAAAGCCCGGTTTCTTTGATGGTTAAATCCGGTATCCCAAATTTATGAATTTGTTCTAGGAGACTTTTTGCTTCGGATTTGTTTTCCGGGGCCACGTTTCCATCGTCATCATATAGAATTCCAAACGCCTGACGAAGTTGGAGAAACTTTTCCGGATTCTTTTTAACAATATCGGTTAGAAATAAATCGGTTTTTGCCATAGATTATTTTCCCTGATAAGCGTTTGGATTGGCTTTTAAAATTTCTTGGGGCTTAGTTGTGATAAATTTGTTTTCTTCCTCGCTGGCAACAACTCTGATTGGAGCATGGTGGGGTCCTGCAAAAAATATACCTTCTCCAACATTTGCTGCCAGAAGAAGATTCTTTTCTCCCTGGGAAAGATAAAAAATTTCACCAATCTTATCAATTGCTGCAGGGGATTGTTTCAGGAGCAGTTGAAGTGCAGAATTGGTAACAATCGCTTTTCCAATATCCTGGGAAAGAAAATCCTCAACGTCCTGGGTAATTGTTGTTAAGCCCAAGTAATATTTACGCGCCCTTTTAACGACACTCCACAAAAATTGCGCGGTATCAGGGTACTTCATCATTTGCCAGGCCTCCTCGGCCACCAGGATGCGTTTCTTGATGTCTTTTTTAACCCTAGTCCAAATGTAATCAAGAATAATAAACATGGCAATGGGGCGGAGTGCGTCCTGTAAATCTTTAACAGAAAAGACGGTAAAAGAATTGTTAATACTAATGTTGGTTTGTTTATCAAATATGCCGGTGAAAGAACCCCTCACAAATTTTTCGAGCCTAGCGGCTAAATCCAGCGCATCCGGAATCTCCATTCCAATCAATGTTTTATAAAGATCTTCCATCAGGGGAGGTTCCTTGCTCTGCGTATCCGGATCCATGGTTATTCCTTTGGCACGGTAGGTCATGATTAACGCGCGGTCCAAGAGCGCCTCCTGGGAGGGGGTAATTGCCCCCATGATCACTTTTAGAAGCGAATGCAGGGAAAGGATTTTTTGCCCCAGCTGGTTTTCTCCTTCTTCCCTAATTTGTGCCAAATCAAATGGATTAATTTTTGCAGGCGAGTTAAATGAAAACGCAACATATTGTCCACCAACTGCATCTGAAAGTGCTTTGTATTCGTTTTCAGGGTCAAGAATGATTACATCCGTTCCTGTCATTAAAGATCTCAAGGCCTCCAACTTAACAAAATACGATTTTCCAGCGCCCGAAGTTGCAAAAATAACCATATTTGAATTTTCGAGCGAGAAGCGGTCAAAAATAATAAATGATTCATTTTGGGAGTTGATGCCGTAGAGAACCCCACGGTCGCTTGACAACTCGCTCGAGGTTAAGGGGAAAGTTGTTGCTACACTGGTTGTATCCATGTTTCTTGTAATTGAGAGTTTGTCTACACCGAATGGAGCTGTTGAAAGGAAACCCTCTTCCATATCAAGCATGGCGTGCTTACTGACAATCATTAAAGACCCCAAGACCGATTCGATCTGGCGGGTAATGTGATTGAGTTCATCAAGTGAGTTGGCAGGAATGGTTATATAAAAACTAAATTCATAAAATCTCTCAATTCCTTTGACGAGTTGCTCCTGCATTGACCTTGCATCTTCCAATTTTGCTTGTGTTCCCGGGTCTACGATTTTCCCGCGCTCAATGTCAGTTGAAATTTCGGCTTCCATCTCTGCAATCTTCCTTCTTAAATCATCAAGTACGCTTTTTCCGTCTACAGGGTAAACGTAAAAAGAAATATCAAGGGAAGAGTCAAAATTAACAACAGGTTCCAACCACCCTGGGGCAACAAATCTTGGGTATCCACCCACAAAAATAGTACGGAAAAATACATCATTGATTTTGATGTAATCAAAGTCCTCCTCAATATTTTCAGGGGCAATCACGTCCAAAACACTCATACCTTGAGCAATAGCGATGTTGGGACTGACAATCTTTGGTTTTTTAGTTGCAACTGTCGACTGTGCTCCTGTTGGATTGGTTGGATTTGGCGGATTCATTGGTTTGTTTGTTTTCTTTCCAAAATTACCTCAGGTTCCTTTTTAACAGCGGGACGCTCCGGGTTATAGACGCTGTAAAAAAGATTAACAAGATCGGGAGTTGCGAGTTGCTTGAGTTTTATTCCAAGCCTTCCTGCTTGGCGGATAAGATGGTCGCGTCTTGGATAAAGAACTATTTTTGCCTTTTTGATTACTGCCGACTTTGGAAAAGGAAGAACATTTTTTCCTCTTGTTATGGAACCTATGCTTTTGCCAACCCCCAGCTCAAGAGGAGATAAATAAAGTACAACAAAAAAGCGTTTCCCCAAAACATTTTTCTTTTTGACTGACTCGGTAATGAATGTCCGGTAATTTTGCATGAGCTTGGATAAGAGGGGATGGGTTATTTTTTTGGCCTCCTCCGCCAAATAATTGGAATAACTTGAAATGTCTTTTCTTTGGGTACGGACCACAATTTGTAAAGAAAAAGAAAGGGAATTGATTAGTGCCGCATATGCCGCAATTACTGCCTGCTGTTCTTTTTCTGACAGAAGTCCAAAGTTAAGTGAGGTTGACTCCATGATTAGTGCAGCGCCTCCATCTTTATAAATTGCAATGTCATTTGTAATATCAGCAACAGGCAAAAAGTCCTGTGATGTTGAGGTTAAAGGAACGTTGGGAGTACTTAGAAATGGAATTTTTGGAAAATTTTTCATTGTTGTATTTCCACTCTCTTTCCTTGAACAAGAATTGGCGGGATGATTGCACCGCTAGCTTCAAACGAGACTGGAGTAAAATCAAAACCTTCTTTTTCTGTAGTGATTTGATATTGTCCGGAATCAAGCGGGGTAACAATTATAAAATGACCCGCTTTATTGCTTCTTAAAGCACGAACCGGCCTGCCACTAATGTCTTTTATCTCCATAATTGCTCCGTCGACAATTTTTCTTTGGTCATCGACCACCTGTCCGACTGCAATGTTGGGGGACTCAGGTGGGTTTGGAGGGGCGGCATCATCTGAAAACTGAGCTTTGTTGGTTGTTATAAACTCATCACCCATGATCACGGGAGATACTTGGGTTGCGGTTGCAGTTGGAATCACCGCTTTCTCTTCAATTACCATTTTTGGTTTTTCCACTTCAACTCTGACGATTGGCGTTACAGGAATCTTAAGTGGCTCAGAACCAACTGCAAGGCTTGCTTTTTGGGCGGCCCCTGAAAACAATCCGCTTATTTTGGAAAGGAAAGACCGTTCAGCCCCTTCCAGCTTATCAAGCGCGGAGTTGGCTCCTCCCACCTGCTCCGCCGAAACCTCGGCGGTAGCGCCAACCGGTTCGTCTTGGAAAAACTTTAGGTTGGTGGCACCCTGCTTCCAAGTAAAAATTGAAGGAGAATAAATGGCCTTAAAAAATGCAAAAATCCAGCGCTCAAGCGGGCGCTCTTCCAAGGGAAGAAATGCCAAAGCAATTCCCAAAATAACGGAAACAATTGCAAATGGCCATTTAACAATTGCCAAAATTGGGAGTGAATAGAAGAAAAATCCCGCGACAATTCCGCCGGCAAGTTGGAAAAATTGCTTCAAGGTCATGTCTCCCACCAGTCTGAACTGGTAGCTGCTTATTTGTTGTGGTATG
>ERZ1292623.5037-Hain-H51-01um-R1-5037-length-10650-cov-27_pt1 | contig 10650 bp, 9 predicted proteins | sample MGYA00564398_ERZ1292623 | MGnify/ENA primary metagenome ERZ1292623 (study PRJEB36523, sample SAMEA6512633) | groundwater metagenome | collected 2019-01-07 | study: AquaDiva: Metagenomics assemblies of 32 groundwater samples
TATGTTAAGATTTTATACCACTTTATAAAAACAATCAAACACTTATCCACAGCTAAATAAAAATTACCCCGCAATTTATTGCGGGGTAATTTATTAAAACCAACGCGAAAATTATTTCGGCCTCAAAACGGGAAACAAAATCACTTCCCGGATATTCTGGACGCCGGTAAAAAGCATCGCCAAACGATCAAGACCCATACCCACGCCGCCGGCCGGCGGCAAGCCGTATTCCATCGCCTCCAAATATTCTTCGTCGCTCGGCGAAACATCCGCTTCCCCTTCTTTTCTTTTTCTGTCCTGTTCTAAAAATCTTTCTTTTTGTTCCAAAGGATCGTTAAGCTCCGAAAAAGCGTTAACCAATTCCAATCCGCCAATCACCAGCTGAAAACGATCTATAAATCGGGGATTTTCCGGATTTACTTTGGCGAAAGGAGAAAATTCCACCGGATAATCTACGATGAAAGTCGGCTGAATAAGCCGCGGCCGGCAGATTTTTTTATAAATGTTATCCATAATTTTTTCTTTGGCGTCAGCCTCGGCCACTTCCACGCCCAGCCGCTTGGCGATCAGCGCCAAATCATCCTTGGACGCCGATTCCGGATTTAAAATCAAAGCGTATCTTTTCAAAAGGTCAAAATAAGAAATCATCGAAAACTTTCCGGAGAAATCTATTTTTATTCCGCCGTATTCCAAAGAATTTTTTTTAAGGACTTTTTTAGCAAGATGCTTTATCATCTTTTCCGTAAAAACGCGCTGTTTTTTCGCGTCGGAATAAGCTTCATAAAATTCCAGCATGGTGAATTCCGGATTATGCGTCGCGTCTATGCCTTCGTTCCTGAAATTTTTGCCGAGTTCGTAAACTTTGTTAAAACCGCCCACCAGGAGTTTTTTTAAATAAAGTTCAGGCGCGATTCTTAAATAAAGGTCAATATCCAGCGCCTGATGGCTGGTTTTAAAAGGCGCGGCCGCGGCTCCTCCGGCCAAGGGTTGGAGAATCGGCGTTTCCACTTCCAGATAACCGTTTTCTTCCAAAAAATTTCTCGTTTCGCCGATTATCTTTGACCGCGTTAAAAATCTTTCCCTTACTTCCTCATTCATTAAAAGGTCAAGATAGCGGCGGCGGAATCTTTCCTCCGAGTCTTGAAGGCCGTGCCATTTTTCCGGCAGCGGCCTAAGGCTTTTAGCTAAAATCCGCCAATCGCCGATTGCCAGAGTTTTTTCTTTTTTTTTGGTCAAAAAAGGTTTTCCCGCCGCCAAAATAAAATCTCCAATATCAATCTGATTTTCAAAAGTTTCAAACAATTCTTCCGGTAAATCGTCTTTTTTCAAATAAATCTGCAGTTTGGCAGTTCCGTCAAAAAGATCGGCGAAAAGCGACCCGCCGTGCTCGCGGCGCGCCATCAGGCGCCCCGCGGCCCAAAGCGGCTTTTTCTCGGCTTTTAATTTATTAAAGGAATTTTGAATTTCTTTCAAAGACAAAACTTCGGGAACCTCCGCCGGAAACGGCTCTCGGCCCATTTTTTTCAACTCGTTCAATTTTTTAATCCGCCCTTGGCGAATTTCTTCAAAACTCATTATTTTATTTAAAGAATATCTAAAATTTTGTAATAAATCGCGCCTCTGGGAGTAAAAATATTCGCTCCTTCTCCTTTCTTTTTCCCTAAAAGAGCGCGGCCAATGGGAGATTCATGAGAAATTTTATTAGCCGCAGGATTCGCTTCTTCCGGACCGACAATTAAAAATTCGCAAACATCGCCTTTGAGCGCTTTTGCCGCGTTCCTTTCAGCCACTACCTTTACGCCCACTTCCACGACGCCAGCCGACGGCTTTTTGATAATTTCCGCCCGCTGCAGAATATTTTCCAGTTCCGCGATGCGCATTTCATTAATGGTTTGGTCTTCTTTAGCTTGCTGATATTCGGCGTTCTCGGAAAGGTCGCCTAAAGATTTCGCGTACTCCAAACGCTCCGCTATTTTTTTCCGGCGTTCGTTGCTTAAAATCCTTAATTCCTCCTTAAATTTTTCAAAACCTTCTTTACTCAGATATTCAACATTATAATCTTTATTGCCAATCATAAAAATAAACATTATCTTATTTTCTAATTTGGGTCAACCCCGTTATCAACAGTTAAATATTCCGGACGATTTAAAATCAGCCATTCAAAAAATTGCCGAGCCGCGAAAGGAGCGCCAACTAAATTATCGGCGTTTCCTCCTTCTAAAACTATCGTCAAAACCAAACGAGGATTATCATAAGGCGCGAAAGCGATCAGCCAGGAATCAACCTTACCGCCTCCGATCTGGGCCGTGCCGGTTTTTGCCCCTATTTCTATTCCCAAACCGGAAAGCGCTTGGGCTGTTCCTTCTTCCACGGCTATTTTCATTCCTTCTTTTACAATTTTAAAATATTTTTCTTCAATATTTACCCTGTTAAATTCCGCTTCGGACGATTTAACAGGATCAATTTTTTTATTTTTATCGGTAAACCTCATCTCTTTTAACAGATGAGGTTTAATCCTTTCGCCGTTCCGGCTGATGATTGAAGCTGCGGCCGCCATCTGAAGCGGAGTGGCTTCAAGCCATCCTTGGCCGATGCTCAAATTATAAGTATCTCCCACGCGCCAAATTTTATCGGAAAAATATTTTTCTTTCCATTCCGGATCGGGAACAAACCCCGCTTCTTCCGGCAAAAATTCAAGTCCGGTTTTTTTCCCCAAACCGAACATTTCAAAATATTTTTTAAGGCGCGAAACGCCGAGGCCGCCAATATCTTCAAACCCGCCGCCGATCGTATAAAAATAAACATTGGATGAGACCGCGATAGCCCGGCGCATATCCACCCAGCCGTGCGCCTTCCAATCGTAAAACACGGTGTTTTTATCGGAATCATATGGATTAGTCACGGAAATGCTTCCTGCGCTAAAAATAGAACGATCTTTGTCAATCACTCCTTCTTCTAAAGCCGCTAAAGCGATAATCGGTTTAATAGTGGAACCGGGTGAATAAAGTCCGGAAACCGCCCTGAAAAAAAGCGGCTTTTCTTCATTATTTAAAAAGAAAGGCAATTTTTCCGCTTCTCCTTTGGAAAATGCGTTTGAATCATACTCCGGCCAGCTGGTCATCGCTAAAATCTCGCCATTTTGGGGATTCATTACAATTCCCGCTCCTCCTTTAAATCCTCTGTCTTTAATTGTGTTTTGAATTTTCTCAAAAAGTTTTGACTGCATTTCAGCGTCAATGGTCAGCGCGACGTCAGCTCCGTTTTCCGGCATTTGCTGGACACTTTCAGAAATTATTCTATCCAAAGAATCAACTTCAACAAGGCGCCGGCCTTTTTGCCCTCTTAAAAAATCATCCAGCCCTTTTTCCAATCCCGCCCGGCCATATTTAGACTGACGGTTAAAATCTCCTTCGGCCAATTCTTCTTCGGAAAAAAAACCCATATATCCGAGAAGATGCGACAAACCGGATAAATTTGTGTAAACGCGGATAATCTCGCCGGCAAAATTATCGTTCCAAGCCAATTCCAAGCCGCGGCGGTCATAAATCACTCCTCTTTCCGGAAAAAGCGTCATTAAACGAAGGCGGTTTTCCTTGGCTCTTTGATAAAACGCTTCCCCTTGATTGAACTGAAGAATTCCCACTTTAAAAATCATGATAATCAAAACTAATCCGAAAACCGCTGCCATAACCAAAGCGCCGGCGGGAGCAATGGTTTTTTCCATCACTCCTTCAAAACTTTCCCGGCTGAAATTCGGCATATTCTTGGCGTCTAAAAATATTTCATCCGGCGATATGTCTTTTTCAGAAAAAATCTTTTTTCTTTGTCGCATAAGAAACGAAATAAACGATAATCCAATGAAAAATCAACGCTAAAAATAAAACCGCCAAAGCCGTTAAATAACCGAAAATTGATTCTTTCCAAAATTCAAAATTCCCGTAAGTCGCCGCTCCCTGGAAAATTCCGAAAAATGCCGTTTCCAGAATAAAAAAAATTGATATTGCCGCCAGTCCCCGGCTGAGAACGATAAAAAATCCTTGCTCGTGAAAAAGCGACCTTAAAAACTCCGTTGCCAATAAACTTATCAAAAACAAAAAAGAAAAAAAACCAAAAGGCAAACCGCTTAAAACATCAAGCATTACGCCAATAATCATTAATTCCAGAGCCCAAGGAAAACGCGCGATTAAATACGAAAAAAATCCAAACAACGCCGGCCACGGCAGAATAAAAACCCCGAAAATCAAAATAAAAAAATACAGCGTTCTTTTTAAAATATTCAATACCATTTAATCTAAGTTTATCCAATTTTTTTCAATTAGACCACCTGGCTATGCGATAGCCAGGTTATCTGCCTATAAGGGCGATAACCATTCCAATTACGGCAAAAATAACGCCAATAATCCAAAAACGCATCGTCACTTTATATGATGGCCAGCCCTTAGCTTCAAAATGATGATGGAGAGGCGCCACTAAAAATATTTTCTTTCCGAAAAATTTTTTTGATAAAACCTGAATAATCACCGAACCGGAAGTTAAAACTAGCGGCAGGGCGATAATCGGTAAAACCAAAACCGCGTCCGTTAAAAAAGCCACGGCCGTCAAAACCGCCGTCATTCCCATTATGCCGGTCTCGCCCATATAAAAACGCGCGGGCGGGATATTAAACCACAAAAAAGCCAGCAACGCGCCGATAATCACGCCGCAAAAAGCCGCCAAGTCAATCTGATTTTGAGCGTAAGCAATGCCGGCGTAAGCGCCGAAAGCGGAAGCTAAAACTCCGCCGGAAAGGCCGTCTAATCCGTCAATCACTCCGCCGCTGAATGCCGCGAACATTACTAAAACAAAAAAAGGAATTAAAAACAAGCCGATAAACACCTCTCCCCAGAAAGGGATAAAAACGCTGTTTATTCCGAGTTTAAAATAAAACCAATACGCTCCTCCCAAAGCAATCAGACTAATCAGCAAAAGCCGGCGGGAAAGCCGCATTCCTCCGGAAATAAATTTTCCGCTTCCGTAAATTTGCGTTAAATCATCGGCTAAACCGACAAAAGAAGCGGCCATTAAAATAAAAAGCGGCAGCCAGGTTTGCGACCGGCTTAAAAAATTAATTTTTTGAGTGAATTCTCCCGGAAAAACCGCCGCCAAAATCCAAAAAATAATCGCGACGCTGAAAACCACAAACCAAATCAAAATACCGCCCACGCGCGGCACTTTTTTGGCGTCGTCTTTATTCAAATTCCGATAAACTTCCAGCCGGGAACCATCAAGAGCGTATTCTTTTTTTTCTTTACGCCACATTTCATATTTATAAAGATAATGCGTAAAAAGCGGCGTGAGAAAAATACCGATAAAAAAAGCTAAAGACGAAAGCCCAAAAATTTTCAAAACATTTAAAATCATATTAATGCTTTTGAAACCATTTAACGGTTGCCTGATATAATTTTAACACATCTTCAAATCTTCCTTGTTCCGAAGACCCCAGAACAATTATCCCCACCGGACGATTGATGCCGATATCCGCCATTACCGCCAAATTTCCGCCGGCAATGTCGGTAAAACCGGTCTTTCCGGCCAGCAGCTGGGGAATATCATAAATCAACCGATTTGTGTTGGCAAAACGGTGTTTATTTCCCTCTAAAGATTCAATTTCTAAAAACGGCCGGCGCGTTGCCTCTAAAATCTGAGGATGATTTTCCATTAAATATTTTATCAAAATCATCAAATCTCCGGCTGAACCGTAAGCGCCGGCGGTTGTTTTTGAAAAATCAAGGCCGGCCGGATTAAAAAAAACTGTTTTTGCCATTCCGAGAAACGCCGCTTTTTGATTCATTAATTTTATAAACTCGTTCCAGCCGACATATTCGGCCAGCGCGTAAGCGGCGTCATTGGAAGAATGAAGAAGCATAATATCGCGCAGATCATCGCGATAAAAATTTTCTTCCGTTAAAAAACCGTCATCGCCTTCCGCTGAAATTGCTTGTTTAGAAACGAAAATCACCGATTCTTTCCCAATATTTTCTTCAGCCACAAGAGCGGCCATCAGTTTTGTCAGACTGGCCAACGGCCATTGCAAATCGCTTTCGCGGGAAGCGATAATTTTTCCTCCAAAATCAAAAACAAGATAGCTTTGACCCTTAACGCTGATTTCAGCGAGAAAATCGGAAAATTCATCTTCCGGCTCCGCGGCGCCGTTAATCGCCACCGCCGCTTCCTGTAAATTATCCGGCAAAGAAATATTCCAGACAAAAACAAGAAGCAAAAAACTTAAAATAAACGGAAATGAAATTAAAAGTTTAATTTTATCCATCATTTTCTTCATTATTTATCTCCGCTTCGCCTGTCTGCCGATAAGCAGGCGAAAAATCTTCTAAATTCTTCCTAAATTCGTTATATTCCGGCAAATCGTCCAGTTTGCCGATGCCTAAAAACCGCAAAAAATCCATTGACGGCCGGTAAATAAAAGTTCTCCGGTCTTTGGGATTAATTTCCCTTTCCACCAGCCCGCTGACCAATAAATTCCGCAAAGTGAAAGATGAATTCACTCCCCTGATAAAATCAATCTCCAATCGCGGCAAAGGGCCCGAATAAACGACAATCGCCAGAGTTTCCAAAGCCGCCTTGGTTAGTTTGCCGCTGAATTCTTCTCTCAAAAGCCCTTGGATAAACTCGGAAGCTTCGGAAACAGTGGTCAGCGCCGCTTCGTCGTTGTTTTGAACCAGTTTTAATCCCCGCTCCGCCAGATTATTCCGCAAAATCGCCAACGCTTCTTCCACTTCGGATTCTTTTCTGTTCAAAATCCCCGCCAGCCGCGATATTTTCATCGGCTCGCCATAAACAAACAAAATTGATTCTATGATATTCGGCAGACTCATATTTGTTACCTGGCTATCGCATAGCCAGGTAGGATAATTACGTTTTCAATATTTCAATATCGCCAAAATGCTCTTTTTGGACGACCGCGACCACTCCTTGTTTTACAAGTTCAAGCATCGCCAAAAAACTGACCACCAAACCGATTTTATCTTCAATACCGGCAAATTCCTTAAAAGAAGTTTTTATCATTTTTTCCATCCGCCGGCGCAATTCGTCTATCTTATCTTCCAGTTTTATGACTTTTTCAATTATTTTCTCGGGAATTATTTCTTTCACCGGAAAATTTTTTATCAAGTTTTTCAAAGCCGCGCCAAGCGCGCTGATTTTCACTCCTTTCGGTTCAATAAAGCCAACCTTGACTCCCGTAAAAGCTTCGCGCTTATAAAGCATATTTTTACCGTACAAAGAACCGATATGAAAAGAAAGCCGCCGCATTTTTTTGTAAAGTTCAAGCCGTTTTTTCAAGTCTTCAATGGATTCTTCTTCTTCATCCGTTAGCTCCAAAGACGGAAGAAGCGATTTTGATTTTATCAAAATCAAAGCCGCGGCCACCACCAAAAAAGAAGCGGCTTGGGCCCGCGGCAATTGGGTAAGCCCTTTGAGATAATCAAGATATTGGCCGGAAACTTCGGCTAAAGAAATTTCGTTGACGGAAAGTTTTTGCTCCTCAATCAAATCCAGCAAAAGATTAAGCGGCCCTTCAAACTGTTGAATTTTAACCTGATAATTTTCCATCATCAATTCATCGTTCCGCTTTCGCCGTTCTGACTTTCGTTGTTTTTAAAAAAGGCAATTCTATCCGGTTCCGCCGACTGCCAGATTCAATCGCCAATTCGCCGTTTTCAACGACAATCTGCGCTTTATCGCCCGCTTTAATCTCTCCCGCGACTATTTTTTCGGACAAAGGATTTAAAATTTTATTTTGGATCAGACGTTTGAGCGGGCGCGCGCCGTAATGGGGATCATATCCTTGTTTTGCCAAAAGTTCGCCCGCTTCTTTTGAAATTTTCAAAATAACGTCTTTTTTAGCCAGCCGTTCGCGCACTCGGCCAAGCTGAATATCCACGATAGCCGCCAAATTATTTTCGCTCAAAGGATTAAAAATAATAATTTCATCCAGGCGGTTTAAAAATTCGGGGCGAAATTTTCTTTCCAGCGCTTTCCTGATTTTTTCTTTCAAATCTTCGCTCTTTCGGCCGACATCTTTAACTTCCGTTTCAAAACCCAAAGTTTCCATTTCTTTAACGAACTCGGAACCGATGTTGGAAGTCATTATGATAACGGTATTTTTAAAATTAGCATACCGGCCTTTGGCGTCGGTCAGCCGGCCGTTATCCAATATTTGAAGCATTATGTTGAAAACTTCGGGATGGGCTTTTTCAATTTCGTCAAAAAGCACGACTGAATACGGCCGATGGCGGATAAGTTCGGTCAGCTGACCCCCTTCTTCATAGCCGACATAACCCGGAGGCGAACCGATAAATTTTGAAATCGCGTGCTTTTCCATATATTCCGACATATCCACGTGAACCAGCGCTTTTTCATCATTGAAAAGAAATTTAGCCAAAGTGCGGGCTAATTCGGTTTTTCCCACGCCGGTCGGGCCTAAAAATATAAACGAACCGATTGGCCGATCTTCTTCGGAAATGCCGGCGCGCGAACGTCTGACCGCGTTGGCGATTTTTTTCAGAGCTTCATCCTGGCCCACCACCCGTTTTCTCAATTCTTCTTCCATCCGCAATAATTTTCGCGACTCTTCTTCCAAAAGCCCTTTAACCGGAATGCCGGTCCAGCGCGAAACCACCCCGGCAATGTCTTCTCCATTAACGTCTTCCTTCAGAATGCGGCGGGAAGACTGAAATTTTTTGAGCCGCGCTTCTTCGGCGCGAAGTTTCTTGGTCAGTTCGGGTATCCGGCCGTATCTGATTTCCGCCACCCGCGCTAAATCCGCTTTTCGCTCGGCATTCTCCGCTTCCAAACGCAATTCGTCCAAATCTTTTTTATGCTGACGGATAAAACCGATGGCTTGCTTTTCATTTTTCCATTTTAATTCCAATCCGGAAATTTTTTCTTTAAGCTCGTCTATGTTTTTCTGGACTTTTTTTATTTTAGCCGCGTTTTTGACGTTTTTTTCATTTTTTAAGGCCTCTTTTTCTATTTCCAGCCGCCTGATTTCATTCTCGGTTGTTTCCAATTCTTCCGGCATGCTTTCCAGCTCCAAACGAAGGCCGGAAGCCGCTTCATCCACCAAATCAATGGCTTTATCCGGCAAAAATCTGTCGGTGATATAACGGCTGGAAAGATAAACCGCGGCCCGCAAAGCGTCGTCTTTGATATGCACGCCGTGATGAAGCTCGTATTTTTCTTTAATGCCCCGCAAAATGGCAATCGTGTCTTCTATTCCCGGCTCGTCCACGTAAACCGGCTGAAAACGCCGGGCCAGCGCTTGGTCTTTTTCAATATGGCGCTGATATTCCTTCAAAGTAGTAGCGCCGATTGTCCGCAATTCTCCCCGCGTTAAAGACGGCTTCAGCAAATTGGAAGCGTCCATCGCGCCTTCTGCGGCGCCCGCTCCCACTAAAGTATGAAGTTCATCTATAAAAAGAATAATCTTTCCTTCGGATTTTTTTATTTCGCGCATCACCGCTTTAAGCCGCTCTTCAAATTCGCCGCGGTATTTGGTGCCGGCGATAAGCGAGCCCATATCCAAAGCGATAAGCTCTTTGTCTTTCAGGGATTCCGGCACTTCGCCGCAAGCCAGCCGTTGGGCTAAACCTTCAACAATCGCCGTTTTTCCCACGCCGGCTTCGCCGATTAAAACCGGATTGTTTTTGGTCCGGCGGCTCAAAACCTGCATCAAACGGCGGATCTCTTCATCCCGACCGATAACCGGATCAAACTGGTCTTTCTTCGCCATTTCCGTCAGATTGCGGGCATATCTGCTTAAAGAACGATATTTTGTTTCCGGCTCAATATCGGTTACTCTTTGCGCTCCTTTTAAATCGGAAAGTATTCTGACTACTTCCTCGCGTTTAATATTGTAACGGTTTAAAAGACCGCTGATTTTTAAAGGCGTTTCCAAAATGCCGACAAAAAGATGTTCGGTTGAAATAAACTGGTCTTTCATCGCCGCGGCCGCTTTCTGCGCCGCTTCAATCACCCGCCCCAAATCCTGACTCAAATAAACTTGAGAAGGAATAAGAGGCGCCGCTGTTTTTAAATTGTCTTCAATTTCCGCCAAAACATCGTCCAACAAAGCGTCAATGTCAATTTCCATTTTTTCCAAAAGAGAAATCACGACTCCCTCTTCCTGAAAAAGCAAGGCAGCCAAAAGATGAGGCGCGTCAATCTGATTTTGTCCTCTTTCAATGGCCAGCTCGTGGGCCCGGCGAATCGCTTCCTGAGCTTTAATTGTAAAATTTGAAAATGGCAGCATATTTATATTTATTAAATTCCAAATTACAAATCACAAATTCTATAAACTTTATGGCGTTTCCGGCCTTTCCGTTAATTCCATTTCTATGTTCATTTCTTTTCCGTCGCGCAGAATTTTAAACGAAACTTTTTCTCCGACCTTATGTTTGCTCAATAATTTTGCCAGATTGTTTTCCTGGTCAATTTTTATTCCGCTAAATTCCAGAATAATGTCTCCTTCTTTAAGGCCGGCCGCGGCCGCCGGACTGCCCGCCATTACGGCCGGTTCGCCGTTCTCGTCTTTAGTAAGAAGCGCGCCGTAATCAACCGATAATTTTTTTTCTTCCTTAATCTTGGAATTGA
>ERZ1292623.5038-Hain-H51-01um-R1-5038-length-10649-cov-4_pt1 | contig 10649 bp, 10 predicted proteins | sample MGYA00564398_ERZ1292623 | MGnify/ENA primary metagenome ERZ1292623 (study PRJEB36523, sample SAMEA6512633) | groundwater metagenome | collected 2019-01-07 | study: AquaDiva: Metagenomics assemblies of 32 groundwater samples
CGAAAAAGCGATATACGGTCGTTGATTTTCAGCAATGTGCGCAAAAAGCGATCGAGGATATCCGCGCGCGCGGGAAAATTCCTTTTCTGGTTGGAGGAACAGGATTTTACATTGACGCCGTACTCGGCGATACCCTATTCCCCTCCGCACCGGCGAATCCGGCGCTACGGAAAAAACTAGAACGCCTGCCTGCCGAAAAATTATTTGCGATGCTCAAAAAGAAAGATGCGCGCCGTGCCGCCACCATTGATCCGCATAACAAGCGGCGGCTTATTCGGGCGCTTGAGATTATTGAAACAACAGGAGCGCCTGTCCCAAACCAGGTTTTTAGCAACGCAAGCCATACCAGCCGCCAATCTCTATGGCGCCATGATGCACAAAACCTGGTTTGGGACAGGATCACTCGCAATGACGATGTTATTATGATCGGCATACGAAAGACGAAAGAAAAACTCCGACAAGCAATCACTAAACGCATCCGCGCCATGCTCAAGAGCGGACTGGTGGCGGAAACAAAAAAACTGCATGCCGCCCCGCCGGTCGGCGAAGGCCTTTCATGGAAACGAATCGGTGAATTTGGATTTGAATACCGCTTGCCCACGCTTTATTTACAAAAAAAGATTACCCGCAAAGAACTCGAGGAACAGCTTAAAAAAGAAAATTGGCGCTATGCAAAGCGCCAGATTACGTGGTGGAAATATCATCAAGATATCTGCTGGATATCTACCTTTCAAGAAGCGCGGCGTCTTCTTTTCTCTTTTTGTGCTTCTGCTTTTTGATAATCCAACTCCGCGATCGCCTGAAAGAGAGTAAAAATAGGCTCTTGAATAAAAAGCTTGATAAACTTAACAGTTGCCTTAAGATGAAGAATATTTGTCAGTGGATGGAAATCAATTTTTTCTGGCTCCTCGGAAAGCCATAAAGACACCCTCTTTAGCGCCTTATTAAACGCATTCCAATCAATGTCTCTGTTGTCATGTGGGGGAAACGTAATAAGAATAGCTAGTTTTTCAGAGTCATTTCCCTTAAAAAGCTTTTCTTCCAATCCTGAGGTCGTTATAAGCATCCTTCACCTCCTCTATGCTGTATTCTTTCTACAATAAGAGAAGCATATCGGAAAAATATCTGTCAAGCTCCGCAACAGAATGACGCGTCTGGCTGCCGGTGTCGCGATCGCGGATGGTAACGGTATTGTCGTCGAGTGTTTGAAAATCAATCGTGACACACCATGGGGTGCCAATTTCATCTTGGCGGCGGTAGCGCTTGCCGATGTTGCCATTGTCATCCCACGCGATAGGAGCTTGTAGGTTGTAGGTTGTAGGTTGTAGTATTTTGTAAACTTCTTTTGCTTTCGTAATTAAATCAGGTTTGTTGGCAAGTAAGGGGAAGACTGCAATTTTTACGGGGGCAATCTTTGGATTAAGTTTTAGCATGACGCGTTTTTCTTCTCCTCCGCCGGCCGGCGGATCATCTTCTGTATATGCAGAAAGCAAAACAGCAAGTACCGTTCTTTCCACGCCAAGCGAAGGTTCGATCGTATGCGGAATAAACGGCTCGGACTCCTCCCCGTGGTGATAGCGCAAATCAACACCACTCGCATCCATATGGTTTTTTAAATCATAATCGGCGCGATAAGCCAATCCATAAAGTTCTTTTCTTCCGAACGGAAAATCAAATTCAAAATCTACAGTCCGCTGTGAATAATGCGCTCTGTTTTCTTCTGCTATTTCCAATTGCGATATGTTCTGTTCATCAATCCCAACCGTCCTGATAAATTTTAGAATTTCTTGCTTCCACATTTCAAATGCTTTATGCCATGCATTAGGTCTGATAAAATACTCAACTTCCATCTGCTCGATTTCACGCAGACGGAATAAAAAATCTCGCGGCGCTATTTCGTTGCGAAACGCTTTACCAATCTGAGCAATACCAAACGGCAATATTGGATGAAATGAATCAATGATATTTTTAAAGTTTGTAAAAATTCCCTGAGCGGTTTCCGGTCGAAGATAAGCGAGGGACGCTTCATCTTCAAGAGCCCCGATATGGGTCTCGAGCATCATGTAAAACTGCCGCGCTTCTCCCAATACGCCACCGCATACCGAGCACTTTTTTTTATCTTCTAAATGATCGGCACGAAAACGTCGCTTACATTTCTTGCATTCAATAAGCATATCCGCAAATCCACGCGCATGTCCGCTCGCCCGTAACACTTCTTTTTTGGTCACAAGAGCAGAATCAATGCCAAACATATCGCTGCGCGTACTTACAAATTGCTTCCACCATAATTGCTTTATGTTATTTTTTAATGCAAGTCCGAGCGGGCCATAGTCATAAAAACCCGCCAAGCCTCCGTATATATCAAAACTAGGATAAATAAACCCGCGCCGTTTGCATAAGCTCACAATTTTTTCTAATTTGTCCATAAAAAAATGATAATTAACGTAATCTTATTTGTCTAGACGAACCCCTATTGACTTTTTCTGTTGGTTTGCTAATATAGAATCATAAAGAGCCTTCGGGCCTCGAGAAACCCCGCTAAAAGCGGGGTTTCGATTTATTCAAAAAAGCAGTCAATTGTGTAAGAATACCATTAAAATCGGCCTCATTCATTTTGTACATGTCTCGAATAAATCGCTTCATGCTAACAAGGCGCATTTGAGCGAGAATAACAGATCCTTTCCTGTCATTTGGATCCGTGAAATTATAGTAAAAATCATATGTTTTTTGTTTTGTAGAAAGCGGCGCAACCCAGAACATTTTGTTGTTAAACTTTTTTACCACAAGAACAGGACGTTCAAAAATTTTGCCAGCGCCATTCTGTTCAAATCCGATATTCTTGCCTACGGCGCACATCCAAACCCAACCATCCTTTGGAAACAAGTTGGGATGATCTCCGAGAGCAATTCGCTTCTTAACTTGATTCCATCGATCAAAATCTTTTTCCATATTCATTATATTCTGGATCAAAAACATCGCCAGCAAAGACCGCTTTATTTGCCAAATATTCTCTTCCTTCGTCGGTTTCCATCTGATCAAATGCCTTGTGGATTCTCTCCTGAAGTTCGCTTCTTTCTCCTCGTTCTGGTGGCGGAATATTATATTTTACCTCTTCTTCCATATTTTTATCTTATTTATTTAACTTTTCGTTGCACGCTCGTAGCTTTAGCGTCGTCCGGTATCGCCGACGTGCGTGCGAGTGCGGTTGCAGAGAGCGGAATACCCGCGAATACATCAGCTCCTTGCGCTTCTGCTACAGAAATCAGCTCAGCTTCTCCCCCTTGATGAAATGAGGTGGGCAAAAATCCAATTTGAAAGGCGGCCTCCAAGGCTGGTCGCGTATATCCCACTCCCGCCGATAGAGCACCCACATGCCACGTTATTTCGCTCCGGCTTGCGTTATAATTTATCGAAGCGCTTCCCGGTGAAACAACGCCCTTCCAGCGAGCATACGAGGGAAGAAACGCACGAACAGTCACCTCTTCAAGCGCATTTGAAACATTTTGGAGCGACCAGAGAACCGTATACGTAGTCTCTTTACCTACTTCGGGAGGAAGAGGACCGCTGTTCGGCAACGGTTCATAATAAAAATATGCCTTTTGAGAAAGTAAGAGTTTGCTTGCTATCTTTACTTCTGCCGCCGATTCGCTCGTTAAATCCGAGGACGCATAACCCTCGGGAATCGTTTCGGCGCGAACACGCCCTTCTACACGTGCGACAAAATTTCGATCCTCGAGCGTGCGCGCCGGCACGATATCGTGCACGCGCATGCGAAATGACACTTCTCCTTCGCTGCCCGGAGCAACAACCGCAAGCGCGGCAACGGTACTGGCATTCCACCGAATCGTGTTCGTTGTTTCGTCATAGGTAGCGTCAGTTAAGCGCAAACTCCCTTTATCGAATGCTTCTCCGGTCGGTGTTGCTTCAATAACAACATTTTCCACGGCAACAGGCAAATTGTTTTTCCATCGAAGACTCATAAGAAACGATTCGCCCGGCAGTGCCACTCCTTCTTTTTGCGTCTCCATACGCACATCAAGCGCGAGCAAACTGCTGCGTACGGTCACCGTTGCGGCTGCCTGTGCCACCACCTGCCAACGATCTTCTTCTCCATCAAAAATACCGACTTTCATCCGAAACGTTTTCTGCGGCGTGACGCCCTGCTTTAATATGCCGCTTATTGCGATTACGCGCACTTCTTGGGGTTGCAGATCACCTAAACGCCATCGCTTTATACCTTCCACGGCTGCCGGCACCGCGTTTTCAAAAAGAAAATCTTCTGGATACTCCACTTCCAAGGAAAGATCGTGGAGAATAGTATCGGTATTAGAAGTAACCCGCACCGCGAGTGCCACCGATCCCTCCGCCTGTACTTCCCGCGGCGCTTCCAGCGCCACCCCCACCAGCGAACTGACGATCGTTAAGGAAGCAGTGTCTTCTTTGGCAAAAAAAGCGGACGAACCCTGCGGCCGATATTCAAGAACCGTTTTTATCGTGACCTCGTCTCCTTCATTGCCAAATACGATACGGCGCACTTCTAATGTTTCTTCCGCGCCGGGCGCGATGGTGCCGATTTGTTCGCGTGTGCGTTCACCGTCGGGAAACGTAATCACAAGTTCTGCTCCTTCTATTGCTTTTTGATTCTCATTGCGGATAGAAACGTGCCATACCGCTTCACTCCCGGAAGCGGTTTCTGACGGACCCTCTAGCGTAAAGGTAACATCCCTTCCCCCTATTACCCCGCCGCCTGCAATAAAAAAGAACACGCCGCCAACGATGACAAAAAGGACGGTTGCGATCACCAATGTCCATAAAAAAATAGTTCGAAGCCGCATAGTTTTTTCCTGTTGCCGCGCTTTGGCCACGGTCGGCGCATACGATGGCGCAGGACTACGCCAAAATGACGAGAGAGACTCGTCGGGTTCTGTATCAAGCATTCTTCTTTTTATCTTTTCTCTACGCGCCGGATAGAGCTCGCTTTCATCTTTTTCATGCGAAAGCTTCTTGGCAAGATCTTCAAGATCAGACATATATTGCATTATACATGAAATCGATAAATACGGAACACCTCCTCTTTACGTTGATTTTGAAGGATAATCGGCTCAATGCCGCGCGTTTTCAGTTTTTCTTCCAACACATGCCCGTACGACGTGAGATATTTTTCGTCCTTCCACGGCACGCGTTCAGTGGGGATAATAACATACATATACTGAAATCCGCTTCGCGAGAAATAATCTTCTCCTTGCTCTTCTAAGAGCCGCTCAAATGTTTCAATTTTGATAACCGGCCAGACGTGATATAAATTCAAGCGATCGAGTATCCAAAGTTGAGGGATACTATCTATATTGCCATCGTACAATACAAGCGCGGGATAGGGCTGCAGTCTTGCTTGCTTTGCTTTTTTGATTGCCTTCTCATGCATATCATTTAAAAACTGATATTGCATGTCAAAATGCAAAGCAGGCATCTTGTCGGCAAGTTCTTTCCCTAAAAAGTTAGAGAGTTCATTGTATCCCCATCGGAAATTCTCATAGCGAAGCGGCGAAAATGCCCAGCGCTCGGGGCCTTTCGGATAGGGTACAAGTAAACTATTGGCACTGTAGGCGATTTCGAAAAACACAAAAAGAACAAATAAAAGAATTCCAAAACAGCGCCAAAGGGATTCGTGTGTTGCATTTTCTTTTTGTTGATACAAAAAATTTGCCGCGCTCAATATGAGCGCCGGCGTCAGCATCGCCAAAAACCGCGCCGACGGCCCAATAACCGCCACGATCAATATCGCCAGAAATCCGATCAGAAGCCACAAAAATGCGCTCCGCAAAAAGAAAAGAGAAGTAAGCGCGAGTACGCCAAAAAACCATGAATTGGCGCCAAAGAACGCGGGCAGAAATTCTTTAATGCGACTGGTCAGTGTTCCAATCTCTTTGCCGGGTGCGATCTGCCAGATTGTCGGATCTTGCCCGAACACATGCGAAATCTGAAAATCAAAATGGCCAACAGCCCGATACAGTTGGATATTGTAGACAACGACGGGACTAAACAAAATAATCGCCACGCATGCACCGATCCATAATTTTTTATTAAACAATATATCGCGCCGATATAATAAAAGATACACCAAAAATATCGGCGCCAAAATAAAAGTGGTGTATTTTGTAAGAAACGCGCATCCAAGCGCTACACCCGTCCAGATAAAATAAATATCTTTTTGAAGTGATCGCAAAAAAAGATATGAAACAAACAGAAGAAAAAAAATGACATATGCTTCTTGCAAACCAAGGCGGGAGACAAACAAAAGATGAACATTGACGGCACCGAACGCGGCGGCAGCGAGTCCCGCTTCGCTTGAAAACAATTGTCGCCCAATTAAAAATAAAAGATACACGGAAGCGATGCCGAACAGCGCGGACGGCAAACGAAATACAAACGTACTTTCACCAAAAAGCCGCATAAAAATATGCTGGATTAAAAACACGAGCGGCGGATGATCATGAAAAGAAAGTCTGGTCCATTGAGGGATACCGGTGCCGATCGCATATGCTTCAGGCACGCGATCGCTCGATTGTACCAACGGATCAAACCATTCCAATGGCGTGGTCTGCTCATTGGCTTCATCAAAATCAAGCATACCGACCGCCCGAAACGCATAGAGCACCTCATCTCCCATTGGATCCCCTTCGCTCAGCGCCCAGAGCCGCATAAACGCCGCTCCAATAAGTATGATAATCAGTGTCCAAATAAGCTGTTTTCGTGTCATCTTGAAAAAAGGATAGTACTATGTTATCTATCATAACAGACACAATATTTTACAGAAAGAGAGGTGCAGCGATGCGAGAACGAGAAACTACCAATGCGGACGAAATCATTACCGTATCACCAAAAACAATTCAAGCGAATGGCTTAATGCCGCTTTTTAGTTCCAAAAAAGCGTATGGCATTGAATGTGGCAAATGTGGTCGCGGCTACCGTGATAAAGTATTTTGCGTGAGCGACGATGCAAGTTCTCGATGCCCTCTCTGCAGCATGATCAACCGATGGTCCCATGCGTCATGGATGCGACACTATATCCGCATTGAAAAACAAGAGGAGCAAGAGAAGACAATGTGGCTGGAAAGTAATGTGCCGAAAGCTCTTGCGAGTGGATTTCAACGAGTAGGAAATGTCGCTAATTTTCTAAACGAGCTCATTAAAAAACAAGGGGTGTCTTTTTTTGTCTATGACAGCGATGTGCAACACGCTCTTAGCCAGTTGGTGAAACGGGGAGTAGTCAAAAAAAAGCTATGGTGGTATACACGCAAGGAGGTAAACCATGATTGACGCTCCAGGAGCGTCAATTTTTTACGTGAGATGATTCGCCGCAAGCGCGGCGTGGATTTGTTGTTCCGAAATTTTCGTATCGCGAGGCAGAAAACCGAGGATGGAGAGTGTGCTTGCTTGAAACGCAAGAAAATTTTCTTTTGGCTCTAGAAACCAATGCATTAAAAATCGCCACAATTCTTCATCGCGTTCGCGCTCGCCCGTGACGCGATCGAGAAAGTGGATTGCTTGCGCAATCGTAACCCCAACCAGAGACACTTGAGTGTCTCTGGTTCCCCTTACCCTAAGGGGGGAATCCCTCGTAATCTCCCCCTTAAAGTAAGCCCCGTAGGACGGGGCGGAGGGGGAGAAAGTTGTCGGGGACAACTTTCTCAGGGGGTTATATAATATCTCCCCATCCACCAAATGCAGCGACTCCTTTCCCTCCACAAACGCGATGCGAACAAGCGCGCCCGGCACGATATGCCCACGCAATTTTGATTTGATATGCCGAACTCCGCGTGCCAGCGTTTTTATTTTGCCAAAATCGCGCGTATAAAAGGTGATTATGCGATCGGCCTCGCGCTCATCGCGCATGGTGAGCACAATGGCGGGCGTTTGATAATAGGTATTCATACTTGACTTATTTATAAATACGTGCTACCTTAAGTTAAACATTGACAATGCTAAAACACAAAAGGAGGGAATCATGATAAAAAATATCTTGTTTGGTTTGTTGCCAACTATCATGTGCATGGTAATCGTTGAATTTATATCATCCTTCTTTAGTCCCAAATCTTCTGTGTTTTGGGACAACCCGATGATGCTGCAATATCCTGTCGAACGCTTTGATCAAAACATCACCCGAGAAAAAATGCACTTCAGCGTCGATCCTAACCGTTCTGTGCGATACGTGCCCGACTTATCGCGTTGGTATCGACTTGACCCAGAACCAACTATTCCGCCGAGTGAAAAATTGATTTTTCATTTTGGGGACTCGTCATCATGGGGATGGGGGCTTACAAACCGCGGTGATGCATACGCCGGCGTCCTCAGCAATTTTCTGCCTCCATTGGTACACTCGATCAATTTGGGCGTTCCTGGATATTCCTCACTTCAAGGTCTCAAATATCTTGAGCTTATGCTTCCATTATATCATGAGCGCCTTCTTGCGGTCACTGTCTATTTCGGCAACAACGACGCAACAGAAAATGGCATGTCGGACTATCAACGTCTTGATATGGCCATACAAAGGAATATGCTGACAAACTTTTATTTTTGGCTTGAACAGCGCTCCGCATTTTACCGCATTATGCGCGGATTCATATCAAAAGTAAATCCGGGAAACAACAGAATCCCGAGGGTATCTCCCGACGAAAACCGCGCCAATATACAGAGCATGATAAACCTCTGCAAGAAATACGGAGTGAGGATTATTCTCATTGAACCTCCCGTTCACTTTTCATGGAAGCCGGGACACCTAACTCATACTCGACCACTCAAAAATGATGTCAAAAATCAATGGGTCTTGAATGAACTTAATCGTGCGCAACAGCTCTACAAACAAGGTGTTGCGTATATTCATAATCATAACGATGGTTACGAATCGTCTCTGCGTAACGCCGTTGAGCATGATTGGGTTATGTCCCGTATTAAAAGAAGATGGTGTGAAGTGTTAAGAAGTTTTGCCGGACAGGTGGATATAATAAGGTTGCCAATAGCATTTATTGAGGCGGAATTTCCTTACTACTTTACTGATTACTGCCATCCGAGTGTCCGGGTACACAAGCTCATAGCACGCGCAATCGCACGCAAACTCAACCTTCATAAAACATGACATCACTAAACCGGCGGCCTTCAATCTGGCCGCCATTTTTTTGACAATTAATAACGAAGTGCTATGATGGAACCAGTATGGAAACAAAACTATATACTCTTTCTGGTATTTCTCGAGACATCGCTCAAGTATTATTCGCTTCCATGTTTGTCGGCCCTATCTTGAGCGGAATGATCGATTGGGCAATCATCATTTCCGGACTCACGCTTTCCGCGGCGTGTTGGTGGCTTAGTCTTTCATTAAGTAAATAATATGACTCCTAATATTTATAATATTATGACGAATCTTTATATTCTTGCGGCATTAGTTGTTATTGCTGTTGCTTTAGTAGCACTTGTCGCAAAAAAGCAAAACCGGAATTAAAACTCTGTTTTCGTCTCATACATCAACTGCTTTTTATTGCGTTTGGCGGTCTCGACAAGATCGACAGGAATCTTGATTTCCAGCGATGCTTTCTCACCCGATTTGAGCCCCGCCTTTTTGCGCGCGTCTTGAATCAAACGAATCAACTCACGTATTTCTCCTTCTTCTTTAAGTTCCGGTGTTATATTGGTATCAATTTCAACATCTTCTTTTGTATGCTCATCAAAAATTACCTTGCGTACATTTACCTCCTCTCCTATTAAATCTGATAATTCTTCATTATTTTTGATTTTTGATTTTTGCCTCTTGATTTTGAGCGAAGCAAGCGGTTGTCGTATTTTGATTCCCGCTTTCGCGCGCGCTTCGAGCGCTTGCGCAACGATCTCGCGTACTTCGTCCATTTCTTTTAAGAGGATATCATATTCCTTATTTCCCCCCCTTACGAAGGGGGCCCGCCTGCCGGACTGGCGGGGGCGCGGGGGGGTAAACCAATTTTCTAAGTGCACACTTTTCTTCTCTCCCTCAAGTCCCTGATAGACGGCTTCAGATATGAACGGCGCAAATGGTGCCAGCAATTTTGCGGTCTCTCGTAAAATAAAACCAAGCGTTTGCGCCGCTTCATCAGCGTCTTTCCCTTCTTTTTTAAATCTCTCGCGGGATCGCCGAATATACCACCGTGAAAGATCGTCGCCGATAAACGCTTCCAGCAAACGCGCGGCATCCACAATGTCATAATGGTCAAGTTTCTCAGTTATGATGCGTGCGACTTCGTTGAGGCGAGCGAGGATCCACTTATCTAAAATATTCAAGAATTTTGAATTTTGAATTTTGAATTTTGAATTTTTGTTATATGTTTTGAAAAACAAAAATGAATTCCAAAAAAGGGCGAGCGCGTTACGGCTGCGTGCTACATCTTTTTCAAAAAACAATTTCGGATCCCACGGCTGATTGACCGTAAAAAAATACCATCGAGCCGCATCGGCGCCGTATTTTTCTATAAGCGCGTTTGGCTCCACCACATTGCCGCGTGACTTCGACATCTTCTTTCCTTTCTCATCCAGCACCAGCTCAAGGGTCAATACATTTTTGTAGGACGCCTTTTTGCCAAGAAGCGTTGCCACCGCAAGCAATGTATAAAACCACCCGCGCGTCT
>ERZ1292623.5040-Hain-H51-01um-R1-5040-length-10648-cov-5_pt1 | contig 10648 bp, 9 predicted proteins | sample MGYA00564398_ERZ1292623 | MGnify/ENA primary metagenome ERZ1292623 (study PRJEB36523, sample SAMEA6512633) | groundwater metagenome | collected 2019-01-07 | study: AquaDiva: Metagenomics assemblies of 32 groundwater samples
CATCCGTTGGTAGGCCGCAATGATGGCTTCCGCCATCTCATTCGTTCCCACGGCTTTCTCTTCCTGTCCCTTGGGTTTTAGGTCGTACGTGACGTGCGTGTTTTCCTTGATGACCTGCGCCACCGCTCTTTCGAGCTTGTCCGCGGCCCCGGTCTCGTTCAGGTGGCGAAGCATCATGACTCCCGAGAGAATCATGGCGGTGGGGTTGACTTTATTCATCCCCTTGTATTTGGGCGCGCTTCCATGCACGGCTTCGAATATGGCAATCTCTTTTCCTATGTTGGCCCCAGGGGCCACGCCCAATCCTCCCACTAGTCCGGCGCACAGGTCCGATATGATGTCGCCATAGAGGTTGGGCAATACGAGCACGTCATACCCTTCGGGTTTCTGCACCAACTGCATGCACATATTGTCCACAATCACGTCTTCGAATGCGATTTGGGGGTATTCTACCGCCACTCGACGCGCCACGTTGAGGAACAATCCGTCCGTGTGCTTCATGATGTTGGCTTTGTGCACGCACGTCACTTTTTTCCGGTGATGCTTTACGGCATATTCGAATGCCGCCCGCACAATTCGTTCGGATTTGTATTCGGAGATGGGTTTGATGGATATTCCGATGTCTTCGGGTATCTTTTCTTTCGGGTGGGTCTGATTGAGCATCCGAATGAGTTCCGTAGTCTCTGGTTTTCCTTGTTCGAATTCAATGCCCACGTACACATCATCGGTATTTTCCCTAAAGATGACTAAGTCTAAGTTCTCATAACGGGAGCGCACTCCTTCATAGGATTTGGCGGGTCGGAGGTTGATGTAGAGGTCTAGATCCTTTCGCAGTTTCACGTTTACGGATCGGAATCCGGTGGCGATGGGGGTGGTGATGGGCGCTTTGAGCGCGGTCTTCGTGCGTTTGATTGTTTCGATGAGGGTGTCCGGGAACGGGTCGCCCGTCTTTTCATATACGTCGATTCCTGCCTCCTGCTCCACCCAGTTTAGTTGAACTCCCGTTGCATCGAGAACCTTCCGCGCGGCTCGAGCGAGTTCGGGTCCTGTTCCGTCTCCCAGGATTAATGTGACGTCATGTGCCATCTGGATACCAACCCCTCTCATCGGATGATGGAGGGATTACCTTTCCGGGGATATTTATGGCTTGGGGTTCCTTTTCCCTTTCTCCGTTGCATGGAGGTAGTTTCCCAGCATTCGGTTGGCCTCTGTGCGGGAGAGATAACTCTCCTTTTCTCCATTCCATAGGGAATCGAATCCTTTTTTCCATGAATGGAAAAGGGTTTTCCATCGACTCGTCATGCGTGACCTCTCCCTGCGTCCACTTTTTAGGGGGGCGTTGAAAAATGGATTGAGAACCTCCCCCATGTAAACTACATCAAGTGAATTATCGGGCGGTCTCTCCTTTCGTGTAGTTGAGGAGTCCCCCCGCCAGGACTATTTTTCGTTGTCTCGGGGTGTAGTCCTCTTTCACCCGTATTTCGCTCCCCTTCGTACTGTTTTTCATCGTGAGGGGCCCGGCTCCTCCTTTCATTTGGGCGTGGAGTCCCTCCAGTGCGAGCATGTCTCCCGCATTGATCTTCTCGTAGTCTGCAGGTTCGGCGAATTCCAGGGGGAGTATTCCGAAGTTGATGAGATTGGCTTTGTGGATGCGTGCAAAGGATTTGGCGATGACCGCTTTGATTCCCAAATACATGGGCGCGAGCGCCGCATGTTCACGGGAGCTCCCTTGCCCATAATTTTCCCCTCCGATGATGATGCCTCCATGATTTTCTTTAGCGTTTCGGGCGAAGTTGGGGTCGATGGGGGAGAAGACATACTCACTAATTTTGGGAATGTTGCTCCGCAGGGGGAGTATTTTGGCTCCGGCGGGCATGATGGCATCCGTCGAGATATGGTCTCCCACTTTGAGCAATACCTTTTTCTCGATGGCATCGGGTAGGGCTTCCGCCAATGGCAGGGGGGCAATGTTGGGTCCTCGGGCGATGGTGACCTCTTCCGGGTGGAGGCTGGGGAGGATGATCATCCGGTCGTCGATGGCCATCTTTTCGGGCAATGGCAAGGGGGGGTATTCTCCCAATTTTCGTGGATCCGTTAGTTGACCATAGAGTGCGGTCGCGGCCGCGGTTTCGGGGGAGCACAGATACACCTGGTCCTCGGGCGTCCCACTCCTTCCGGGGAAATTTCGGTTGAACGTGCGCACGGACACGGTTCCGGACGCGGGGGCCTGTCCCATTCCGATGCATCCGCCGCACCCGGATTCGTTGATGCGTATTCCGGCAGAAATGAAGCTCACGAGTTTTCCCGAGGACGTGATGTTTTCCAATACTTGGCGGGATCCTGGATTCACGCTCATGCTCACGTTCTCGTGCACCATTTTCCCTTCCATGAGGGCGGATATGATGCTCAAGTCGCGGTACGAGGAGTTGGTGCAGCTTCCCACCAATACTTGGGCGACGGGTATTCCTTCCACTTCGCTCACTTTTTTCACATTGTCGGGGGAGGATGGGCATGCAATCATGGGTTCTAGTTCCGATAGATTAATTTCCATTGTCTCATCGTAGGGCGCTCCCTCCTCTGCCTTGAGTTCGATCCAATCGTTTTCTCTTCCCTGCATCCGCAGATACTCTTTCGTCCTTTCATCGCTTGGAAATACGCTCGTAGTAGCTCCTAGTTCTGCCCCCATGTTGGTGATGGTGGCCCGTTCCGGCACGCTGAGGGTTTTCACTCCTTCTCCGTGGTACTCGATGATTTTTCCCACGCCTCCTTTTACGGTGAGTCGTCGGAGCATTTCCAGGATGATGTCTTTGGCGGATACCCACTCATTGAGTTTTCCCGTGAGTTTTACTCCCATTGTTTTGGGCATGTTCAGGTAGAATGCCCCTCCTCCCATCGCCACCGCCACGTCCAATCCGCCCGCTCCCATGGCGAGCATTCCCAATCCTCCTCCCGTGGGGGTGTGGGAGTCGCTTCCCAGCAATATCTTTCCGGGTTTCCCAAATCGTTCCAGGTGCACTTGGTGGCATATCCCATTTCCAGGTTTGGAGAATAGGATTCCATATTTGGCCGCTACGCTCTGCAAGTAGCGGTGGTCGTCCGGGTTCTCGTATCCGGTCTGGAGCATGTTGTGGTCGACATAGGATGCGGATAACTCGGTCTTCACGTGATTAAGTCCCATAGCCTCGAATTGGAGGTAGGCCATCGTTCCCGTGGCATCCTGTGTGAGCGTCTGATCGATTTTGATGCCTATTTCGTTTCCTGCAATCATTTCTCCCTCTAGTAAGTGTTCCTGTATGATTTTTTGGGTCAGATTCGATGCCATGAAAAATCGCTCCGCTGGAATCACGACGATTGGGCATTTAAGGGTTTATTTCCCAGGGCGCGCGGATGCCGGAATCAATACCATTAAATATCCCATTTTTCTGATACGAACGTGCCTCTTTCAAAATCCCCTAAGAATCCGGTGCGTCTTGTCCGGCACCGTGTACGAACTCCTTATGGCGACTCAAAGGGAATAAAAGGTCGGGTCCCTGCTGCCATAAAACTGCTGCTGGGTGAGAAAGCCGCTCGAAACAGGGATTCGCGCATGGCGGAGGCTATTGGGCAGTCCGTTAATGATTATCAGCATGCGGCTTCCAAAACATTTTTGCGTTTGCAGCGTGTTCGGTCGGATTCCCGGCGTGCGAGCCCTGCATCCATTCATGATGCGGAAGCTTCCTATAATGCTTCCCTGATACGGCTGAATGACCGTAAAAATGAATTGGGTAAACGCGCTCTTTCCTCAAAGCGTCGCGACAATTATGTCAAACTAGCGGCTTCTGATTTTGTCCCTCACCAGCGTGTAAGCAGTATGCGCACGCAAGCACGCGCGATTGCGAAAGAACTTCTTGACGGGTATCTCACTAATGAACGCTCTGATCTTTTGATTACTCGTATTCTTCGTAAACACGCATATTTTTTCACGCGCGGGGGCAAAACGTTTCTGGAAGAGCGGTTGCGTGCGGAGCAGCAGCGATACGAAAATGGGAACGATTTTCGGTATGCGGATAATATGGGAAAGTTATTAGAAAAAATACGTCGATTGAAATCTCCTTCTCATCCGGTGCCGCCTGCCGCAAAAAGTTGATTTTTTCATTGGTTGGATGCAAACCGGGAGAAGCGGTGGGGCATAATCCTATCTCTTCCAATTTTTTGTTGGTTTGTATTTAGGGGTGGTTGAACGGAATAGTTTGCACTCCTTGGAGGATAAGTTCGATGCTCGAGGCATCCATCCCCCTCTTTCCCCTCCCGCGGACGCGTATTCTCTTTCCTCTCATTTCCTGCCATAGGGCGGTCTTTTGTTTTTCGTCGTCCATCTGGGCGAGTATCTCTTCCTTTCCTTTTCCCATGAGGGCGGCCGCCTCATTCTCGAATGCCACTCCGCGCAGGGTGGTGGTTCCATCATCCAGGAGGAGGGATATCAGGAGTCGGGCTTCCACGCTCCCTTCTTTTCCGCATTGGGGGCACACCGTGTCGCGGTAGGGGAGTTTGGCCTGGCAGGCCGTGCAGCGGACGTAATATCCTTTTCCCGGGAGCACGTCCACGATGCTCGCTTCTCCTTCGAATGAACCATTTTCCGTGAGGGCGGAGAATGCGATCTTCTCTTGTTTTTCTGTGGGAATCGGGGTTCCTTTTCCGGCTTCGATGGAATAGGTCCCGTTGTATCCTAGCGAGAGTTGGATTCTCCCATTATAGCTTCCCGTGCGGGCATTCTTCAGCATCAATGTGTTTCCTTCCGTTAATCCCTTTTTCACGGCCTCTTCGGCTTGTTCGTTCCAGAACGTGAAGAGTGCTTCTCCCGTTTCATCCTGCAATCGTACGGCGGCGTATTTTCCTTCCTTTCCATTTTTGGTGTAGGTCTTCACGGGGTCGGCGCGCTGGATAATGGCATTCACATCCACATTGTTCATTCCGGGTTTCAACTCCCCAAGCTTCATCCGCATCCCTTCTTTCTCGATGAGGGGGGTGCGGGTGTTCATTTCTTTGCTCAATAGGACTAATGCCCCCTGTTCCGTGAGGAGTCCGGCGAATTTGGCGACTTTTTCGTCCATCTTCTCTCGAATCGTGGGGATGGGGATTCCCGATTCCTCGGACATTCGCTGCAGGGCCTTTTCCACGTCGAATGGGTTGATGGGGGGCTCCATCGCATGATTACGCTTCATGTCCTCTTATAGGTTTGGGGCATTGCATTCATCGCGTCAAACTCAATCCTTTTTATTTGTACAAGCTGTGCTACTCTCGAATGTGGGAACAGATCGGGGATAACGTGTATGCCTCTTTTGGCACGGAGAGTGCGAGCCATTCCTATGTCTTCGTCGGGAAGCAAGTTGCGCTCATCGATTCCGGGCTGGGCGGGAGCGCTCGTCAACTCAAAGAGGGATTGTCTTCCATTGGTCTCACTCCGCGGGATGTAAACATTATCCTCCACACGCACGGTCATGCGGATAATTTTGCGTTGGATTATCTCTTTCCCAAATCCGAAGTCTGGATGCATCCCGCGGATGCATTGTATGTGAATGCCAAGGATCCCGCGTTCTCCTTGCTCACGGGCTTGAATCTCCCGGTCGTGAAATGGCCGAATGTCGCCCATACGTTCGTGGACAAGCAGGTGTTTGATTTGGGTAATTTTTCCATCCAGGTGATCTATACCCCGGGCCACACGAAGGGGAGTGTTTCCTTCATGGAGCAGAATAAGCGCTGGCTCTTCTGTGGGGATGCGTTGTTTTCCACGGGATTGGGTCGGTGGGACCTTGCGAGCGGAAACAAGCCCCAAGTTATCTCTTCGGCACGGAAAATTCTTTTCTCTTCCCCTAAGATGATCCTTCCCGGCCATGGTCTTCCCATCAAGGCGAGGGGCAGCGCGTCCATCTCGCGTCAATTGGAACGATTGATGGTCGAAGAAGTGCCGGAAGCGTTTTACTGACGATTTGCGGCCGCATTTCTTGATGCGGGGTCAGGGTGCACGCTTATTGAGCGAGAGGTTTTTTCCATCTTTCTTCTATACTTCGTCAATCTCCCGTTTTCGTTCCGTGTGTTCGTCGAAATGCCGTGTTTTTAAGGAGATTTTGATGGCTTTCGTTGAGTGAGGGATTCTCCATGATGCATACCCATCCACCGTCCAAGAGTGAGAAGAAAGGGACCGCGCATTCTTTTCCCACCAGTCCGGCGCAGGGTCCTATTTACACGCGTTTGCTCGCGGATGCGAAGAAGAATCCCGGCATGGTGTTTGTTGTTATCGATCCTCCCGATCATTCAATCGAGCAAGTAATCGCAATCGCGCGTGCGGCCGATCGCGCCGGGGTTTCCGCCTTTGCCGTGGGGGGGAGTCTTGGGGCGCAGGGGAAGATTCTGGATGATTGCATCGATGCCATAAAATCCGTCTCTTCCAAGCCCGTCATTTTGTTTCCGGGGAATATTGCTACGCTCTCTCCTAAAGCGGATGCGGTGTATTTCATGTCCTTGTTCAATTCCTCGGACCCCTATTATTTATCCGGGGTACAAATTGCGGGATCCTATCCCATTTATCGTATGCAGTTGGAGACCATTGGCACGGCCTATTTGGTGTACGAGCCCGGCCAAGCGGTGGGTTGGGTGGGGAGCGCCAAGCTATTGCCGCGCACCATTCCCTATTTGGGTGCTGTCTCTGCGCTCGGGGCCCAAATGATGGGGATGCAGTTGGTGATACTGGAATCCGGGAGCGGTGCCCCCAGTTGTGTGCCTCCCGAATGTATTGCGGCGGTCCGTAAAATGGTCCATCTTCCTATCGTCGTAGCGGGAGGGGTCCGCACCCCTGAGGATGTGTCTCGCTGCATCTCAGCCGGGGCAGATATCGTTCACGTGGGCACCAGCATTGCGAAAGCCGCGGCGGGCGATATTGCGGTGGCCGAGCGGCTGATGAAAGAATTGGTGGATGCGGCCGCCAAGGCGGGGAAGGCGCGGATTGGGTAGTGTCAGGGGCAGTGGACAATTATATAGTGCCTCCGTGCCTGGTTGGTTATTCATGCATCCCACTGTCCGCAGGGCGGGTCGTGCCCTTCATCGTGTGTTTCCTTCTCTCGTGAAACGACAGGTCCGCCGTGAATATGCTAACGGTCTTCGGGTGGAGTCGTCTTCGATTAGTCTCAAAAATCTTTCTCCGAGTCCGCGCCTCCTGCGGATGTTCGATCGTTCGTTTGACCCGATAGTCGAGCGTTTGCGAATCGATCGTCAGAAAATGGAAATGGAAGCCGATGCATTGATGGATGCAGGAAAGAAGGGTGCGGCGGTCCAGAAAGAAATCGCCTTTGCCGATCATGAGAGGGTGGTCCTTTCCTCTCATGCGTCCTTTATCGCTGCCCAGCTCGCGGCGCGGGAATCGGATCTGCCCATTTTAATCTATCGTGCGATCGTCCTCCAGGCGCGGGAAGGGCGTCAAGGCTATTCCCTCATCACTCATATCGCGCCCCTTTTTGCGAAACGGAGAATGACGGAAAAACGTCGATTGTTCGAGGACGCGTATTTCAAATATTCTCCGGTCGTGCGCCGCTATGTGCGGGACCATTTAGACCTCAATCTGGAATAATCAATTATTTTTTTTCATCTGATTGAATCGTAGTATTTTTTCAATAGCAGGGCATCCGTTTCCTGTCCCGGGCATTCGGTGATGCATATTCCCCCGACCTTGTATTCCTTGAGGCTCTCGGCCATTGCGTGCCAATTCACCGTGCTCTCTGGGGAGTCGAAGGAGGTGTGGTATTTCTCTCCTTTTTCCGTGTAGGTGATGCCGCAGCACTGGATGTGCATGTCTTTCAAGTATTCCGCGTCGTATTTCTCTATTTTTTCCAGCAATTCATCGAATGCCTTCCGCGTGGTCAAGCTCCCTCCTGATGTGGCGTGGGCGTGTCCGAAGTCCATGCACCAGGATATTCTTTTTTCATGCGCGATGTCCATGACTTCTTCCAAGCTTCCCCATTGGGATAATTTTCCTGCGAATTCGGGGGCGATCTTTATTTTGATTCCATCTCGGTCGAGCTTTTCATATATTTGGTTGCATGCTTCGATGATCCTGGATTGAATAGTGCGGCTGTCATCCTGGTGCCGGAACGCGGCGTGCACCGCCACGCTTTCCGCGCCGCATAATCCGCCCATCTTGCAGGCGAGGTATAACCGTCCAATGCTCGCTTCCATAGTCTCTTTTTTCTGTGCGTTGAGGTTGATGTAATAGGGGGCGTGCACGCTCAACCGGATGCCTACTTTCTCTTTGGCCTTTCTAACTTCCGTTGCTTTTTCCTCGTTCGTGATGTATACGCTCTGCACGAAGGCGAGTTCCATGGCCTCAAGTCCCAGTTCTTTTATTTTTTCAATTCCTCGAATGAGTCCTTTTCCTTCCGCTGCGCGGGGGATTCCTGATGGTCCAATGGATAGGTGCCGCGTCATGCCTGGAGTGAGGGGGGAAAAGATACTTAATGTCTTGGTCGTTCTGCTTGAATGTATGCCTACTCCCCCAACCCTTCGTACCTTTGCCCGGCGGTTGAAGGATCCCCATTCCACCATCCATTCCACGTTCAAGGGGGCCACCCCGTTCGCGATTACCTTGGATGCCTCCGTGAAGGGGGACAAGGTCTCCAGTCTCGGGTATTCCTCCGATGCCCCTCCGGATTGCGTTCGTATCCTGGATGATTCCTGCGTCCTGTTTGTGGGTAAGTCTCGGGAAGAATGCGAGGCATTCGATCTTTCTCTTTTCCTCGAATCTCTTTCCCTTTCTCCGGATGCGCGTCCCGTGGGCGTTTTCGCGTGGAATGTGATTCAGGATGCGATTGCCCGTCTTCCTTTCGGTGATCCATTGTCCAAGGCCATTCATCGGATTTCGGCGTGGCATGATGAGTTTCCTCTCGGCGATCCCAAGGCCGATGAGGAAGATTGATTCTCAGAGGAGTCCTTTTTCGGTCAGCTGGGCGAACGTTTTTTCTAGGGCTTTTCGCGTGGTGTGCGTGGGTTTCCAGTGGGTTTTGAGCGCTTTCGTGATGTCGTATTCCCGGTGCTTGAGCATCCGTTTCACGTGCGGGGGCGTCAGTAATGGTTTTTTTCCCAGTAGTTTTCCCTGAATTCCGAATAGGTGGCTGAGGACGATTCCCACAGAGGTGGGGATGGTTCCCGGCCGTGGAGTATGTTGGATGTCCGCGATCATATTCACTACTTCCCGGAGGGAATGGGTTTCTTTCTCTGCCACGAGGTAGGCTTCATTGTAGGTTTCCTCATTCCCCACGCACAAGGTGATGAATTCCACGAGGTCGTCTATCTGGATCATTTGCCACGCATGGGTTCCCTTCCCAATGAGTGGGAATCCTTTTCGGATGGTCTTGAATATGGATGCCCAATACGTGTTGGGTCCCACCACGATGGCCGGTCGGATGATGGTGACGGGGAATACTTCCTGCATATTCCACACCATTGCCTCGGCCTCTTTTTTGGTTCGTTCATAAGCCGTGCGGGGGTTCATTTCGCTTGTTTCGGTTATTTTTCCCTGCGTCTCTCCGTATACCCCCACCGTGCTCACGTGAATGAATTGGTCGATCCCTTCCTCTTCAGCCGCCGTCACGAGGTTCCGGGTCCCTTCCACATTCGTCCGGCGCATGGCCTCCTCTCCTTTCCTTTCGTCCAGCTCCGCGGCGGCGTGGATGACGATGTCCACTCCATGGATGGCCTTTTCGACATCCTCCAATCGAGTGATATCCATTCCCTTGCTCCGGGCGAATTCCACGATGGTGTGCGTGTTCCCGAGTCGTTTCACGAGGCTTTGGCCAATCATGCCCGTGCTTCCCGTGAGGAGGATCTTCATTCACATCCCTTGTTTTGGTGGTTATAAAAAGCTTGGCACGATTTGGGACACCCATTCCGGGAAGAGATAGGTGATGATAATCCCCACGAGGAGGAAGGGCGCGAACTTGGGGAGGTTTCGATATACGGGAAGGGTGTGGAATCCTTTTTGTTTTAAGTGGGGGATGTCTTCCCGTGATACCAGTCCCGGTATTTTTTCTCCCCATTTTTTTATTTCCTCTTGAGTGAAATGTTCCCTGGCCAGCACTTCATCGTCCTCCAATTCGTCGAGCGCGATTCGCCGCAAGAAGGAGTGCGTCTTTATTTCTTCCTCGAAGGAATAGAATGCGAGTCCGAGCCCCAATGCCAGTTCGAGGAGGATGAACATGATTCCCGCTTCCGGGAGGGTGGCATGCGTATAGCCGGTCACGAGCACGAGTCCGATGGCGAGGATTGCGGCTATTTTTTTTCGTGGAGTATTCCATTCCATCTTTTTTCGGGACAGGAGGAACGCCCCCGTGTAATAAATCCCGAAACCGATGCAGGCCGATAGGGCTCCTATGAGCAATACCGCGAGGGGGAATACCATTCCTTCATACGTGGGTTGGACCAGTGCCATTCCTGCGAGGAGTTTGATGTCGCCTCCTCCTATTTTTCCGCTCCGGTAGGCCAGCCACCCCATTCCATAAATGATCCCCCCCAGGAGGAATCCCAACCATTGTTGGGTGAGCAGGGAATGGACAATTCCCACTCCAATGAGGGGATAGGTGATCCAGTCATAGATGTACCCGGTCTTGATATCCGTGTACGCGGC
>ERZ1292623.5042-Hain-H51-01um-R1-5042-length-10647-cov-6_pt1 | contig 10647 bp, 13 predicted proteins | sample MGYA00564398_ERZ1292623 | MGnify/ENA primary metagenome ERZ1292623 (study PRJEB36523, sample SAMEA6512633) | groundwater metagenome | collected 2019-01-07 | study: AquaDiva: Metagenomics assemblies of 32 groundwater samples
CAGAAGTCGCCATTCTATTGTTATAGACAATACCTCTTGATGTCGTTGTTAAACTGATGGTAATTGAAGATGCAGTATCTTGGTTGCTGATAAAGTTTTCTCCAATTAACAAACCCTGAGAAGCTGCAGTATCAGAGATACCAGCATTGGAGAATTGTCCAATTATATAATTCCTTCTAACTTTAGTGTAATTAGAAGAACTCAACTGAATGCCATGGGTAGGACCAACTGTATCTTCTCCAAGAATCTCATTCTCTTCAATAGTACCTCGATTCCCAGAAACAGTCATACCAATAGCGAAATCGTCACCATTACTATCAAATTCAAGAGAACATTTCTTGACTACACATCCATCACCTACAACATCAATACCTAATGTCACCGCAGTAACAGAAGCAATCAATCTAAAGTTTTCGAGATGAATACCACCTGTATCTAAAGAAATGGAAGCAGCAGCACTATCATATTGGATTCTTGGTCTTTCATCTCCTTCACCCAATCCGATGAGCTTCAAACCTTTAACATTAATCGCTTGGTCAGCACTAATTGATTCCAAATGTCCTGGCATAACCATGATTACATCACCACGTCCAGCACGAGCATTGGCAAGCATTGTTGAATCAAACATACTTGAATAAACCCGAACAACTCCATCTTTATCAGGTGGAAATTCATTCACAAAATCAACAAAACCTGTATCATCAGAATCTCCAACGAAGAATACTTTTGAATAAGGACCAACTCTTTCCAATACTTTAGAAACAGATCCCCATCTTGACAATTGATTTTCTAACATTTTAGGTTTAGCTAGTTAAAGTCAGCTTTACCGACTTGCCTGTTGGGGCAGACGACTTTTCATTAAAAGATAGAAAACTACCTTTCAACTTCAAACAACCGAATTTATAGGGCAAAACCCCACAAAGACAATGTTTTTCTGCCCCAGACAGGACTTACAATTTTGCTCACAAGGAAAAGCTATTAAGCTGCTCCATCTCCACTGGAAAACTGCATCCAATTACCATCAACTATGGCAATACCCCAACCACCACGAACTCCAAAATTCCAATCATCTGTTGAGAACTCTTCATTTGATTTTCCATCCGCAGGAGGTGTTTTCAAACGAGGCTCTTCAGAAACTGCCAAATGAGCTGAAGAAAACATGCTTGAAGCAACTCCCCAGTACTTCCTTTTAGCTGTGTCAACTGCACCTGTGGCAGTGGTAGCAACTCTTGGAAGTGTGATATGGCGATATTTGCCTTTATACACATTTATTACTCCAGCATTTGGAGCTGAAATTTCAGCAGTTGATTGTAAGTATTCTCTAGCTGTATTGACAGTGTTTGGGTCATCAGTCGTCCAAAGAATGTCATAGGGTACTGTAACCTTTTCACCAAATTGGTTGAGAGTGTTTTCAATTGCTTGTCTTTCAATTGATTCCAATGCTCCTCTTGAAAGTTGAGGATTTCCAGCTAACCTATTTCTATAGGTCGCTGAAGAACCTCTCAAAGTGTGAGCAGTGTTAAAGAAAGACAAACCATCTCCCAAAGTGATAGATACAACTACCCCATCAAGATCAGTATAACTAGCGGCAGTACCAAATCCAACACGATGTGATAAATCAAGGTCTAATCTGTTTATGCCGAGACTCGCCAAGTTGGTCAACCGAGCTATGACATCAGGATATTTATTCCTCGTCCTCATCTCGTAAGTGATGCCGATGTCTTCAGCAACACGATAGAGAGTGAGAGTTCTGGTATAACCTTGCTGTACTTTTGCTCTCTTGGCTTGGTCACCTTCTGGTTTACGCTTGGCATACTCTTCCAAATCAATGGAAGTATATTCCCTTGACTCACCGCTATTCAATGGCAGAGGATCAACTTTAAACAATCCAGATGTTCTTGCAAGTTGCTGAACTGAATCTTTGGCTTTTTCAAAGATTATATTAGCCAACTTGACAAAATCACCCTGAGAAATTGTATTTAATTCAGGCATGTTTAGGTGTCAAAGTCATGAGTTGCTGGTTTGGAAAGGGCAGTTCTTGCCAATATACCAATAATTTTGGTAGCACTTACAACTCCTGTAATCAGAATATGAGGAATATCACTATCGCTAACATCAGCTCTAGCATTAATATTGACAGTGTCACCTGTATCAAGGGCACAATATCTTCCAACATCAGTTGCAGAAGCACCTCCATCACTGTCAGTGTCAATTAACCATTCAGTATAATTCTCTACAGGAACTTCAACAGGAACGCTTTTACCACTGGTATCAGGACTGGTGTCAGCAAGTGCCATTGTCCTTCTGCAAACTCCAAATATTCTGTCATCAGAGTCATTGGCTAAATCATTAAGTTTTCCAGCTGCAGAAAATTGGACTGCTCCTCCATCAACAATTCTAACAGTAGTATCTGCCTTATCAAAATGCATCAGTTTGGTTTTACCGCTATATCGTATTAAACTCATGTTTCACTGAAATTAATTTGTAGAAAAAACGACCTTTATGTTTTCTCTACTGCATCCTTAACGCAGGATTGGCGATTTGCAGTTGGTTTTGCTTACGGCGAGTTTTCCTTCTCACGAAAAAACGGGATATACTCAATGGTTAAATATTAACCACTAAATATATCCCGCAGTAAATCTGTAGGGACAATTATTTAATTACATTTTAATTATACTCTAACCAAGGACACAAGTCAAGCCCTGTCAAGATTTATACTCCAATTCATCAAATTCTGTAACTCTTTTTAATCTAAAAGGAAGACCATCTCTCATTATCACCACAATTTCACCATACTTAAATTTCTTCCTCATAGCTAAAATTAATGCAGCTTCTTTGGGATGGAGTTCTTCAAGCAATTCTTTAATTTCCTGTTTTTGTTCCTTGGTTATCATTTTGGTTTAATTTCAAAACTTTATCAACATCACTAAACTTACGATCGTGAATTTTATTTCCCCAAAGTTTTTCATTAGCTTTGACCAAACCTTCTTCAACTGATTGCCTGGTTTTACTTAAAATGTATTCAAAATCTTCTATCTTAATATCCCAATCAAGCATCAATTCAAGTATCATTTTAACAATTGGAAAAACACGTTTGTCCTGCAAAGAATTGGCATCAATTGGAGAAGAAGTTTTTATCTCTTCAAAAAGTTCTTTTTTGAATGTTTCAGTAGAACCATTTTTATAAACAACAGCAATTCTATCGCCACGATCACTATAACTTTCAATTCTTTTCTGACCAATATAAGAAGCCATAATTATCTCTTTTTTCTTCTTATAGCTATTCTTTTCTTTTTCAGTCTGGTTGGGGTTCCTCCTCCTGCAATCATACCGAAAAGACCTTTCTGTTTTTCTGAAAGAGCATGACCTTTAACTTCTCCATGTCTCATTATCTCTTTTGCCTTTTCTTTTGAAACAACTCTGGCTTTTCGTTTTTTATGGGTGTGCAAAGACATGATTGTTATTTTTTATTATTTCAAATCTTTAGTTAACAAAAATATCAGCAATGGTATATTTCTTGCCATTATCAGCCTTTACCTGAAATGTAACCTTTCCACCTGTTTCTGTTCTTGAAATTATTTCAGCAGACATTTCGTCATATTGCATAGAAAATGCTCTATAAGACACTATCTGCTTTTCACCATCTTCATAATACAATTCAATGTCTTGTTTTTCCTGCCAGATTCCTTGCTGATTCTTTTCAACCACATCTTCACCCATCTTCCATCCAACAACAACCTTACCTTTGAACACTCTTAATCTTACTTTCCTCCTAATTTCTTCACGATGTCTTTCCTCCCAAGTTGCCATTCTACCTCTATCAGCCACGCTTTTAAGCATTTCATTGTCTTTCTTAAGCTGGTCAAGTTCAGCCAATACACGAGTCAAAGAATCTTTACTCACAACAACCTTTTCTGGTTCTGGTTGCTCTGGTAGCTTTTCAGTCATCTGCTGTTGTCCTTGAATATTAGGATTATTGGTTGTCTGATTTTGGTTGTCCATGTTTTTGGAAATCTTCGTCTGTTAAGCCAAATTTTGATTTACCGAGATCTTTAACAGTTTGAGGTATGCTTTGCTCTGTTTCAGACCTAGTGGAAGAAGCTACACCTGCTCCCATAGACATTTTCAAAGGATCAGGCATATCTTTACCAGTAGCCATAAAATAAGAAGCACGCAGTTTTTCTTGTTTGTTTTCAGGAGTATCACCACTTACTTTCAATTTGGAATAATGATGTTCAATTTTATCTCTCAATTCTTGCTCACCACCAGCCATTGCTGAAAATATAGCATCATCTTCCTTTTTTGAAATTGAATCTCTCATATCATTCAATTGTTTGGTAAAATCTGTTTTCAATTCAGAAATTTCTCTGTCTTTAGCTTGAAGTTGTTCACGGACTTTTGCGAAATTTTTGTCCTTATCATCCAAACCTTCAAGTTCTTTAGTCAATCTCTGGTATTCTTCCTCTTTCTGAACAATCTGATCTTTATATTCAGTTTCTTTTGATTCCCAATCTTTTTGCAAATTGGACATTTCTTCCTGTATTTTCACTTTTTCAGCATCTACTTTTTTTTGGAGCTCTAAATTAAATTCCTCTTCATCATATACTTCAAGTTCAACATTGCTGTCAGTTGGATCTTTAATTTTTTTTGGCATTAAATTTAATTTAATTGGTTATTAACTGCTCCTTTTTTTGATAACGCAAGCGAGCGTAATCTTGCGATAACCGACCTTTATTCTAATTCTCCTTTATCACTTTTCAAATAATCTTGATAAACTCCTTGAAGAAACTGCAAGCGTTCAAAAACCAATCCTATACCATTAATATTCCCTCTACCCATCAAAACCTGTTCCCAATTCTGGCTTTCTTTGAATACAAATTCCAATTGAGATTTGGCAAGCCATCTTAATATATCTAATAGTATTTTGTTATTAAACAATTCTGATGCAGAAGCTGCATATTCTCTTTTTTCCATTTCGGTCATTTGTTCAAATGATTCAAGTTTACCAACATCAATCAACTGTATTATTTTACGATTTTGTTCTAAAAGTTCCTTTTCCATTTATGCTCCAGGAATATTTAATGTTAATCTAGCTCTGTCTCTTTCATTGGGAATGACCTGATTGGGTTTAGTTTGTTTTAATGGAACGCCTGTTTCTTGACCAACTGTTTCTTGACCAGCCATCAAAGGTAATTGTGGCATGGATTCAGCAGGTTTAAATAATCTTTCAAAATTTCTTTCCCAATTAATTGCAAATTCTTCTTTCAATGTTTCCATGTTAATTTCTTGAGGAGGAAAAACTGATAACAAATCACTGACCATTTCACGAAATAATAATTTGTTAGCAGGAGAAGATCTTCTTTCTTTGGGAATGATAGTTGTATACCAAATGAATTTCCTCATTTTCATTTGTTCATGATTTAAATTGACAATCCTTGTGGCAATGCCAGTTTTTTCTTTAATCTCTTCCTCTTCTCTCATAACTTCAAAAGATGTTTTTGGCATTTGCTCTCCAGAAATCACACGAACAATTCTTTGACCAATACCTTCACCTTCAATCGGAACTTTACGAGTAAATTGCCTAAATTTATCAACTAAAACATTTCTTGCTTTATCCAATGATTCTTCTATAGGTTCAAACCAATTCTCCAAAACATTAGCCAAACGAATATCTGCAAGTTTCTTTTCAAGCATTGAACAAACAAAAATTGTTAAACCTAACACCATTTTTGCCTGTCGTTGAACTTCAATAATTTGTGTAGCTGTTGGGTTTCCAGCAGGCTGTTGACCTGCAAAAGTAGGATTGACTGAATTGGAATCAATGGTCCTTTGTATAATTTCAAGAGCACGAGCTTCTGCAACTGTAAAACCTTTTGCAATATCTGGAAACATTATTTTTACTTGGGAAGGATCAATACCACTTGCTATGAATCCTGGCATAAACACTCTTGAAGACAAAACTCTACCACTAAGATTGGCAAGTGATGGCTTTTGACTATATTGCGTTTTAAGGATCATCAATTTATTCATTTCATCATATACAGCAATTTGTGGTCTTAGTATCATTGGCAATGATTTACCATAAGCAAAAAAATGATTGATAAGACTGTAAATTTGCATTGCAACTGAATATTCACCATGTTTCCAAGGAAGAGGAAAACCTACAGGCAACATTGGAATGCCATTGACAACTATTTGATATTCATTATTAGGTTTATCCTGATATTTAACAACTTCAACAAATCCTTTTTGAAGTTCTCCAAAAAGCCAATTTGAATTGTAAATAGTGGTTTCTTGAGTTTTGCCTTGTATTGTAGTTTTTTTCTGTCTGGAAACAAAATCCCATCTTTCCCATTTTCCATAAATCTGTTTAGCCAAATCATAAGGCTTTGTTTCAACTGTGAAAATATAAGGTTGTTTTTCAATTCCAAAAGTGGTAATATCTCCTAAATAAACATTTTCATTTTGAATTATATTTCTTGTTGCCATTTCTCCTTCTTTTTTTAGACGGGAAGTCCATTTGGCAGAATTTATTTTACCATTGAATTTTGCAGTTAAATTTTTAGCAAGTTTAAATTTCTCAATCCAAATATCCTCAACAAAAACTTCTCCTTGTTCAAGAAGAGTATATTGACGCATTAATTTTTTTTCTTCATCTAAATCAATCTCTTCGGTCTTCCAAATGATATCCTCCATTGATTGACCAAGCTCTGATAATTCAATATTATCATTATCAAAAGCATTTATGTCTGGGGATAAATCCAAACCATTAAGTGCTGATAAAAGAGCATAAAGTTTCTGTCTCACAAGACCAGAAGCATATTGAGTATCTTCTTTATTCAAACGAGGAGCAATAAATGTATTGGCAAGTTTACGATTCTCTTCACATCTTTTGATATAAGTCATCCCATCAAATTCATCATGCATTTTATCTCTGGCAACTCTTGCTCTCTCCAATCTTTGCTGAAAACCTGTCCAATATAATACTTCTTCAGCAGTCCAAACAAGGTTAGGAACTTCAATATCTTTAGTTTCGGTTATCAATATTGATTTTTCCTCTACATCTGTTGGCATTGATTTACAATTTGATTATGACTCTTCCAAAGAACCAAGTCAAGCCCCTAATGTTTTATGAAAATAATCTATAGGGGTCTGATGGCTCTTGCTGTTCAATTATATCTCCACCAATCAAGATTGCAGGATTAAACTTTGAACCCAAAACTTGGAATGCATCTGCCCCATGTGAGAATTCATCGTGAACAGGTTCATCATCCCATTGACCAAGTTTATCATTCCATCTTTTACGATAATTATCTAAACATGTAATCAATCTGGAACATTTTACTTCATCAATCCATAAAAAACTAAAAATACTTCTTGCCTGGTCAATGCTTGATTGTTTTGTGTTCGGTCTTTCAGATATAAAAATTGGGAGAAGACCATGTTCCATAGCAATTTGTTTGGTACTTTTACCTGTTTGGATTGATTTGGAATCAGCATCATGTGGCATTGTATGCTTTCCATATTTATAAGGCAATGCTGATAAATACTTTATATAATGAACTATTCCTTGCTGACTATTTTCATAACAATCTATAACTCTCAATTCTTTATTAACTTGTTGTGTGAAAATGATAAAATTGTAATCATCATATCCAATATCCCACCAGGTATCAACAGAAATTCTTGGATCCCAGGGAACTCTTGTGATTCTTTGATCTTTACGAACCTGTGACATCTGTTTGGCAAAATAGGCACCTTCAATACTGGCTTCAAATGCTTCTTCTGGATAAGAGGGAAATTCAGATTTCATTTCATCACCTTGGGTTTCAGATTTCTTGGTATACCACCATTTCTGTTCATTTGACAATTTAATCTCTTTGCCATCCAATTTATCAAAATAATCCTGATGCTCTCTTGTAATCAATTCTGGATCCTCTAATCTATAGCTAGATTCCTGCCACCAAGGAAAGAAAAAGAATTTGTAATCAAGCAATCCTAATTTCTTTTTTGAATCTTGGATTTTCTGTGCCAACTTGCACATCTGATAGAAATGCCCATCCCTGCCTTTGGCTGTGCTTTCTATAAAAATTATCTGACCAGCATGAACTGCATTCAATGAACCTGTCATTACCTCTTTAGCTTTTTCAGGATATTTAATTGACATCGTTCCTAATTCAGAGACATGCAAAAGCTGAAGAGTACCACTTCTTGATGAAGTTGAAACAGCAATAGAACTCCCATGAGAAAACTTCAAAGTTCTTTGAGTATCTGTATCCACCTGATAAAAAGATTTAAGCCATTCTGGCAAATTATCCCAAGCAAACTTAACGATTCTTTCAAATATCTTTTCGGCATCTTCTTTTTTGTGGGCAATTATTTCTGCTGATATGTTTGGTTTGAAAAGAACTGTGTCCAAAATAAACAAATCAACCAGTGTCGTTATCCCGTGCTGTCTTGCCTTCAATATCAAATTCAGGTAATGGAAATTGTCCAGTAAGTATCTCTGAACCCAATTGGGTTTGAACTGAATCTTTTGTCCCGCTTTGTTCACTATCCAATAAAGGTTTTCCATCCTCCAATTCCTGTCTGATAACTTCTCTTTGAACTCCTGCAATTCTTTTTGGTTGGGTTGAAGTATCTCCATAAATTATCTGTTTAATGATAGAAAAAAAATTAAATGCTACTGGACTCTCGTGTTCAACTTTATCACGCATATCGGTAATATTTTTGGCAGTGAAGATTGCAAATGGTGCTGGTGCCGCTCCTGCCAAACCAATATTGATAAGAAATTCCTTTTGCAACTCTTTGGCTTCTTTGTAGGCATTAGCGAATTTTTTAATCAATTCATCTTCTCCAATTTCTTCACTTTCACCTTTCTCTGCCCAAGACCAGACCGTCCAATAAGAAACTCCAATACTTCTCGCAAACTTGTAAAGAGTTGGCAATTTGCTTGGAATATATTTAAATCTTTCTGTTTCCTTTTTGACTCCTCCACTAGCATAAAATTCTTTCGTGCTTTCAATGATTTCTTTCTTGTATGGCTCAATATCAAAAAATTTAATCAACCTTTGGATATATTTTGGTTTAAATTTAGTTGGTCTACCTGAACCCTCTCTTTTTCCTCCTCTTTTTGATGGGGTACCATCTTTTTTTAATTTCATTTTTATCAATTGACATTTAATTTTAATTTTTAATCAAATATTCTGCTATCTTCCAATCAAACTCATCATTAATATCCCAACTTCTTTCTTTAGGCATAACATAACCTCTTATATCATTGCCAAATAAAGTTCCATTCATTATCACTTCTTTTTTGGCAAGATAAATGGCAGTATTTCTTTTATAAATTCTGTCAAGTCCTTGTCGTTCTCCAGTTTTAAATATTCCAAGTGTTAAAACTTTGTCAAATTTACCTAATCCACATAATTTTGATGGATGACAACTAAAATCTTCAACCAAGCTAACTACACTATCACAATTAACATTCTGAAATATTTGAATGGCATTCTCAATATCTTGTACTTTAGTCAATGGACAGCAAGCATTAAGCAAAACAACAACATCACATTCTTTCTTATTCTCCAAAAAATGTTCTATTGATTCAATTGGTTTATCACCTTGGGCTAATTCTGGAGGTCTTAAAATTACACTAATCCCCAAACCAGAAGCAACCTCCAATGTTTCTTTACTATCTGATGATAACCAAACTTGATCCAATGATTTAGTTTTTAATGCTTGTTCAATGATATAAGCTATTAATGGTTTACCATTGAGCAATTTGGTATTCTTATTCGGGATTGTTTTACTTCCTCCACGGGCTAAAATGAGCCCATAAATCTTTGGCAGTGTTAAATTGGTCACAGTTTTAGCGATTGGTAGAGTTTCAAGAATCGGCATATTTTTCTTCATAAATCTTCATTGTTTCATCAAAATCTTTGATAGACATATTAGCGATGAAGTCGGCTATCATTTTAGGTGTGATTTCTTCACCTTGAAACATCATTTTCCCATCCATATGTTTTATTCTTGAAAAATCTATTTGATTATCTCGCATATCTTTTCAGCTATCTTTTTTGATGTTTCTGGCTGATAATATATCTCATCTGGAGGGCATCTTTTCATTTTTAATTGATATCTAACAGCTCTCTCAATGAACTTTGTCTCAACTTGAGGAACATCCAAAACATTATGGGGTTTCAAACGATTCTGCTGTCTTGAACCCAAATTGACTACTGGCGTCCCAAAAATACTGGCTTCTTTTAAAAATGATGATGAATTACCAACCAAACAGGAAGCATTGGCAAGCAAATTGATATATTGTTCTGCCGTATATTCCTCCTCGCCATATTGGACACCTTCATCTTTATTACTTTTAATCCTAACAATATCCCCTTGATAAAACTCAAGCCCTCTGTCAATCTCTTGTGGACTTTCGCCTCTAATCGGGTGAAAAACAACAACTATATAAGGTTTCCCAAGATATGGTTCAATCTTTACATTTTTGGCATATTCAACATCTAACGATCCGAAATTAAAAACTTTTCTTGGAGAAATCCCCATACCAATTATTCTTTTATGTCCTTCCTCCGAAATGGCAAAATGCAATTCTGATAGTTGAGTAATGGCATGTCTTACTTTATTATC
>ERZ1292623.2213-Hain-H51-01um-R1-2213-length-17739-cov-5_pt2 | contig 10646 bp, 12 predicted proteins | sample MGYA00564398_ERZ1292623 | MGnify/ENA primary metagenome ERZ1292623 (study PRJEB36523, sample SAMEA6512633) | groundwater metagenome | collected 2019-01-07 | study: AquaDiva: Metagenomics assemblies of 32 groundwater samples
AATCATTGACGGCCGACGACCCCTGCGATGATTTTATTACCCGCACCCTAAGTGACTACATAATAAATTTGGCGGGAACCGATCCCCCGGAAGGGAAAGGGAAGAAAGAGCTCCCGGATGCCATCCGGGTGGATTTATCCGAGAACGTGACGGAACATATTTCCGGAGAGTGGGAATTGAGCGCCTCCCAACCTATTTCCAAGAATGGGGTGGTTTCCCAAACCGCCGCGGTCGTGGTCACCAATCTCTCCGGGTACACGGATCCCAATCCCTTGTTCGGGGTCATGACCTTAGTCGCACGCATCCACGACAATGGGGATCCCTCCCACAGCGGAAACGCCAAAGTGACCTGCAACTCAGGGGGATTTTCCAATTATGACATCGGACCCCTGGCCGGACAAGGGAACTGCCAACCCACGAGCGATGCTTCCATCCTCCAGGAAAAATTCCACGTCAAATTCAAGACCCAGGATGTGGACAATTCACTCCCCGACCTGACATTCGACACCGTGGCATGCGTGGAAGGGAGCCAGCTTGGAATATCTGGACAAGGAGCCCTGCCCCGGGTATCGTTCAATTGGGCATGGAACGACGCGACGGGCATCCCCATCGATGCCTGCGACGCGAGCAATGGGAATTCCATCTACTGCGACGCGACCCAATTCAATATCATGATGATGAAACGCATCCATGCATTGGACGAATTCCTCGCGGCCAACAATCATACGTTCGAGTGCCCCCAGAATCCCTCCGCGCAAAAGAAAGAGGAATTCTTCCCCGGGAATGGGAACATTCCCCCCGGATACGTGGGAATCACGCAAGTAGGCTATCGCTTCACGGAAGGGAGCGCGAGCGCCATCACCTTCATGGCGGATGTGAACAATGCGGGAACCACTCCCCAGGAAGCCAGCATCCACGTTCAACCGGGAAGCAACCTCGAAGGGGACATTCTTCCTCCTGAATGTGTGGCCAGTGGAATCATCCCCGCCGGAGGGGGAATCCAATTAGAATGCCCCATGGAAGGATTTGGATTGAGCACCGAATACTGGGTCGAATTCTCCCTCTCGAGCAGCACCACGGCCTCCTTAGCCTACAGCCAGCCCATCATCCCGCTCAATACGCAAAGTATTGAACAGCAGAAGAATGGCACGTGCGAGGACCGGATCAAGGGAACCATTCTCTCGAATGGAATACCCGCTATCAATTATTGGATTGACCCCTCCGATCCCCAGTATGGGAGCTATGTGAACGAGGACAGCGTCACGTTTACCCCCACCATTCCCAACGTGCAGACGCTCAACAACCTCATGCACTTCGATGCCTATCTCATCCGGGATGGATACTCGGCCGACTTCGAACAGGACTTCCGCGACTACTACGTGAGCAACAGCTTCGCCGACGCCCCCGTGTGGTTCAAGGGAACCCCTTCCCAAAAAGGATTCTCCTCGTATTATGGCACGGACCTCCTGGGCTTCACCAATAAATATTTCAACGACCCCACCCTCCCGGCGGCGGGAAAATACCGGGTGGACCTCTCCATCCTGTTTGGGGATGAATGGACATTCTTCGATGGGGAAGGGAATCCCTCCGCGGGAATCGTGGCTGAATTCTATCACCTGGACAATCCATCCCCCAATTCTCCCTTCTACCGGATGCCCTTCAATGGATTGGTGGGATTGGAGAACACGGTCTTCGATCGCGTGGGGTATGGGGTGGAATACATCAATATGGGAGAGGAAATCGTCAAGATCAACGATTCTCTCGTCCAAACCTATTCCGGAGTGGGAAGCTCCGCCCTGAGCCACGTGACGGTGGAAGAGCGCACGGATATTCGATCCTTGAACTCCATCCCCTCCACGCGCGGAAACCTCCTGGAAGTCACCGCCAACGCTGGGACGGGCACGGGAACCCTGGACTTCACTCCTTCCTTGGCCACCCCTCTCATGATGCGGGTCAACCATGAAGTGAACCCCAATCCCTTCGCGGCCTATTACCAATTATCCCGGAATGGAACCCCCCAGGACACGGGAAACACCCTCACATTCTGGGAAGGAGCAGGAAATTGCTATGACTTTGGGGGAACCCCCATCTATGAGAAATTCAATTATTCCCCGGACCGCGCGGGATTGCCCACCGACCAATACCCCAGCTGGCCCTACCTGTATGCCGTGGATTGGGAACGCGCCCTCGTGGGGGGAAATGCGTTCCTGCGAACGATCTTCTATACTCCTGCGGACGGCGCGTATTCGCTGAATGGGGAAGCCGGGACCGCGCGATTCATCACGGCGAATTATCCCGACTATTCCACGAGCCAATTATTAGACGGAATCACGACCATGCCCTACAACAACGCCTCCTCGGCCATCGACTCTCTCCAGGACGTGTTCGATCTCGTGGGGGAAGGCAAGATTTGTGTCAGCGATTCCGGGGCCAAAGCCCGATTCTTCTGGAATCCGGAAACCATCTACAAACAAACCGGACAGACAAGCATCTCGGCATTGACCAACCAATTGAAGGCCGGAATCACCTGCCTCGGACCCCCGGGACAACCGTGAACGCGAAGGGGGTGGCGGCACTCCATTGGAAAACGAATGAGGATACCTGGGCGGGAGAAGTTGTTACTCAAATCGCCAAAAAATATTTTTCAGTGATAACAGTTGTGGCCAACAGTCACCGGTTTACCCACCCCATTCAATATTTAGCAATGTAACGGGTAGATGTATATTGAGGGGGGTATGTAAAGGGCGGGCGAGGATTTAAAATTGGCTTTTGTCACATGCCCATTATGTGAATGATCAATAATTTCGACCCCCCTCCATTACTACTAAAAAAAGCAGTAATGTAGCCTATTTTTAAGAACACTTTAAAAAATGTAGCCACCCAATTAGTATATGTTCGTGGAAATTCGTAAGATTGGGCGAAAAGAAAAATACTATTTGGTCCATTCCTTTAGACAAGGAAATAAGGTCCGTAAGATTCGTCGCTATCTTGGGACCGATTTAAGTCCAGAAAAAATGAAACAAGTCCGAGAAATTGGCGAAAAGCAGATTTTAACACGTGTTAACGCATTCAAACGGATTAATGACCCCCTACTAGAGGTTCTTTCTACTGGAGAATTAAACCAAATCAAAGAACTTCAAGCAAAACAAGATTTTAGTGTTTTTCACTTATCCGAGAACCAATGGAAGCAATTCACGGAACTATTTACCTACAACACCAATGCCATTGAAGGATCCGAGCTCAACCAGAAAGAAGTGAGAGAGGTACTTGAAAAGAGTAAATGGCCTCGCGACAAAAGCAAGGAAGATATTGCCGAAGCACTAGGTGTCCAAAAAGCTATTCAGTTTATTCGCGAAACAAAAGAGCATATTTCGATTGATCTCATTAAGAAAATCCACTATGTGGTATTTGAAAACTCGAAACCATATGCCGGCCAACTTCGAGAAAAAGGAATTGAAGTTGTTGTTAGAGACCGAATGGGAACTATTGTACATGAAGGTGCCCCTTCTGAAAAAGTATCTGAACTACTGAAAGAGCTAGTCGAATGGTATTCTACATACAAGAAAAAATACCCGCCCATCCTTTTAGCCAGCGTGGTTCACAACCAATTCGAGAATATTCATCCCTTTGAAGATGGAAATGGGAGAGTGGGAAGAATACTCATGAACAATATTCTCCTCAAGCACAGCCTGCCTCCCGTTAACATTGATTTCAAACGAAGAAAAGAATATTATCAATCCCTTCAAGAATACGAGAAAAACCACGACATCCGGCCCACGATTGAATTACTACTACGCGAATACAAAGAGCTTCGAAAACAACTTAGGTGACCACAATCCAATTTTCTGTGGTCACCCAATAAATGACGAAAAAGGGGATGTTCGTTTCGTTACCGGAAAAAATGCCCCGAGCGGTCCCCATACCGGAAAGGGCGAAATGCGGAGGTCGGAACCACCCTCATTTAATAGTCGGAAAACCCGGATAAAGGAATGATCGCATACCTCTCCCTCCTCCAGATTGGGGGATTGTTCGGGGACCTCGAGCTCGTGCTCAAGATCGTGGGAATGCTATTCATCATCTCATTCGTGCGATCCCATATCCAGCATCCCATCCTCTCAGTGGGGATCATCATCGCATTATGCGCGTTCCTCCTATTTGATGTGTGGAAAATATTCGGGGGCGTATTACTCCTGTATCTCATCGCGCTATTCGGATTCCTCCATATCTTCATCGACTTGAGCTTCATGCACGCCTTCAGCTCGCCCATCCTCAATATTGGGGGAATGTTCCGGGGGAAACCCAAACCCATGCCCGGACCCCCGCACGGGGGGAGAATGCCGGGATATGAACCCGACGAATACGAGACCTCGGAACGCATACGTGGAGAAAGAGAAAGAGAATTCGGCCCCGAGGAAGAACAGCATGGAGAATACGGCGGGGCATACGAGCCCGAACACGCCCACCCCACCCAACGGAGAATGGATCCTCGTGAAGAGGCGAAACAGCGATACGAACAGGCCATGCGGCACCGAATGAACCAAATCCGGGGGAAAAGGGATGACCGGCGATAAAAAAAGGGTGTTCCAGCGAGGAAACCTCCTCATCGGAGTGTTGTTCATCATCGTCATCCTGATGATCATCCCCTTCGCCCTCAAAATCGTCCTTCCCGCCTCTGATCTCGTATTCAAGATCGTGCTCATCTTCTCCATCTATTCCTTCGTGACCCAGCTCATGCAGAGCAACAACACGCTTACCCTGCTCATCACGGGGGTATTGGTCTATTTCATGGTCTTCAAATACGGCGACCTCTTCGTCTCCCTATGGTTCGTCACCACCGTCTTCGCCATCGCATCCGGCACCCTCATCGTGACCGCGGCGAGGGACTTCCTGGGATTCGGGGACTCCCCCGGAGGGGGGATGAGCCACCCCCCGCACTAGAACTAGGAGGTGTTCTCCGACCCCCACTGCCTATCCCCCCCGGTTGGGGAAAAATACCCCCCATCGTTTTCCCGGGGTGAATCCGAAGGCTCTGTCGTAAATGCGTCAGGTAGTCGTTGGATGTCTTATTCGTCAGTTGAAGGGTTTTAAAGCCCAAATAGGAAGTATGCTATTTATATTCAAAGGGGGATAGATATTCGTATGCAAAAAATTGCAATATTAATGAAAAGAGCGCGAAGTTTACCTGATAAAGTAAAGGTTCTCCTTAGTCAAAACGATATCGACCAAAATAAGCTTGTGCAAATTACGTTGAGTAAAAACTCTCCGATTCTGGAACCTAAAATAGAAGTTTTGGATTCAACGTTTAGCCAAGCGTTTATTGGAGTGGCCAAAAGGGAGAATCTATTTAACAATGTCAAATTCAAGTAGGCGATTAGATAATGCACAATACCCTTTTTGTTACTGACTTAGAAACACTTCAAGCATTTCTAACTGATTCCCACCCATCACACGAAGATGTAAAATACTTTTTTGATTGGCTGATGGATAACGACAGAAGAGTGTTTGTTGGCCAAAATACATGGATTAGAATTAAGGCGGTTTTAGGAGAAAATAGCGATTCAATAAAAATTCTGGCGAATGTTATTTTCCCTCAACCAATTTCCTCCCCGATTGATGAAAATTTAACAGATATGCAGGATGCAGTAATCCTCACCTTTTCTTCTAAAATTGGATTAGACAAAAACATTTACCTTGTTAGTCCAGCAGAATACTCAAACGATTTTATTCAATCCACGATTGCGGGGGATGGTTTTGGATTATCTAATAAAATTGATTGCATCACCCCTGAAAATTTAGTTAAACTCCTGACTGATGGAAAAGAAAATAAATGACCTCCGCCTCCTCAACCAAAGACATTTTTGTCCCTATTAATGAAAAGTTCCGCTGGGTTCTATTTGCTTCAGTAATTGGAATTGGATTATACTTATTCTCTGTCGGAAATAGTTTTGCTGCGCACTTCTTTGATTCTTTTGGAAAGGAATCTGTTGGCTACCCATTTTCTCTTTTTGCAGGATGGGTTTGGGCTTGGATAGGTGGGAGTGCCCTGCTCGTTATAGGAATCAAAAAATTAAACGAAATCAAATAGAACGGACACTCGACATCCCTTTTTAGGCTGACGAGGATGCGACAGAGCCAATCCGAATCAGGTTTAAATACCCGGGTCCGCCCCATGGTAGTTATATCACTCCTTCGGGTAATAAAATGAATCAAAAACTGAGCCATTTTTTGGGAACCATCGGCTTGACCGAATACGAGGCTAAAACCCTCGCGACATTGTTCCGTTTGAAAGAGGCCGAATCCCCTCTTGTGGCCGCCGAGTCCCAAGTTCCCAAAACGAGAGTATATGACGTGCTCGACACCCTTGTGGAAAAGGGATTGGTCGTGGAAATTGCCTCCCGGCCCAAAAAATACCGCGCGATGAAGGCCAATGAGGTCTTCGGAAAACTCCTCGCTGAAAAACAAGGAGAACTCTCCCAATGGAATGAAGAGGCGCGGATTATCGCCGCCGAAATAGAAACCCAACGGGAAGGGGAGCCCTCGAACGAGGAAAAAGTCCTCAAAGTAAAGTCACGGACCGACTTTTACAAAATACTCGCGCAGGAAATGGACACCGCCCACGAACGCATCACCGGCCTGACACGATTGGATGCCCACCATCACATCCTGCATGATTCCCTCAAACGCGCCACGGAAAGGAATGTGTCCATCAAACTCACCGGAGAACACCCGGAAGGATTCAAGGAAAAGATGGCGACCTACGGAGAGAATATCCACCTCCAGGATGCCACGCATGGGATGCACGCCTACGTGATTGACGGGAAAAAAGTCATCATGCTATTATCTGACCTTGCGCAGGATCGACCCGAATACCACTTCGCGATATGGCCGGAAAATACCGCCATGGCCCAGACGTTGGAGCACACGTTTCAACGACACTGGAACGAATAATGGGAGCGGATGCTCTCCCATTTTAAGAGGAATTTTATCCAGGATGTGAATAGAGGATATGCCCATGGAAAACGAGAACGGTCCAAACGACCCTGCCCGATTGGAAGCAGACGCCCACCGATACGCGATACGGAATGCGTACGACCACCAAGGGAAAGCGGATATGGGCGCATTGGTGGGAAAGCTCAAGGCCCTCTACCCGGACGTGCATCCCAAAGAACTCATTCCCATCGCCAAAAAAGCAGTGGATGGGGTCAACGCCATGGGAATGGATGAGATCCATGAGGAATACGACCGATACGCGAAAGAAGGATTCGAACTCTCGATCCCCGAAAAAAAAGGAGGATTAGTGGATCTGGAATGGGCCGCCACCGAACCCGTGGTCACGCGATTCGCCCCCAATCCCAGCGCCCCCGGACACTTGGGACATTTACGACCGGCCATCCTGAGCCACTTATACGCCCAAAAATACGGGGGAAAATTCATCCTCCGATTTGATGACACCGATCCCAAGCTCAAGAAACCCATGGAGGGAGGGGAACAGATTTACCTGGATGACCTGCGCTGGTTCGGCATCGTCCCCGACATGGTGGTGCGATCCTCGGACCGAATGGAGATTTATCAGGATTACATGCAGCAGCTCGTGGACCGAGGACACGCGTACGTATGCACCTGCGTCCCCGAAAAATGGAAAAAAGGGATACTGAAAAAAGAAGGATGCCCGTGCCGAGAGGCCGATGTGGATGAACAGAAAAAACGATTCCAGAAGATGCTGACCCACGAATACAAACAGGGAGAATGCGTCCTCCGATTGAAAACGGACCTCGCGCTCGATGACCCCTCCCAAATCGATTGGCCCCTCGCCCGGATCGTGGATCACCCCCTCCACTACCGCGTCACCAACCAGCACCTATGGCCGGTCTACAATTTCGCCTCCGCCATTGATGATCATTTGATGGGGGTCACATTAATCCTGCGGGGACAAGAACACTATCAGAACATGCTCAAACAACAGTGGCTCTACCGCTCCTTCGGATGGACCTACCCTCATGCCTATCACCACGGGAGGATGCTCATCAAGGGAACGGAATTGGCCAAGAGCAAGATCATCCTGGGCGTGCAAACAGGAAAATATACCGGATTCGATGATCCGAGACTCTACACCGTCATGGCCCTACGCCGAAAAGGATTCACTCCGAAAGGACTCACGGACCTGATTGTGGACTTGGGACTCAAGACATCCGACACGACGGTGGACCTCCAATTGCTGGGAACATTCAATAAAAAATATCTTGAGGGAGTGGAATCCTTTCCCCTGATCCAGGAACCCATCACCCTCGACGCAGACTTCGTGCCCGCGATCGAAGCCAATGTGGATGGGAGAAAATACGCATTGAAGGGGGGAACCCACTCCTTTATCGTATCCAAAAATGATGCGCGTAACTGGGGAGTGGGAACGATTCTCCGCCTGCGGAATGCGTACGTAGTCAAGATTAATCAAATGGACGAATACAAGATCAACACCCAATTCGTGAGCACGGCCCGGCTCGAAAATACCACGCAGACGAATTGGCTGCCGGGAGGAATAGATGTGCGCATCACCATGCCGACCGGAGGATTCATCTATGGGGTCACGGATGAAAACCTATCCCCCCTGGAAGAGGGGAGCGAGGTCCTGTTCCCAGGATTCGGATACTGCCGCGTAGACGAAAAGACCGAAAAAGAGATCCGATTGTGGTATACGCACGCGTGAATCACCATACTACTTATAAATAAGTCTAACTAATAGGATGTTAGGTGATGTTAGTTTGAGCGATGTCATAGCAATGAACGTGCGAGTGAAACCCTATACTTCCCGCGTCCTCGGAGTCCTCAAAGAACGATACGGCCTCCGGGACAAAGGGGAAGCATTGGACCGGTTCGCCGAAATGTTCGGCAACGAGTTCGTAGAGCGGGAGGCCAAAGAGGAATATGTAAAAAAGATCTTGGCGATTCACCATGAACACATTAAAAAACACCCTCGGCGCGTGATGAGCGATGAAGAGCTGGATGCGCTGTGCGGGTTGTGAGACGGATGCCCTTTTCCTATGACCTATCGGATGGATTGAGAGAAATCATCCGAAAACTCAAGGGACGGGACCCCAAAAAAGTAGAAATCATCCGGAAGAAAATCGCCCAAATCGTCCAGTCGGACGAAGAGACCATCGAACATTACAAAAATTTGCGCAGCGACCTCAAAGAATTCAAACGCGTTCACATCGACAAACACTTTGTCCTCATCTTCCACTACGACAAGAAGGAAAAATTCATCCTATTCGAAGATTTCGACCATCATGAACATGTGTACAAAAGGTAGGATCCCCCTGGAGTAGTGCCTGCACTCCAATTTTTTTAGAGGAGGATAATCCCGTTTTAGGTGGATGATGCATTCACTCCACTCCAAAAGGCCAATCCGATAATTGGTCGTAAAACCCGCGGAACGTGCGGAGGAACTTTTCGAAATCCCCCCCGAAGTGGCGCTGCATCTCGATGTGAAAAATGCCTCCCTGAGGGCGCCCGGACAAATATTCCCATCCTATCCGTCCGGATGCCTCGGAGAGGATGCGCGACCGGAGTTTACGTTCCGCATGGGTCCCGTGCCCAACGCGGAGGAGATCCAGTGTGTATTTGGCCGCGATGCGGCGACGATAATAATCCTGCACCACTATCACGTTGATCCAGTCCCGATTTCCTCCAATCATATGGAGCAAACGAGGGGCGTCCACGCGCCCAGCCAGACGATTCAATTCCTTGACCGACATTCTTCCCTCATCGAAAAGGGACTCCAATCTTCTCATCTTGCGATCGAATCGTGCGTATTCCTCCCGCGCCTTCACTACCTGGCCAGCCATATCCGGTTCGACGGGGTGGCCTCCCTGCCCGTGCAAACGTCTCCGTAATTTTCGGAAAAGGATGAAATGCGCATTTGGGGAAGGGTTCTTTCCCCTCAAAAAACTGATTCCACGAATATAGGCACGCCTCCGGCTGGCAACCGGATCGATGCGGACCTTGCTTTTCATTCCTCGTTTTGTTCCATTTGACATGAAAAAGGGGAGGGAAGGGTTGAATATAATAAGGAAGGATTTTTCGCTTCCCCATGACGACCTCTAAACCCCCCCGCCAGGTCACTTCAGGGATTTGGAACTGGAAAAAATGGCTCCCCTCCTGTGCGGAGAAAAATATCGTGTCCATGGGGGAAGGGAATACCTCCCTCATTCAATCCCTTAACGAAAAAAACGTGTATTACAAGCTCGAGTTTGAAAACCCTACCGGCAGTTTCAAGGATAGAGGATCAACCGTCGAAATATCATTCGCCAAGCAGGATGGATACCAAAAAGTCATCTGCGCGAGCACGGGAAACATGGGAGCGAGCGTCTCCGCGTATGCCGCACGGGCAGGGATAGCGGCCACGATTTGTGTTCCTCATCACGTTCCAGAAAATAAACTCAAACAAATCCAAGCATACGGAGCTAAACTCATTCAAGTGAAAGGAGACTACCAAGCCGCCCTCAAACGAACGTGGGAAATCGCTGCCAAGGACAAAAAATTCATGCTCACGGGAGACTATCCCCTGCGCATGGAGGGGCAGAAAACCATTGCATTCGAGGTCGTGGAGCAACTGCGCCACCAAACGGGAAAAATCCCGGATCAAATCATTT
>ERZ1292623.5043-Hain-H51-01um-R1-5043-length-10646-cov-4_pt1 | contig 10646 bp, 12 predicted proteins | sample MGYA00564398_ERZ1292623 | MGnify/ENA primary metagenome ERZ1292623 (study PRJEB36523, sample SAMEA6512633) | groundwater metagenome | collected 2019-01-07 | study: AquaDiva: Metagenomics assemblies of 32 groundwater samples
ACCGTGCTCCTGTGAAATGGGTCAGGCCTTGATCGGAGCAGCCCTAAGCAGAAGCGTCGGTGCTTGCGGGAGCGCAGTACTGAGAATGGCAAAAGAAAAAACGTTTGCACGACGCCAAGCAAACTCCCCGCCTACGTTGTTTAAAATGCAATACCATCAAGAAGTCGAAAAAATCTTTTCTGTTATGGAGGCTGGGGGCATAGTAATTGTACCTTTAGATGTAGGTTATGCTTTACTTTTTACAAAGCCCGATTGTATAGAAAAGATTTATCAAATAAAGAAAAGATCAAAAGAAAAACCGCTCGTTTGCCTTGGTGATGAGAAGACTATAGCGGAAATTTTTGTTAATAATAAAAACTCTAAATTCTACTACAAATTAGGATATCCTGTTGGTTTGATCGGGAAATTCAAGACTAATTATGTTGATAATAAACTTTGCACTAAAAATGGAAAAATAGCTATTTTTGTTAACATGGGTGAATTCGCTGACGATCTTGTTAGGTTCTCTAGAAATAAGGGAAAAATTGTATTTGGCTCTAGTGCCAATATTTCTGGAGCAGGAAATCATTTTGAAGTTAAAGACATTGAAAAAGAAATCTTCGATAAAGTAGATTATGTGCTTGATTTGGGAAAGACCCGTTATTCTGAATTCCATAAAGATGGGAGAGGAATGAGTAGCACTATGATTGACATAGAAGATAATCAAATAGTTAGAAAGGGTTTGTTATATAAAGAAATTAAGGACTTATTGAAGATTGCTTAATGTTTAAAAACTTCTTTCTCTCTTGACAGAGATGGTGATGGAACGAAGAGGGCAGGTGTTTTTGATGGCTGCGATTATTATTGCAGGGTTGCTTTTTGCTTTGACTAAAACTGCTAATAAAGGATTTGCGCGCGACGAGCCAGAAGCATTTTATGATTTGTCTGAAGAAATAGGTTTTGAGACAAAGAGGGTTTTGGATTATGGAGTTATAAACGCGCAACCTGCTGGGACAACTGCTTTGCAAGCAGGGCAGATGCTCGCGAGTTATGCAGAGCATGTTGCACAGGAAGATGTTGTATTTATTTATGGAGATACTTTAAATGTTTTTGCTGTTTATTATCAATCTATAAATGCTCTTGGAATACAACTTCTTGGAAATACATTTATTCCGATAAATATTGTTACTCAAACGCCTGTTCAAGTAAAGAGGGATACTGCTGCTGGAACTGCGACAGTTAGAATTCGCGGCAATGATTATACCTTTAATTTAAAGCCAGGGCAAAACTTTTATTTTGTACTAATTAAGGAGGATGAGAATGAGCAGTTTGTCGCACTTGAATGATAGGGGAGTAAGCCTTATGATAGGATATGTCATCTTAATTGCAATTGCGATAGGATTGAGCACTGCGGTATTTTTTTATTTGAAGCTTTATCTGCCACCAGATAAACCGAAATGCTATGAAAATATCGATGTTGTAATTGAAAATGTTACTTGTAAAACAGTTGTTGGGGGGGCGCAGGTTTTTATTAATTTTACTAATCGCGGGCTATTCAGCCTTAACGCGGCTTACATAAAATTCGGTGAGTCTGGCAGGACTTTCAGGACGATTCTGAACGACCCTGTTGACCAGAATTTTTTAGCTTCTGACTGTAATGATCTTGATCCAAAGTTGAAGCCAGGAGATTATTTCTGCGATACATTTCCTTACGGTGTTCCAGTTGCTTCTAGTACAGTTTATGAATTAAGTGTTGAGCCGTTGCTGTGGATTGACAACACGCCAGTGCTGTGCCCAGAATCTATTGTTACGAAAAGAGTTGGATGCTCTTGAGTATAGAATAAATAATAAATATTAATAATTTGCACCTGAGCTAATTACCACATTCATATTTTGTTATAAGACTAAGATATAGCAAGAGCATAAATCAATTCTTAGTTTAACTGCATTATAGCTAACATATAAAAATACATCTTCATTTTATTTAATATGAAAAGACGCGGTGTGAGTCCAGTTATTGCGACGGTTTTGCTGATTGTTATCGTTGTTGTTCTTGCTGCGATTATTTTTATTTGGGCGCGCGGTTTCTTGTCTGAAAGTGCTGTCAAGGGCGACAGGGCTGTGAGTGTTTCATGCGCTGATGTTGAGTTTGAAGCAGAAGTTGTACCGCATGCCAGCGAGTGCAGTGCTGCTTCGTGTGAGCCTGGAGAACCAAATCCGTGCGATGCTGCTGTTGATATAAATAATATAGGCAACGTCCCGATTTATGGTGTGCAGGTGTTTGCTTATGACCAGGAAACTGGAAGTATCCAACCATTAATTAATGTTGACCAACCGTTTGCCGTTGGGACAATTACAATCGGCAGGTCTGCTTCTGTATGCCTTGGACAGAATATCCAATCTCAAGACGCGTTCAGAATTGTGCCTAAGCTTTTAGCAGAAAAGGATGGGCAGAGAGTCGCATATACTTGCCCTGAGAAAGACGGGATAACTATTGCTTATGTTGGGTTTTGAAAAGGTATAAAAAGTATTTTTTACTCTATAGTTCATGTTTAAGAGGGGTGTGAGTCCGGTTATTGCGACGGTTTTGCTTTTAGTGATTACTGTTGTAATTGCGTCAATTATTTTTGCATTCGTTATTCCGTTTGTGAATAAAAGTTTAGGAAATAGCAAAGCTTGCCTGAATGTGCTCGACGGAATTGAGTTTCCGGAAAGCAGATTTAACTGCTGGAATGCTTCTGCACCCCCACTAGTTTCTGCAAATAATCCTTACGAAACTGGATTTTCTGTCAAAGTAAAAAAAGATGGAATTGAAGGATTTAGGATTGCACTAATTGATGAAAATGAGCAATCAGATGTGAAAGATATTAAACCAGGCGCGACTGGCTCTGACCTTAAAATGGTTGGTATTACTAATTCTTATGGGGGGGCACTTGACTTCCCAAGTATTGGTGGACAAAAAACATATGTTACCAAAAAAAATACTAATGGAAAATATTTGAAAGCAGAAATTGCCCCAATAACTGAAACCGGCGATGTATGTCCTGTTGCTGATATTGTTGAGTTCTCGCACTGCTCTGGTGTCGTGGTGTTTTAATATGTTGTTTAAGTTATCGAGGCGCGGCCAGATTTGGATTGAGACTGTTGTTTATACTTTAATAGGACTTGCTTTAATCGGGCTTGTGCTCGCGATACTGACTCCGAAGATAAAAGAATTTCGCGACAGGAGTATTATTGAGCAGAGCATTGACTCGCTGAACGTGATTGACTCAAAAATTAATGAAATTTTGGACGCTCCTGGAAACAAGCGGAAAATAGAATTGACTATTGAAAAAGGAAAGTTGGCTATTAATGCGTCGCAGAATACAATCTATTTTATAATTGATGAGAGCCATTCGCGCTATTCTGAGCCCGGAGTCTCTTTGCAAGTAGGAAGAATAAATCTAACAACCAAAGAACTGACCGAGACTTATTTAATTAATCTTGAGCTGAATTATAATTATAATTTAACATTTGATGGTGCAATGGGAGACAGGCCAGAGCTTGTTGAGTTCACACCGGTTAGTCCGCCTTATAAGTTTTTTGTTGAAAACAGAGGAATTCAAAATAATAATTTGTGGATTGATATCAGCGAAGGATAAGGTAATATTTAAATGCTATAGAGTTTGTTTTAAATTGAGGTGTTTATGCTGACTGTATCTATTAATCCAAATCCGCCGATTCCGGCGCTGCCGCGCTTTTCTGACAAGACCCTGATTGATGTACGCTATTCTTTAATCCAGCCGTTCGCGAACGCACATATTTACTGGGACCAACAGCTAGGCGAGCTGGTTTATGATATTGAAGAGCCGATACTTAGTGAAGGAGAAAAAATTGCGATCATGAAACTTGAAGATGCGATGATTGAGCTCATAAATGTCAATGTTGTTACTGAAAAGACTCCTGACAAACTGATAGAATATATTGACAAAACTGCAAAATTTTTAATTAGTGAGCTTAATTTGAGAATTTCCGACGACAGCTATGAAAAAATATTTTATTATTTGTATAGGGATTTTATCGGGTTGAATGAGATTGAGCCGCTTTTGCGGGATTATTTTATTGAAGACATTGAGTGCAATGGTGCGAACACGCCGCTTTATGTTGTCCACAGAACTTATCGCAACGTACGTACAACTCTAAAATTCAAAGAAATGGATAAGCTCGCCAGTTTTGTTGAGAAATTGGCGCAACGTGCTGGCAAATATGTTTCTTATTCTGAACCGCTTTTGGACGGAACTTTGCCTGATGGAAGCCGTGTAAATGCGACTTACACGCAAGATGTGACTTCACGAGGGCCAACTTTTACTATTAGGAAATTTACTAAAATTCCTTGGACACCTACGCAGCTTATTGCACTTAACACATTAAGTCCGGAGATGCTCGCCTACTTTTGGATGCTTATTCAATATAAATCAAATATTTTTATTTCTGGCGGAACAGCGTCGGGAAAGACAACTTTGCTTAATGCGATTGCGTTTTTTATTCCGCCTGAAGCAAGAGTTGTTTCAATTGAAGATACACGTGAATTGAATCTTCCGCGAGAAAACTGGGTGCCTGCTGTTGCGCGTGTGGCAATAGGATCTGGAAATGTTGGTGAGATTGACTTGTATGACTTGCTAAAAAATTCATTCAGACAAAATCCAAATTATGTTATTGTCGGAGAAGTCAGGGGCAAAGAGACTTTCGTGCTTTTCCAGGGAATGGCTTCTGGGCATCCTTCAATAAGCACGATGCACGCTGATTCTGTTGATACGCTGATTAAGCGTCTTGAAACTCCACCGATAGAACTGTCTCCCACTTTGCTGAATGCTCTTGATTGCGTTGCTATTATGACTCATGCAATCGTAAAAAATCGCGAAACCCGCCGGCTTAGAGAATGCGTTGAAATTATCAAAGCGCGCGAGGATGGAACTGCACTTGTTAATACGCCTTTCATATGGAGCCCTGCGCAGGATATTTTTTATTTCAAAAAAGAAAGCAAGGTTTTTGAGAAGATTTCATTAAGATATGGGATTTCAATGCAGAAACTTCAGGAAGAATTTATGCGAAGGGCTAAATTGCTTTACACTTTATATCAAAAGCGCGTTTTTAGCTTTGATGAAGTTCGTAAGATAATTACAGATTATTATCGAAATCCGCAGGAAGTTCTGCAGCAGTATGGGTTGAAATAAAATTTTAATTTAATATATATGGGTGTCTGGAGCACGGCATAATAGTTATAAAGCTTTTAAGCATTTTAATGCCGATGGAAAAAGAAGATGTTGTAATGCTTGCGCAACTACTCCACGCAATGCGAGAGCTAACTGACAAGCTTGATGAATATTTCCAGAAAAAAAACTTTGAGGGGGTTGCCCGCACCAAACGCGAGCTCATGCGCCTGCAAAAGAAAATCGCGGAGATAACATGATTGAGCAGATAAAGAAAAACTTGGATTTTGAAATTGCGATGGTACGTGAGCTTAATCGCTTTTATGAATGGTATGAGAATTCTGCCGCTGAAGAAAAAAGGCTATATGCGCGAATGATGAACTCTCTTGTGAAGCGCGTCAGGTTATTGAACGATAGTTTGCCCAAACTGCTTGAGAGTGTAAGTCTTATAAAAAAACTTGACTCTCCTGCCCAGATAGGCGTTACTAGAATATCCCTACAACGCGAGGTTGATATTTTAGTTTCTGACAGAGGCAAGGAAGAGTTTTTGCGTGAGCTGAACATCAGTGAAAAACTGCTGAAGAAAGTCAAAACTCAACAAAGTAAAATAAGCAAGAAATCAGAAGGACTCCAAACTCCAAATGTCTATGGTAAGATTGCTAATAAAATTTTTCTTGGAATGTCACAAAGGCTTGTTGATGAGGGCTCGTTTAAAACGTTGAGATTAAATGTACGCAAGAGCAACATAAACATATTGTCAACGACTTATATTTCCATGATGCTTTTTTCAACTCTCGTCATGTTTTTTATTGGTGTTTTAGCAATGACCTTTTTTATTTTTTTTGAATTGAATTTACTTGAATTTAGCTTGAAATTATATGCAGGAAATTATTTGATTAGATTTTTGAAGCTTCTGTGGCTACCTTTAGGGCTTCCGTTGCTTGCGTGGTTTTTGTTTCATACATATCCTAGCGCTGAAAAGAATGCCCTCGGAAAACGCATTGACCAAGAGTTGCCTTTTGCGGTCATTCATATGGGCTCTATTGCTGGGAGTGGAATTGAACCTGCGCAAATATTCAAAATAGTCGCGATGGGAAACGAGTACCCTTTCGCCGGACAGGAATTCAGAAAGATTTTGAATCAGATAAATCTGTATGGATATGACTTGGGCACGGCTCTAAGAAACGTTTCACTCTCTACGTCTAGCGTTCGCTTAGCTGAATTGCTTAACGGAATCAGCGTGACTATAAATGTTGGCGGAGACATAAACAAATTTTTTGAGAAGCGCGCGGAGAGCCTGCTTTTAGAATACAGGCTTGAGCGCGAGAAGTCGATAAAAACTGCTGAGACTTTTATGGATTTGTATATCAGCGTTGTCATTGCGACTCCGATGATTTTGCTCATGCTGATGGTTATTATCGCAGTTTCAAAAGTTCAGACGGGGTTTAACCCTGGGCAGCTTAATATTGCTATTATAGGAATTGTAGCTATTGTGAATATTTTATTCCTCGCGTTCCTACATATAAAGCAACCTACATACTAGCATGGCACTAAAAAAATCACACTGGATTGGAATAATATTTTCGGTTTTAATTATACTTGTAGATGTTATTTTCTTTTTGCAAGACAAGATATTTTTCTTTCTTATTGGAATTGCTGTTGCAGTTGTGGCCCTGCCTTTTGTCGTTGGAACTGTTATTGAAACAAAGGAAGAGAAAGAAAAAAACGAGCAGTTTCTTGAATTTGCGCGCGCGCTTGCTGAGAACGTAAAGGGGGGCACACCAATCGGTCAAAGTGTTATGAATATGCGCACGAAAAACTTCGGCTCACTGACAGAGCACATTGTCAAGCTGGCGAATCAAATCTCTTTGGGAATTCCTATCAGCATAGCTCTTGATAATTTTGGAAATGATATCGGAAGCATTGCTGTTAAAAGAGCTATTACTTTGATTAAGGAAGCTGAAGCTGCTGGTGGAAAAATAGATGCTATACTTGATTCTGTTGCGTCATCAATTTACCAGATTGAAAAACTGAAGAAAGAGCGCAAGGCCGCTATTTCAAGTTTGGTTGTACAAGGATATATTATATTTTTTATTTTTATAGGGATCATGCTTGTTATGCAATTTAAAATTATTCCTTTAAGCCAGGAAGTGCAGAATATTGACAGCTTTGAGGGAACAGGGGATGCATTTGAAGGATTAAATATTGGCGGGGGGTCGGAAATCAGCTCTGAACAACTTGCTAGACCTTTCTTATACATGCTGATTATTCAGGGAATCTTCAGCGGCCTGGCGATAGGAAAACTTTCTGAGGGCAGCATTAAAGCTGGAATTAAGCATTCGTTTGTAATGACGATTACAGCGTTTCTTGTGGCTACTGGGGCGAAGTTGTTCCTTTAAGATTTTAGAAAGATTAAATGATAATTAATAAGATGATTTTGATATTAGTTATTATGTTTAAGTTTAATTATTTATTATTTTTCTTAATAACGTAAAATATTTCATTATTCGTGCGATGAAGTTTATATTCGAGATTTAAATCTTTTAGTAGATTTTCAAACCAGCGGCGATATGGGCGGTTCATCGGCTTGCCTGATAGAGTTCTTGTTGCGAAACTGACTATTAAATTATTTGAGTTAAGTTTAGTGAAAAGCTTTTTTGCAATTTCTTTTTTGTTTTTTCCTAAAATATCGAGCAGTTTGAGCATTAGACAAACATCTGTTTTTGGGAAATTATTAACTTGTGTGATGTCTTCATGCTGGGCTTCTCCTTTTATTTTATTTTTTTCAAAATAGTCTTTTACTAAAGATAGGTAATCTGCTTTTATGTCGTAAGCGTAGTATTTTATATTAGGCTTTGCTATGGCCATAGGATTCAGGCCGCAACCCAAATCAAGAATGCTTTGCGGCTTGAGTTGCTCAATTAATGATTTAATGTATTCATATTCTTTCAAACGCTCATTTGTTGACTTGTGTAATTTTAGCAATTCTTGGTTGCTGCTTAATTTTGATTTGGTTTTTTCTATGTATTGGCCTGCAGATTTTCTGAGTTTGGCACGAATTATTTTAACTAAGAGTTTACGATTTTTTTTATTATAGGGGATAGATATTTTTTGCTTTTGCAGGTAACTTTCCAATATATTTTTTATAAATGAGTTTGGCAAGTCTCTAAATTCGTGCTTTTGCTTTATTTCAGCTATTAATCTATCCATTAAATTTTACAGGGGCAACCTATATAAATTGCTTTGTGCTTTTTTGAACATGAGTGAAAAAAGAGGTTTTGGGCATGTTGAGGCAATATTGTCTTTTGTTATTTTTATTGCGTTCTTGGTTTTTGCTTTTATCTTTTTTAGCCCTTTCCAAAGTGGAAGGACATTGACTTCAAGTTTGGATTATGCTTGGCGCGAGGTCGCTGATGCCTCAAATATTGATTTGGAGATATATTCTGTTTATATAAATTCTGCAAATCAAATTATAGCTATTGCAATTCCTGGTGCTCCGGCTATGAATGCTACGGTTGAGGACAGCAATAGCAATGCTGTTGCGTCTTATACTGACTTGAGCGGGAATGTAAACTTTCAGAAACCTCCTAATAATTTTGTAAGAATTAAGTTCGGCGAGGATTTTGTGCAAGGAAATCTGATAAGCGGAATTCTTTTGGCTAATACAGAGTATACTGTTTCTTCGTCGGAGACAAATAAGGTTTTTTCCGAAAAAAAATTGTTTGATTTGAATGCAAGCTATTATGCTGGTTATTCTACTTTAAAGACTAATTTTAATCTTCCAAACAGGGTTGACTTTGGGTTTACAGTTGGACTTTCAAACATAAATATTTCAGCTTCTAAAGAGATTCCTGAAAATGTTGAGGTTTTATCTAAAAATGACCGAGTAGCTGTTGTGAGAATTCCAAGCGGCGTTATTGAATATGCTGATGTGGGGGTTTTTGTATGGTGAATAAACATGGATTTATCAGAATTGTGGAAGTTATGGTTGCGATTACTTTGATTCTAGGTGTGCTTATTGTTGTTTACAAAAACAGAAGCTCTGAACAAAGAACATCGGACTTAACTGAAATTGCGAGAGATGCTCTTAGAGAGGTCAGCTCAAAAGAAAACTTGCGAAATGAAATTGTTGTTGCGCAGACAAATACTGCGCAGATGACAAATACAATTACATTCATCAATAACAGCATACCAGATTATATTTTATTTGAACTGCGCTCATGTGATATAAGCAGTGCATGCGGGCAGTCAAATTACAGAGGAAATGTTTATTCTGCCGAGAGAGTAATAAGTGCTGACACAAATAATTTTGACCCGATTAAATTACGTTTGTTTTTGTGGTTGGATGAATAAAATGAAAAAATACGAGCTTTTAGAGCACACATCTGAATTAAAATTAAAAATTTATGGAAAAAGATTGGAAGAAATATTTGAAAACTGTGCCTTGGCTTTTTCAGATATAATATCCAGAGGAAAAAAAGTTAAGAAAAATAAAATAAAGGAAATTGAAATTTCAGGAAAGGATTTTGAGAGTTTGATGTATAATTTTATTGAAGAATTAATTTATTTGCTTGATGCTGAAAATCTTATTGTTTCTTCTGCTAAAGTTAAAGTTGACAAGAATAAATTGAATGCAGATATTTACTGCGATTCAGCTGATAATTATAAAAATTTAGATTATATAAAATCTGCGACTTATGCTGAAATGTATATAAGACAAAAAAAAGATAAGACTTGGGAAGCGCAGGTTGTTGTGGACGTTTGAAAATTCTATGAATTTTCAAGCCACAAAAATTTAGGGTTTTTGATGTTTGATAGATTAATAAACTACTAGTCTCTTTTAATGAAATGAAAGAAAGAATTAGAAGAATCTTAGATAATGTATGGGAAATTGGAAAGGAAAAAGGAATGAATGTGCCTGGAATAGTCTTTGCTTCTGATTCTCTCTTTGAAAAAATAAGAGACGATAAGACAATTGAACAGATTAAAAACGTTGCTAAACTGCCAGGAATTGTGAAGGCAAGTTTTGCGATGCCTGACGCACATCAAGGTTATGGAATGTGCGTCGGAGGAGTTGCGGCATTTGATTTGAAAAAAGGAATTGTCAGCCCAGGCATGACAGGCTATGATATAAATTGCGGAGTGAGGCTTTTAGCGTCAAATTTGGATAAGAAAGCATTCCTAAAAAAAAGAAAAGAATTTATTCATCAAATTAAAAGAGATGTACCTTCCGGTGTTGGAAAAAAAAGCGAATTTAGGTTGAACAATAAAGAAATAGAAATGGTTTTGGAAAAGGGTGTTGAGTGGTGTGTTGAAAAAGGTTATGGAAAAAAAGAAGACATAGAAAACTGCGAGGATAATGGATGTATTGAAGGAGCTGATGCGAGCAAGGTTTCTGCAAAAGCGCGAGGAAGGGGCATGAGCCAGCTTGGAAGCTTGGGAGCTGGAAATCATTTTCTGGAAGTGCAGGAAGTTGAT
>ERZ1292623.5044-Hain-H51-01um-R1-5044-length-10645-cov-6_pt1 | contig 10645 bp, 10 predicted proteins | sample MGYA00564398_ERZ1292623 | MGnify/ENA primary metagenome ERZ1292623 (study PRJEB36523, sample SAMEA6512633) | groundwater metagenome | collected 2019-01-07 | study: AquaDiva: Metagenomics assemblies of 32 groundwater samples
CGCGGTCTGCGGTATAAACTTCACGGAGTAAATGGTTTTCTGTGGAGCGAGCGGCAAATGCTTCCCCCTCGACTGTTCCGAGGTATGCGGTACGCCCAAAAAGTAGTGTCCCCATGGTCAGTAAAATGGCGAATAAGAGCAGGTATGAAAATGATGAGAACGGACGCTCTACCACCGCAACCCGGCTTTCATCATCGCCAAAAAAAGCGCCGGAATCTACGAGTACTTCATCAAATCCAATATAGTCAGCGTAATCGCGCTTTTTGAGTTTTTGATACCAACGCATGATAGAGGTAATAACTCAACATAAATGCAACCGAGAATATCAAGAGCGTAATCATATAGAGTACCGCGCTCGACACCCCACGCGTGATTATGGTGGGTGCAAGTGCCCCGCGTAGTAGCACAAGCACCATCCCTGTTTTGACCGCCAGGTAGGTGCCAATACCGGTGAGCTCAAGAAGGAGTATTGCGATGGGCTGCTCAAATAGGAGTCGACGTTTCAACATTTCGATCGCAACGTACGCACTTGCGAGAGATCCAATAGTGATCCCCACTGGCAGTGATGATAACGATTCATACATCAGTCCTGCAATGAGCAACATCACTACACCCACACTGCGAGGTGCTTGTGCCATCAGTATCACTGCACCAACGATGAGCAGTTCTGGAATCATTCGGAACGCATAACAAATAATCGTTGAATTGTTTGCACGTTTGTCGGGGATTCAATACGCACGTCAGCAAACGAACTTGTGGGTTGCAGGTCCACTGCAGTAATAACGCCGTAGACCAACTTTTCCGACGCATTATTGACAACGACCATTCCCTCTTTTGGAAGAACGTCACTTGGGATACGTGCACTGTATATACCAAGACCAAGCCCTTGAATCTGGAGTGGCACATTCACGTCAAGCAGTAGTCCCTCGATAATATGCCCCGGAGTGGAATATATTTTTACGGAACTCCGATGCTCGGTCACCACGGTCACTTCTCCAACGAGTCCAGATGAAGTGCGGATACGATTTCCAGTACGAACGCCGTCGGAAGCGCCCCGGTCAATGATAATCGTATTTTCAAATCCATCGAGCGTCCGCATCAGTACCCGCGCAGGCATATCTCCCTCATTCACACCGCCTTCCACAAATGCTGTGTTGAGGGCTTCGAGCTCGGTGACACGCGCTTGAGACGTGAGTAAGTTTTCCTGCAATTGTCCCACCTGATTTGTAAGCCCCTGAATGGCCGTGCGTGATCCAAATCCGAGCTGGTCCCACCCATTACGAATAAACCGCAACGATTCTTCAACACTCAAAATAGGTGGAAGCGCAATGTGCATGAGCGCAATGCGCACTGGTTGAAAAAAACCAACGACACTCAATGTTACATAGGACGCAATACACGTCGCGATGATGATACCAATGAAGCTGCGGCGACGCATGATTTAGGTAAACGACGCTTCTTCGTCAGGCTCGATGAGTACCTCACGGAGCGCGTCAAGATCTTCAAGAATAATACCCGTGCCACGCACTACCGCCGTAAGGGGGTCGTCAGCAATGTGTACGGGAATGTGCGTTTCTTTTTCAAGTAAGATATCCAGACCACGGAGGAGTGACCCTCCCCCGACAAGTACAATTCCGCGATGAATAATATCTGCAACAAGTTCTGGTGGCGTCATCTCAACAGTTTCTTTTACTGCTTTCACAAGAATCTGCACCGATCCCTTGAGCGCCTCTCTCATGTCAGAGTCTGTCACAATAACTTCGCGAGGAAGCCCCGAGACGAGATCGCGTCCGCGCATGGCGGCCTCTAACTCTTCAGACAGTGGAACGGCGGATCCCAGTGCAATCTTGAGGTCTTCTGCGGTGCGCTCTCCGATAAGCATTTTAAATTCTTCGCGTGCGTAATCAATAATGTCTTTGTTGAGTCGGTCTCCAGCAATGCGAAGATTTTTTGCAGCGACAATACCTCCGAGTGAAATAACCGCAATATCTGTCGTGCCTCCTCCAATATCCACAATCATGTTTCCTACCGGATCTTGGATATTCATACGCACACCAATCGCCGCAGCCATGGGTTCTTCTACTAAATATACTTCACGCGCACCGGCAGACGTTGCGGCGTCTTTCACGGCGCGTCGTTCTACTTCGGTAATTCCCGAAGGAACGCCAATCACCACGCGAGGACGCGCAATGCGACGCACCTGCGAACCGTATACACGTTCAATGAAGTAACGGATCATTTCTTGCGTTACTTCGAAATCAGAAATAACACCGTCCACGAGTGGGCGATGTGCAGTAATGTGCGCGGGAGTACGCCCCACCATACGCTTTGCGGCACTACCCACAGCGAGCACTTTTCCTGTTTTTTGATTGACCGCGACAACAGAGGGCTCGTTGATGATAACACCCTTTCCCTTCACATAGACAAGTGTGTAGGCGGTACCCAGGTCAATGCCAATATCGTTCGCAAATCGTTGTAGGAGTCGTCCGAACATACGTATTAGGAGCGAATGAGTGAGATGAGCGTATCGAAATCGACCAATTGTGCCTCCCCACCGCTCCGATGCTTGAGCTCATATTTTTTTTCTTTGAGTGTTTTTTCCGATACGACCACGCGATACGGCAGTCCAAGAAGATCGGCGTCTGCAAATCGTTCTCCTGCGCTTGCGTCTGCGCGATCATCGAGCAGTGTGGTGATGTGCGCTCCGTGGAGTCGCTCATACAGGCCCCGAGCTTCCATTGTCACAGTTCCACCGGCACCTACCGGAATGAGATGCACGAGTGCCGGAGCCACTTCACGCGGCCAAATTATTCCTTTGTCGTCACTGAACACTTCAACAATGGTGCCCATAAGACGTCCGGGACCGATTCCGTAACTCGCCATCAGCGGATACTGATCTTTTCCGTTCGCATCCTTATATTTCAAGTCGTACGCTTCTGGAAAGCGCTTACCAAGTTTAAAAATATTTCCTACCTCAATTGATTTTGCGCGCGTGAGTGCGCCGCCACAATTTGGACACTTTTCTGTTCCTTCCGCAACCTCTGCGTTTCGCGCAAACGTGCAGGACGGACAGTACACAATTGTATCCTCACCCGACTCGGTGAGAACCTGATACTCGTGAGAGAATTTATCGGTAAAAGCACCTCCCGACGCTTCTACTTCGCGCGCGTCCACGCCGCAGCGAGTAAAAATATTTCGGTATGCTTGCCTGACCGAATTGTAAAACGCATCTTGCTCCTCCTCGGTCGTGTGGAAGCTATATAAATCTTTCATGAAAAATTCGCGACCACGCAGTAACCCCGCTTTTGCACGCGGTTCGTCACGAAACTTTGATTGAATCTGATACACGGCAAGCGGTAAATCTCGGTAGGACGCGATCGCGCGTTTCGCAATTTCCGCAACAAGCTCTTCATGTGTCCATGCTAGTCCCACGTCCCTACCGCCGTGATCTTGGAATTGATACATGATCTCCTGTCCGCTCCAGCGATTTGTCGCTTCCCAGAGCTCACGCGGCTGGAGTGCCGGCATATGCATCTCTACCGCACCAATGTGGTCCATTTCTTCACGAATGATGGCGTTGATGTTGGAGAGCACACGCCACCCAAGTGGTAGATATGTCCAAACACCGGCCATCAGCTTATCAATGTAGCCCGCACGAGAAAGAAGCCGAGCGTTCACGCTGGGTTCGTCTTTTGGATCTTGGTGGAGCGTGCGAGAAAACAGTTGAGATTGCAACATAAAATGAGCGAGTGACTGGGTCAGTGTAGCACTTTTACCCACTCCGGACAACGCATATTACTGGAAGAGAAACATGACATCCCGCAGGGTAATACCGATGAGAAGGAGTAGCAAAATGATGAAGCTGACCGAGTGTGCAATGCGTCCAATGTTTGGCGCAATCGGACGACGACGTACCGCCTCAATACCGAGAAAGAAAAGTCGTCCTCCGTCGAGCGCAGGAATAGGAAGCACATTAATCACGGCAAGATTGATTGAGAGTACCGCCACCAGCTCGAACAGAAATGAAATACCGAGTTTTGTGGAGTCTGCAATGAGCACTGCAATACCGACGGGCCCGGTGAATTGATCCGAAATCGGTTTTTCACCAAAGAGTGATGTTGCGAGTCGCCAGAGCGCACCAAGAATGTCTCCGGCGAGACCGAATGCACGCGTGAACCCAACAATGGGAGACTCAAGGAGTGAGGAGCGCGTCACACCAACTTCTCCGAGATTAATACCAATAGGTCCTTCGCCATCCGGAGGAGTTACGCGAGGAGTGAGCGAAACGCTCACAGGAGTGCCGCTACGACGAAGTGTAACGCTCATTTCCTTACCTTTTGATGCCTCAACAAGTGATTGAAATTCATCTGACGTTTCGATTGTCTCCGCGCGGCCATCAATGGTCACTGATGTAATGACATCAAAATTCTGAATACCCGCGGTAGCGGCAGGTGAATTTGGCGCAATATTCGTGATGAGTACGCGCACATCTTCGAGCGTACCTACCGGATGGTTTGCGTCCACCATGGCTGGCTGTCCAAGTGCCGCAACCACGGTAAGGAGCACCCATGCAAGCAACATATTCATAACGACCCCTGCAACCACCACTGCCATGCGTACCCATACCGTCTGCGCACCAAAACTCCGCGGGCTGATGACGGGCCCGTCTTCCCCTTCGACGCGCACAAATCCGCCGAGTGGAAGTGCATTAATACTGTAGAGCGTCTCTCCTACGCGCTTGCTCCACACGCGTGGAGGAAATCCAAACCCAAATTCCTCAACCGCGATGTTGTTCTTCTTTGCAATGTAGAAGTGGCCAAACTCATGTGAAAGTACAAGCACCGCAAGCACCAGAATGAATAGTAATGTTTCAATCATGTATCAAACAGTTAAATGCGGCCAAGTTCTATGCGCTTTTCCTCCTCGAGGGATTCCAGTACTCCGATGATGCGGTCTGTTTCATCTTGGAGCGTCTTTTGAAATCGAAACTTTTCATCTTCAGAAATATTTTTTTCCTTTTCGTCTGCCTGTATTGCCTGCCGCGCACTGTCACGTGATTTACGAATACCAATGCGAGATTCTTCAGCTTTTCTTCCAACAAGTTTTTGAAATTCTTCTCTTCGCTCTTCCGTCAGTGGTGGAAGCTGTAACAGCACGCGCGTTTCTTGCACTGATGGATTTGCACCGAGTCCCGCAGATTCGAGTGCTTTGCGAATTGGTTCAAGCGCCGCTTTGTCCCACGGTTGAATGATGAGGGTACGTGGATCGGGTGCGGTGATAGACGCGACGTGTTGCAGAGGCTGCGTCGCCCCGTACATATCTACCGGCACGTGTTCAATAAGCGACGGAGTCGCACGCCCGGCACGAATAGAGAGTAATTCTTTTCGAAAATGTTCGAGATGCCCCTCGGCGTCTTTGATAAATATCGTAATATTCGGATGCATAGTAAAAATATCATACCATCCACACGCGAGTATCGCTACTTGCTTTCCATAAGCAACGCGCACGCAGCGGCTGCGTGATCTACCGTGAGACGCGCATTCACCGTAGTATATTCGAGGTCGTGGATAGCTGTCGCAAGCGCCAGGAGACACGCGCGCCTCGCTGATAGTGACGTGGTTGCTATTTCTTGTTTTTTTACCATCTTGGTAAATGATTCATGCGCATGGTGTAGCGTCGCGGTCAGCACGCGGACCAGTGCTGCCCGGTCTTCTCCATGTTCTTTGGCGAGTACGGACGCTTCGGTAAATCCATGAAATCGTGCGCTCGTGGGAGGAATTTCGCCCCCGGGAAGTGTGAGTACCGCGGACCGAGAGCGAATAGTAGGGAGCACAAATGCGGCGCGCGTCGCGGTAAGAATAAATTTAAGACTCACCGATGGTTCCTCAAGTCGCTTGAGAAGCACCACCGCCGCCTCTCTCGTGATACGATCGATTTGCTGTATGCGAAGTACTCGGATATGCGCGGCACTCGTGAGTGCGCTTGTTTCTAATATTTTGATTATTTGTTCTCGATAAATATGAGGTCCTTCTGGAATCACGTCTTCCACATACAGCGCGCGCATCGCGCGGTATCCGTTACATCCCTCGCACGTTCCACACGCTTCTTCATGATCCTTGAAGCAAAACAGCGCGGCGGTGATATCCTCCATGAGCGCGGCGCGGGCCTGCTCGGAGCCACCGACAATGAGGAGCGAGTGATTTTTTTTAAAATTTGAAACGCCCGTCGTCACGTACGTCTGGGTGGACATATTATCTCTTCATCATCACACTTGCTTTGTATGTGTCCAAATGCTCCAGCGCGGTACCCGTGCCTTTTGCAACACAAAAGAGCGCATCGTTTGCAACGCGTGCCGGTACTCCCGTGGAGCGATGCACCAGTTCATCAATGTTGCGAAGGAGCGATCCGCCACCGGTCATCACAATTCCATCTGACATGATATCTGCGGCAAGTTCGGGGGGGGCGTCTTGAAGCGTCATTTTTATGGAACGGAGCATTCCTTCGAGACTCCCCCGAATTGCCTCCACTACTTGGTTGGTGGAAATTTCAGTGGTGCGGGGTAGACCGGTAAGAAAATCGCGGCCCTTGATGGTACAAGTGAGCTCGTGTTCCACTGGAACGGCTGAACCAATTGATATTTTTATTTCCTCTGCAGTGCGTTCCCCAATCGCTAGGTTGAGTTTTTCCTTAATATAGTCTGCGATTGCCTGATCAATTTTATTTCCCGCGATTTTAACAGAGTTTGCGCTGACGATTCCTCCAAGCGCAATGATAGCGGAATCGGTGGTACCCCCTCCAATATCGACAACCATGTTGCCATGTGCTTCATAAATTGGGAGTCCCGCGCCGATAGCGGCAAGAATTGGTTCTTTAATGACATACGCATTGCGAGCCCCTGCCCGAAGCGCCGCCTCAATCACGGCGCGCCGCTCGGTAGATGTGACGCCGGCGGGAACAGAAATCATCACGTCAGGGCGCAAGAATCGCATGCGACCGAGCGCCTTTTGAATAAAATAGCGGAGCATTGCTTCGGTGACCCGATAATCCGCAATAACGCCATCGCGGAGTGGCCGGTGCGCAATGATCGTTTCCGGCGTGCGTCCGATCATAACTTTCGCTTCTTCTCCAACTGCGAGTACTTTTTTTGTTTCTGTTGAGATTGCAACAACCGAAGGTTCATTCAAAATAACCCCTTTGTGCGGCACAAATACAAGTGTATTTGCGGTACCGAGATCGATGCCAAGTTTCCGAATGATTGCCATACTATTGAGGACAACTATACCACAGAAGTTCCCGCACGAGTAGATTCTTCGCACTCACCCCTTTGGGTGTAGAATACGCGTATGCGACCCTACACACGCAAATTCTTCTTTTGGATTGCCTATATTTTTATTCTCATTATTGCTACGGTGACTTTGCTCTATTCGTTCGGCTATAGGTACGCAAACGGAAATATTGTCCTCACTGGTGGACTCTTTATTTACGCAACACCGTCCTCGGACGTGGCAATATATTTGGATAATACGTATATTGAAACATCCTCAATTATCAATCGCACAACCTTCATTCAATCCCTCACGCCCGGAACGTACACGATACGCGCAGAACACTCTGGATTTCAAACGTGGCAAAAAACTCTTGATGTCTCACCGGAACTTGTCACCGAAGTACGTCCCGTACTGGTGCACGACACACCGAGTCTAGATATTCTTATCCGTGGAGAATTTACCGACATGCAGCCATGGAACACAACGGCAATCGCGCTCACAAAAAAAGGCAACATTACACAATATTTTAATGTCAACACCGGAGAATTTGTCGCATCCGCATTGGTGGCGGCGTCATCCACACCGATTGTGATTGATGAGGAACTGAAAACGCTCATTACGTTCACCACAAAAGCAGTTGTAGTGGTAGATGCACAACAGCAGAATTTTGCGTGGTTTGAAAATGGTGTCGTATTTGTGTCTCGAGATCCACGTGCGCCAATACCGTTTTACGGCAGTCAGCGCACGGAGAGCGTGTACACACCGCGGTACCGAGTTGATCAAATAGCGTTTTATCCACGCCGCGACGCCCTCATCATTACTGAAGGATATCAAATCGTCATTATTGAGCTCGACGGACGAGGAGGACATATCGTCACCCCTCTCTATAAAGGAAAAGATCCGAAGATTGTGATTCCGGATCCTGCACGGCGGGATATGTATATTTTTGATGATGGTGCGCTCATTCACTTAGAACTCAACTAGCGCGTAATGCATTAACAACGCGCCATTGTTCCCCCGCACCAAGCGCCACAATCACGCTCGGTGTTTTTTCTTCCGAGCGAATAATTGAAACCGCTTCTTCGATACTACGTACTTCCCGCACGTTCGAGTGATTACGCGCAATAGCTCGTGTGAGTTCAGACGTAGTGATAACCGTAGACACCTCTCGCGCCGACGCGAAGATGGGCAGCACAATAACAGCGTTGGCGTCGCGAAATGCGCGCGCGAATTCGTAGAGAAATGTACGTGTGCGCGTATAGGTATGCGCTTGGAATACGGCCGTAATGTGACGCTGTGGGTAGCGTGCGCGCAGGGCGGACAGCGTTGCAACAACTTCTGACGGATGGTGCGCAAAATCGTCCATCAGCACTCTCTCTGCCTCTGGATCGGAATAATATTCCATGCGCCGCTTTGTTCCCTGAAACCGAGAGAGCGACTTTTTTGCGAGTGTTTCATCAAGACCGAGCGCGGTAGCAACCGCCAGTGCAGCGCCCGCATTCATTGCATTATGGGCACCGAGCACATGCAGCGGAACATCGATGGACTCGTACTCCATAACAGTAGCTTTCGTCATCGCAATTGCATCTTTCAACATTCGCGCCGCATCGGGAGATATTACCAATGTCGCGTCCGACGATAAACCCTTTATAAATGTCTCAAACATATCAATATACTCCGCCGCGTTATGGAAAAAATCCGGATGATCCCACTCCACATTCGTGATCACAGCAATGTACGCGCGATATGAAAGAATTTTTTTCTGATATTCATCGCCCTCCACTACCATGAGATCAGACGCACCGTGTCGTGCTGTACGATGCCACGCGCTCACCATTCCTCCAATAATTGCGGTGGGGTCCTTCCCTGCATCTACCAGCATCGTCGCAATCATCGCGCTTGTTGTTGTCTTTCCATGCGAGCCCGTCACGACAATACTGCGGTGATCATTCACCATGCGCGCAAGCGCTTCGGTGTACGTTTCAGTTGGAATCTGCAATTCACGCGCGCGGGCAATTTCTTCGTGATCATCATTGTACGCAGTCGAATGAATGACGAGAGAAATGTCTTTTGTAATATTATGTACCGAGAATGGAAGCGCGGTAAGTCCAAGGTCGGTAAGCACCGAGTCGGTTACGAACGTATCTGCAACGTCACTTCCCGTGATGATCGCTCCCATATCATAGAGCACGGTGGCAAGCCCAAGAACGCCAGTACCTTTAATTCCAACGAAGTGAATGTGTTTTCTGTGGTATTCGCCCGCACGTAGCTGATCTTGTACCATACGCAATGTGTATATCATAACTGCCCTACCCCTGAAAGTCATTTACCCGGCACATACCGAAGTGCCGCTCACGTATTTTTCCCGTACTCGCCCGGAGTTTGGTGCGATTATTCATATTCCTATTCGAAAAAAAATTGTGCGCGGTATTGTCGTTTCGGCGCGTCCCGCAACATCTGCAAAACTATCGCTGAAAACTGCGTCCTTTATTCCAAAAAAAATTGACGTCGCAGATGATGCGTTTGTCCTCCCTGCCTCACTATTTGCGGCCGCCACCAACACTGCGCGTTACTACCTACAACAGCGCGGAGCGGTACTTGGTACCATACTTCTTGCTTCTTTGCTACCACCGCGCACACAGAAAGCGAATGAAGTGCCTGCCGGAACTTATAGAGAAATATTTTCGGTTGGAAATGCTGATGCACGCGTACGCGCGTATCAAGATGTACTTGCGCGCGCTACAGGGAGCGTGTGGATACTTTGCCCCACCACCGCGCGCGCCAAGTATCTCGCACTGTCGCTGGCAAGCGCGCGTCCGATACTCATACATAGCGGCAAAGGAAAAAAACAGCTGCGTGCGGACTATCAAACGTCACTGGAGTCTCGCGCGGTGGTGATTGCCACCGCATCTGCTCTTGGGTATATCACGAATCGCGTTTCCGACATTATTATTGAAGACGCGGCGAATATGCATTGGGTACGTACGGAACGCCCGCATATTGATACGCGGCTCCTGATACGACACGTCGCACGCGCCCAGCAATGCATACTCCATTGGAACGCCGCGCACTCTTCACTCGCGCTCCCGACTGATCTCCCCCCAAAAAAAGTACTCACCTTTTCAGACACAGCAACCGTGCATATGGTAGATATGAAAAAAGAAACCGAAGAGAAGAAGCGCTGGACGATACTTTCAGATGCACTCACGGACACGCTCGCGCGTCTCGAGGGGTCGGCCATACTCTACGTCAGCAGAAAAGGATATGCACCCACTCTGATGTGTGGTGACTGCGGGACGGTAGTGAGATGTGCATCGTGCGCACATGTCATGGCGCTGAAAATCTCCGGCGAACGCTTTCTTTCGTGCTCGCACTGC
>ERZ1292623.5045-Hain-H51-01um-R1-5045-length-10644-cov-5_pt1 | contig 10644 bp, 16 predicted proteins | sample MGYA00564398_ERZ1292623 | MGnify/ENA primary metagenome ERZ1292623 (study PRJEB36523, sample SAMEA6512633) | groundwater metagenome | collected 2019-01-07 | study: AquaDiva: Metagenomics assemblies of 32 groundwater samples
CTCGCGGAAGCAGATACGGCAAAGATTGAAATCGCGCATGAATCCGCGCGGCCGGCCGCACTTGAAGCAACGACGAACAACCCGAGATTTGAACTTCGGGGGGCGGTTTGCCTTGATTATCATTGATTTCTTGGCCATAAAATTCGAAGAATTTTACCCTGAGCAAAGTCGAAGGGTGCGCCCCAAGAGAGTTAGCTTAGAAGCCCTTGCATCCGGCGCTTGCGCAGCCGACTTACAGAAGCTTCATCGCGTGACCCCATTCTTCTTCCAACCTGTGGTCAAAAAATAAGGCCCCCTACGAGGCCCGCACAATATAGACGACTTGCCCTCCAAAGTCAAACCTCAACGCCCACGCCTCATTCGGGCCTTCATCGCTCGTCGATCGTGCCGATTTGCTCCAGTTGCTTTGATGTTGTGATCTTCCGCACCAGGAATGAAATCTATTTCCTTAATTGACGGTATGTGAAATGACAGTGTTGTCCGACCATTTGCATTAGTCACAGCAAAATCTCCCATGCCGATAATGTCCATGCCGACAAGTAGCTGCGGCTGGTTTTCCTCGGGAACGTTATCCTCAGGAACAAGTTGAGCCTCGGTTACTCTCACTTGTCCGACCATCACGCCATTTGGCAGGGAGATGTTGACTAAGTAGGTATTGGTGGTTGATTTTCCATTGCCGTATCGAACTTCAACTATTCCCGTCGGCTTCAGATTCAGGTCCGTGGCAACTTTTTTTGTGATTGCCGAGTGCGTTGCCCCTGTATCCCAAATGGCCGAATAATTTACTAATTTTATCTCACGCGTTTTCGCTTCTTCAGGAGTAACCGGTTCACAGACTCCGACTTTTGTGATGAGTACTCGCGCCAATCCTCCATACCGAGTTGTGAACGCGCGATGTTGCATGGAAGAAGAACTAAGAGAACATCGCTCGTGAGTGGAAAGTTTGCGTGTAACTTTCCTCGCCAGGCAGACATTGCTGTATCAAAAACGTGCCCAATTCAAATTTCTTTTTTGCTTCTGAGTAGGCTTCAATCTCAGAATCATACGCCCCTTGGACAGCTTGGTCCTTAATTACGAGGTACTTGCCCTCATACTGCCCGACGAGGCGCCCCTGATTCTGCTTGAAAAAGTCGAGCTCCTTTTGCAAGAGTCCATCTGTCATAAACGGCACTATAACACGTGTCTATGAGAAATCCATGAACCTGAGTGGACGCCGTTGCGAGCGGCCGTGTTGTTTTATATGTTCTGCAAATACGCCGAGAAGGTGCGGCGTTTCCATGCGCGCTCCTCGCCTATCTTCCCCCTGTTGATGTGCTTGTGCGATTTGTTGAATTTGTGGAGCTCGAGGAAGCCGTCGAAAAATTCAAACGCCGCTCTCTCCGTCCATGCATATTCATACACACCAAGTGCCGGATGGATATAGGCTCCCGGCTCGTCTGCCGGATGCTCGCGCAGCAAGCGCGCCGCATGCAAATCCTCGTCGGCGAGGAATGATTTGAAGAAGAGCCAGCCGCCCGGCTTGAGCACGCGCACGATTTCCGCGCGCAGTGCCTCGCGTTCGGCTTTCTTGAGAAAGTGCGACGTCATCATGTCGAGCACAAAAGTTTGCGACGCATCCGCGAGCGGGAGCGGCTCCGCGATGGAGCGCACTTCGTATGCAATGGGGAGGCCCTCGGAGGCTTTGTGGGCCGCTTCAATGGCCACGTCGGAGATGTCGTAGCCTGTCCCCTTCATGCCGTAGGTGTTGGCGAGATAGACGAGATTGCGGCCGTTGCCGCAGCCGAGGTCGACGACTTTTGCAAACGGGTTCAGGTATTCGCGCTTGTAGCCACGCTCTAGAAAGCGTGTGAATTTCTCGAGGTCGTCGGAAGACTCGCTCGAAAGAGCGAGGTGTGCCGAGGTCTTATATTCGCGGTTCCAAAATTCGCGGTGGTCCATCGGCCGCATCATAACAGAAACGGCCGCCCGATGGGCGGCCGTTTCGTATCAGGTGAAAACAAGCGGGGCGGTGTTAGGGCTCCGTCATGTAGGCACCGAGACCAATAAGTCCGACGCCACCCAGAACGAATCCCGGATTCCACCAAACGCCAATACCAACCATGGCCATGCCGCCGATTTGCACGATAGGCCCTGCTCTCTGGATGAAGGTCCTCTTTCGTATGGGCGGTGCTCCCGGCTGATCTGACCCCGCTGCGAACGTATTCGTACTTTGAACCGATGGCTGCGGTGAATATCCGGCCGGCGCCACCGCAATCACCGTGTTGGGGTCCTGTGCCAAGGCGGCAATGTCGCTTACGACAGCGTCCGACGCCATCACGGCGGGCGAGACAACGGGCGCCCCCTGTACCGACTCACTTTGTGCTCCGTCAATAGTTGCCAAAGCAGCCTCGGTGGGTAGCGGGTTGCCCGTACTCACGCCAAAGGCATTACTCAGAACGTCGGAACCGTACAGAGCCTGCAGACCGCCCACCGCGGTAACTTCTCCGTTCCAGCCAATGGATGGCAAAGACTGATTTAGTTGCGGCCTAACGTTCGAAGGAAAATGCGGAAGGGTTTGGTACTTGCACGCTCCCGGTACCCCTTGCTCGAGATTTTTGCTTATAAAGTCCTCGTCCAGAGTCCCTGAAGTACTCTTTTCATACACCTCTCCGTTTTTTCGCATGTCTGAAATATTGACGGCTTTGCTGACCTGTCGGCAGCGCTCGCCGTCGCTGTCACACGTATACACAATGCATGCCACCTTACCGTCTTTCATTTCTGCCGGTGATTTGACCCCCAAGCACCGGAGTCTGGGAGATTCCCGATTGATGATGCGGACGGAATACACGATACTGTATACGAGCCGCTTTTCGCCACTCATCACTACCAACGAACAGGGTGCCGTGATGGGCTTTGCCACTGGCGCCGTCTGAGCATATGCGATATCGGCGACGAACACGGAACCGCAGAGGAAGGCCGACGCCATGATGGCCGCGATTTTTTGGAGCAAAATACTCGCATCAGTCATGGCCCCAGTGTGCGCCCACACCGAATAACTACAAGGCGGGGGTGTGGACGACACACCAAAACAGAAACGGCTCACCGAGGGTGAGCCGTTTCGTTTTCTCTTTTTATTGCGGCTAGCGAGGAGCGAAGTGGGAGCGTGCTCACACTTCGTCCGAGCGAAGACGCAAAAAGAATTTCGAAGAAATTCTTATTTCGCTGCTTGGAACGGCAAGCCGATGTGGCGCAAGTAGGCTTCGGCTTCTTTCTTATTCTTGGCGGTCGTGGTGATGGTGATTGCGAGGCCGAAGATATCTTTGGAATCTTCGTCGGATGTCTCCGGGAAGACGATGTGCTCCTTGATGCCGATGGTGATGTTGCCCATCTCGTCGATAGCGGTTGTGCGGATGCCGCGGAAGTCCTTCACGCGCGGCAAGACCACGTGAATGAGCTTGTCGAAAAACGCCTGCATGCGTGCGCCGCGAAGCGTCACCTGATACCCGACGAGGTCTCCGATGCGTGATTTGAAGTTGGCGACCGCTTTCTTGGCGCCGCGCACAGCGGGAGCCTGTCCGGTGATACGCGCGAGACGGTCAACGATGAGCTCCATGCGCTTTTTATCCTTGTTCACCTTGCCGACGCCTGTCGAGACTACGATTTTGAGGATTTTCGGCGTCTGCATGACATTGGTGTACCCCATGCCGGCTTTGAGTGCCTCGAACGTCTTGTTGTGTGTTGCTGTTTTCGCGTTCACCCCAGATGCAGTTTTTGTAGTCATACGTGATTTGTTTGCTGAAGTAATGTATCGAAGTTTGTTTCTAATATCAACTGGTTGTGTAATCAAAAAACTGCAACGGGGCAGGTATTATTTCAGTGTTTCCCCGCTTTTGACCGCGACGCGTTCACGGCCGCCGTCTTTTGTGCGGACGATTTTGATGCGGGTCGGCTTGCCTGATTTCGGGTCGAGAAGCTGGACGTTGGACGCATGAATCGGCATCGGCTGTTCCACAATCTGGCCCTTGCCTCCCTGACGGGTGGCGCGGCGGTGACGCTTCACGACATTGATACCGTCGATGAGGACTTTGTTCTCCTTGGGGAACGCACGGACGATAGCGCCGCTCTCGCCGCGGTTCTTGCCTGCTATTACGATGACCTTATCGCCTTTTTTTATTTTCATACTATTTTTGATGTTATTTCCTTTTTTGCCTGCCCCGTAGGCAGCTTTGCTGTCCTTCGGGGAGTTTCATACAGTTATACGATTTCGGGCGCGAGCGTGCCGATGCGCTGGTATCCGCGCTCCACGACTTCGCGCGGGATGGGGCCAAAGACACGGCTCGCCTTGGGTTCAAACGGATCTTTCCCTGTACCAGCAATCAGTACGACGGCGTTCTCGTCGAAGCGGACGTAGCTGCCGTCCTTGCGGCGGTAGGCCTTGGCCTGACGCACGACGACCGCGCGGTGCACTTCCTTCTTCTTCACCGCTTTGCGGGGCTGGGCCGTCTGGATAGAGATAACAATCATGTCGCCCAATTCCGCATAGCGCTTCTTGGAACCGCCGAGAATCTTGAACACACGTCCGATCTGACCGCCGGAGTTGTCTGCTATTTTGACGAGGCTTCTGTCCTGCAACATATGATTACTTTGTCTCGCCAAAGCCTTCGGCGGAGGCGGATTCGGTTTCCGTCGCCGCAGCCTTGGTGACCGCAACGAGGATGAAATTCTTGCGCTTGGAGATAGGGCGCGTCTCTTTGATGGTTACTTTGTCCCCTATTTTTGCGGTGTTACCCGCATCGTGCACGAGGAACTTCTTGGAGAGGCGCATGTACTTCTTGTACTTCGGGTGCTTCACGTAGCGCTCCACAGTGACAGTGGCCGTGTCTTTCATCGCCGATTTCACGACGGTGCCTTCGAATGTTTTTCCTTCTGTCTTTGCTGTAGTCATACAATTATTGCGACACCTTACGCGAATTCAGCTCGGTAAGCAAACGGGCGATGTCTTTGCGGAGATTGCGGCCGCCGCGGACGTCGCGCGAACGGCTTCCGGCGCCCTCAAAACGGAATACCCGAAGTGCCTCGCGCTTATCGGCAAGTTCTTTTTGCAATTCTGCAATGTCTTTTGTTTTGAGGTCGGTCATAAGTTACTTGTAGTGAGCTTGTCGAACTAGTGGCGGGCGACAACACGTGCGGTCACGGGGAGTTTGGTGCCCGCTTTGCGGAGCGCTTCACGCGCCACCGCCTCTGTAGCACCGTCGACTTCGAACAAGACGCGGCCCGGACGCACGTCGAAGACGTAGCCTGCCAAATCTCCTTTACCGCTACCCATGCGCACTTCAGCGGCTTTGCGGGTGAAGGGTCTGTCGGGGAAAATGCGCACCCACACCTTGGCGCCCTTGCCCGCAGCGCGATGGAGTACCCGGCGCGCGGCTTCTATCTGATTGGAAGTGACGCGTGCCTGTGTCATCGCCTTGAGACCGAACGCGCCGAACGCCACGGTAAGACCGCGTGTGTCGGGAGCATTGAGGCGCGCGCCGCGGCGACGGCCTGACTGCCATTTGCGATGTTTTGTCTTTTTCGGTGCGAGCATATGAATAGGTGTTAGGGATTAGGTTATAGGGATTAGGAAAATACAGAATGCGATTATTTTTTTGCTTCAACGTCGAAAATGTCGCCGCGGTAAATCCAGACTTTGACGCCGATGACTCCGTACGGAAGGTACGCTTGTTCTCGGGCAAAATCGATGTCGGCGCGAAGCGTCTGCAACGGCACACGACCGCGCTTGATTTCTTCGGTGCGCGACATTTCCGCGCCGCCCAAGCGGCCGGCAATGCCGATGCGCACGCCCAAGACATCACGATTGGCCATCACTTTTTCCACCGTTTGCTTGAGCACGCGGCGGAAGGTCTGGCGCTTCTCCAAGCCTTCGGCGACCATGTATGCGACGACGGGTGCCTGCGATTCAGGGCTACGGACCTCTTCAATATCGAGGCGGATAGCCATTTTCGGGGCACCCTTCACGGTGCGGACGACTTTTTCAATTTCCTTCGTGAGCTTGGAGCTTCCCTCTCCACCGCGGCCGATGACGAGACCCGGGCGCGAGGTCTTGATGAGAATGCGGATAGCCTTCTGGTTGCGCTCTATCTCCGTCGAGGTGACATAGTTGCCGCGCAACCGTTTTTTGAGAAACCGACGGATAGCGGAATCCACCATTACGTTGGTGCGGTATTCGGCGGGAGTCTTGGCAAACCAGCGGCTCTTCCAGTCGCGGATGATACCGAGGCGATGTGCGTATGGATGTACGGTGTGTGTCATAAAAATAGGTGGTAGGGATTAGGTTGTAGGGACTAGAGACTTTTTGCGAGCGCCGGTCTTTTTGGCACCTCGCCCCGTTAGAGGCAAGCCGCCCTTAGCGGCTGCCGCACCTTTGGTGCGGGCCTCTAACGGGGCGAGCTCGAGCGTAACAATGCTCATCGTGCGGTGAAATTGTGCGGCGCGGCCGCGAGCCATCGGCTTGAAGCGCTTGAGGACCATACCCTTGTTGACCGCGATGGTCTTTACGAACAGATTCTCCGGCGAATTGCCCGAGGAGCGGGCATTGGCGACGGCGGATTCGAGGAGCTTCAAAAGCGCGGGCGAAGATTTCTGGGGCTGGAAGGAAAGCAGTGCGCGCGCCTGCGGTACAGACTTGCCGCGAATGAGATTCGCCACAAGGCGGACCTTGCGCGGTGACTGGTGATAGTTTTTGAGAAGCGCTTTCATATATTATTTATAGTGAGTTTGCCTGTGGTGAATTTAATTGAACCATCGAACTATTTCTTGGCGGACGTCGCGGCAGTGGCCTTGGCGGCTTGCGCGGTCGCTATTTCGGACGCCTTCGCGGCCATTTCGGCTTCCTTCTGCATCTTGCCTCCGTGCCGGAGGAATTTGGTCGTCGGAGCAAATTCGCCCAATCGGTGTCCGACCATGTCTTCGGTCACAAAAACTTCCTCGAAATTCTTGCCCGTGTGCACTGCGAAGGTGTAGCCGACGAATTCCGGTGCGATTTGCGAGCGGCGCGCCCACGTCTTGATAGACCCCGCACCCGACTTGCGGGTCTGGACTTTCTTCATCAACTTTTCGTCGACGAAGGGACCTTTTTTGAGACTTCTTGCCATAAGAATAGGGATTAGGGATTAGGTTTTAGGGATTAGGAAATGAATTCAATGTAAAACCCGCGCCTGGCGGGAGTGCGCACAATGTATAGGAAAAAAAAGAGTATGTCAAATTTCCACGGAGAATATGGAAAAAATCGAGGTCGTGTTGCAGGTCGTCTTTTTTGTGGCATAATGAGGTCTGCTAACGGATGTACGAAAGGTCACCCAATGGTCGGCAAGACGACGACTGACGCCCTCGAAGCAGGGCTTAACGCAGGCATGGCCGCGCTGAAGCCTGTCGTAAAGCGCGTCAAAGCGCTGCTCGATGACCCCTATGCATCGCTCCGCTCGTGGGATCCACGCTATGAACCCCCGGGCGAGGGAGTCGGTCCGCGGCCGGAATATCTCCGCCACTTGAAGAGCACACGGCGTTGCTAATCACCTCGTCTACGTGAACATCGACAGTGCATAACGACACAGGAGGCCCGGGCGTCGCCCCGGGCCTTTTGATTTGCGCGGTATACTAGGAGCATGAAAATCCTCGTATTCGACGCCGACCAGTCTGTGAGGGAAGCCTTTGCCGCGGGGCTCACGGGACACGAGATTCTATATATAGATGGAAGCGTATCGCCTGAAGCGCTCAAAGAACATGCCGATGCCGAGGTAGTGTCGCTTTTCGTGGCATCGGGCTTCACCAAAGGGCACATCGCGGCCCTCCCCAATCTCAAATGCATCGCCGCCCGCTCGACGGGTGTAGACAATATAGATATGGCCGCGGTCAAAGAGCGCGGCATCATTGTGTGTAATGTCCCCTCCTACGGGGCCCGCACGGTTGCCGAATTCACCTTCTCGCTTCTCTTGGCAATCTCACGCCGTCTGCCGGAAGCGGCCAATCAGGTACGGCAGGAGGGCAATTTTGAGACACGAGCACTGGAGGGCTTCGACCTTTTCGGCCGCACCATCGGCGTCATCGGCACAGGGGCGATAGGAAAGAATGTCGTGAAAATCGCATCGGGCTTCGGCATGAAAGTGCTGATGTTCGACAAATTCCCCGCGCAAGGATTCGAAACGCCTGATGCAAAATACGTCCCCCTCGACGAACTGCTCGCTCAATCGGATATCGTTACACTCCACGTCCCCTACTTCCCTGAGAACCATCACCTCCTGAATCGCGAGGCCATAGCCAAGATGAAACGCGGCGCCTATGTCATCAATACCGCGCGCGGCGAACTCATTGATACCGCCGCACTGCTCGAGGCGCTCAAGAGCGGCGCTGTTGCCGGTGCCGGACTCGACGTCCTCGAGGGAGAGCGCGCGCTCAAAGACGAAATGGAGCTTGTGATGGGCACCGAATCTATCAACACACTCAAAGCCGTGATACGCGACCACATGCTCATTGATATGCCGCGCGTCATCGTCACGCCGCACATCGCCTTCTTCTCGCGCGAGGCCTACACCGAGATACTTTCTACGAGCGCCAAGAATATCGCCAATTTCGCCGCGGGGACGCCCTCTAATATCGTGAAGATGTGAGCCATAGAATCACCAATTTCGACGAGTTGAATACCGGAGCGCTCCGCGGAAAAGCGCTGACGATTGCGGAGAGTGCCTATGCAGCGATAGACACTGATGCCGCGATACGCGCCAAAATTTCGTTCGAGGGAATGACGCTCGTCGTCGACGGACGCTCCTACGACCTCTCGTGGTTCCGTCGTATCCGTGTCATCGGCTTCGGCAAGGTGTCCTGCGCCGCGGCGATGACTATCGAATCGCTTCTGCGCGGGCATATCACGAGCGGTGTCGTCATCGACGTCCGTCCCGGTGTCTGCGACGTGATAGAAATCGCGCAAGGCACCCACCCGAAACCATCTCCGGAGAATTTGGCGGTCAGTAAGCGCGTCGTCGATATGGCGCAGGATTCCGACGAGCGCGACCTCGTCATCGTCATCGTCTCTGGCGGCGGTTCCTCACTCCTGTGCTGGCCGGCGGAAGAATGCACACTATCCATGCGCCTCTACGACGACCTCTTGAAAACGGGCGCAACGATTGAAGAGATGAATACGGTACGAAAACACATTTCCGATGTAAAAGGCGGCGGATTGGCGAAGATGCTCCACCCCGCGACCGTCGTCGGACTCGTATTCTGCGACGTGCCGGGTGACCATTTTGAAGAAGTGGCCTCCGGCGCGACCTATATGGACAAGACGACGGTCGACGATGCGCGCGCCGTACTCGAGAAGTACCACCTTTCGGACTATGCGGTCCACGAAACACCCAAAGACCAGAAATTTTTTGAGCGCGTACACAACGTCCCCATCGTTTCCAATAGCACGGCGCTCGACGCGATGGAGAAAAAAGCGAGTGAACTCGGATTTTCCGTGGTGCGCGTAGGTAGCGACCTGTTCGACACGCCGCCCCAGCTCATAGAGAGACTCTTCACTCCGCTCAAGGGAAAGACAGCGGTTATCGGTGCCGGCGAGCCGAGCCTCACCATCACCCACAAAGGCGGCAAAGGCGGCCGGTGTCAGTACATCGCACTGCAGGCGCTCGAACGGGTACGGGACAATGAAATACTGGTCGCATTCGCTTCCGACGGCATAGACAACACCGAGGCCGCTGGCGCGATTGCCGACCCTGCAGTGCGTAACAACGCGGAGAAACAGGGTTTTTCCATCGCCGACCGGCTCGCCGACTATGATACGTATGCGTTCTTCGAGAAGGCAGGTGGCCTCGTATTTACGGGCAAGACCGACGCCAATGTCTCCGATTTATTCCTCCTTCTTCGCGCATGATCCCGTTAGAGGCCACGGAAGACGACGTCCGGATATAGTGCATAATAAAGAACACCACTATGGTCGAATTCGCATCAAAATATAACGCGGGAAGCTACGCTTCCTGCCTCTAACGGGATGAATACCATTACCGACATACGTGCCACAACAATCCCCGACTCGCGCGGGAAACCGACGCTTTCTGTGACGGTCTTCGCCGGTGATGCGCAAGGCTCTTTTTCGGACCCCTCCGGTGCCTCCACCGGTTCGCACGAAGCGCGTGAATTGCGCGATGCGGATGGCGGTGAACAAATCGAGATTGTTCATGTCGAGCGGGATATAAAGCCGGCACTGCTCGGTATGGACGTGGCCGACCAATCCGGTATTGACGCGAAAATGATAGAACTCGACGGAACGCCGGACAAATCGCGCCTCGGCGGCAACGCTCTCATCGGCGTATCCATCGCCGCGGCAAAAGCCGCCGCCGCCGCACGGGGAATGCAGACATTCGAGCATCTGCGCACACTTGCCGATATCGCACCCTCGCGTCGCGTGCCGCTCCTCTACATGAATTACATCAACGGCGGCAAACACGCGAAATCGCCACTTTCATTTCAAGAGCACCTCATCGTGCCGGAGACCGAATCGGTCGCGGAGTCACTCGCGATGGCGAGTGATATCGGCGCACAGCTTGAGAAACTGATTTCGGAAAAATACGGTGCCGATACTCTCACAAATATGGGCGACGAGGGTGGCTATGT
>ERZ1292623.2212-Hain-H51-01um-R1-2212-length-17741-cov-4_pt1 | contig 10642 bp, 9 predicted proteins | sample MGYA00564398_ERZ1292623 | MGnify/ENA primary metagenome ERZ1292623 (study PRJEB36523, sample SAMEA6512633) | groundwater metagenome | collected 2019-01-07 | study: AquaDiva: Metagenomics assemblies of 32 groundwater samples
GCCCAACCTCATCGCCCAATCAAAATCCGGCAAAATCCCTTCTGATGTTTCTATTGAAGAAAAAACTATTTTAGAAGTTTTACTAAAATCCGGAAAACCAGTTAATATTGACAAGATAGCGGAATTAACTAATCTTAATGCCAAAATCATTAATCAGAACTTAAGCTTCTTGGTTATGAAAGATTTAATCAAAGAAACCGAAAGCGGCTACAGTATCTGAAAGTTCAAAATTAAAATATTAAAATTGAAAATGACAATAAAAAAACCGAAAATCAAGAAACTTTTAAAATCATCCCGAAGGGATACCGAAATTTTACATTTTGATATTTAAACTTTTAAATACAGCATGAATCTCGTCATCGTTGAATCCCCTACAAAGGCCAAAACCATCGGCAAATTCTTAGGCTCCAAATACAAAGTGGAGTCTTCTTTTGGTCACATCCGCGATCTTCCGAAAAGCAAACTCGGCGTGGATTTAGAAAACAACTTCGAACCTCAATACATCATCCCTAAAAAAGCCCAGAAAAATGTTACCGCGTTAAAAAAACTCGCCGCCAAAGCCGACAACGTCATTCTCGCAACTGACGAAGACCGCGAAGGCGAAGCCATTGCTTGGCACCTCGTCCACGCCTTAAAACTCGAAGAAAAAGACGCCTCGCAAATTAAACGCATCGTTTTCCATGAAATTACCAAAACCGCTATTGATGAAGCCATCAATAACCCGCGCCAAATTGACGAACATTTAGTCAACGCCCAACAGGCCCGCCGGGTATTAGATCGTCTCGTCGGTTATAAACTCTCCCCATTTCTTTGGAAAAAAGTTGTTCGTGGTCTATCCGCCGGCCGAGTTCAGTCCGTCGCCCTCCGCCTGATTGTTGAACGCGAAGAAGAAATCAAAAACTTCAAAACCGACGAATACTGGACCTTGGCCGCCGAATTTGAAACCGAAAAGAAAGAAAAATTTGAAGCTAATCTCGCTAAAATCGGCGAAGAAACTGTGGCTAAGCTCGGCATCAAAACCCAAAGTGAAGCCGAAAAAATCAAAATAGATCTAGAGAATTCAAAATATTCAATTCAAAGTATCGAAAAAAGTGAGTCTAACAAAAACCCCTCGCCGCCTTTTATCACCAGCACCCTCCAACAGGCCTCATCAAGATTTCTGGGCTTTTCCGCTAAAAAAACGATGTTCCTCGCCCAATCACTCTACGAAAACGGCCACATCACCTATATGCGCACTGACTCCACTAATCTTTCTCAAGACGCGCTCTTGGCCGCCCAAAGCTGGATCCAGCAAAACCTCGGTGAAAAATATTCTGAAGGCCCAAAAGTCTACAAGGGAAAATCCAAGCTCGCCCAAGAAGCTCACGAAGCTATCCGTGTCACCAACCCCGCTCTCACCCCAAAAGAATTTGGCGGTGCTGAAAAAACTTTTGAAAAAGATGAGCAGAAACTCTACGATCTAATCTGGCGGCGCTTCATCGCCTCTCAGCTTCCCTCCGCCGTTCTTGATTCCACTAAAATCGAAATCGCCGCCACTCCAAAATCTAATTCCACCAACTACACCCTCACAGTAAACGGCAACATTATGCGGTTCGACGGATTCTTAAAAGTCTGGCCGATCAAACTTGAAGAAAAAGAACTGCCAGCTCTAAAACAAAGTGATTCAATTGAACTTTTAAGCATAAACCCCAACCAACACTTCACCGAGCCCCCGCCTCGCTACAATGAAGCCAGTCTCATTAAGATCCTAGAAAAATTCGGCATCGGCCGCCCTTCTACCTACGCCCCCACTCTTTCGGTAATCGAAAGCCGAAACTATGTCGAAAAAATCGACAAACGCTTCAAACCAACCGAAATTGGCACGATGGTCAACAAAGTTATCTGTGAAAATTTCCCGCAAATCGTCGATATTGATTTCACCGCCAAGATGGAAGAAGATCTCGACGAAATCGCCGAAGGTAATAAAAAATGGCAAGAAATCATCCGCGCTTTCTACGAACCTTTCGCCAAAAATTTAGAGGAAAAATACGAAAACGTTAAAAAAGAAACGACTGAAGAAAAAACCGACGAAGTCTGCGACAAATGCGGCAAACCCATGGTCATCAAATTCGGCCGCTTTGGAAAATTCATCGCCTGCTCCGGTTTCCCGGATTGTAAAAACACCAAAAAAATCGAATCTCCAAAAAAACTCATCGGCCTCAAATGCCCTAAATGCGGTGACGGCGACGTCATCGAAAAACGCGTCAACCGCAAGGGCCGTGCCCGAGGCAAAGTCTTCTGGGGTTGCAGCAAATATCCCGCCTGCGACTACGCCTCCTGGACCAACCCCCTTGAAAAGAAAGAGGAAACCGAAGAAAAAGCCGCCCCAAAAGAAATGACTGCAGAAAAAGACTCCGAACCCTTAGAATCGCTTGATTCCTAAATAACTATCTTTCATACTTCAGGGGTATGAAAGTGCAAGAAATCGCCAAAAAAGATCCTAAAAGCCTGATTGGCCGCGCTTTTTATTTCTCAAAAAAATCCCACGAAAACCAAAAAAGAGACAACGGCGAACCGTTTTTCAATCATCCCCTCGCCACCGCTGGATTCCTAAACGAATGGCATCTTGATGAAGCCACCATCGCCGCCGGCCTCCTTCACGACGTTCCGGCAAAATGCCATATCCCAATCGAACAAATCAAAAAAGAATTCGGCGACGAAGTAGCTTTCTTGGTTGAAGGCATGGTGAAATTGGCTCCCGTTAGATACAAAAACACCGTCACTAAAATCGAAAACCTCCGCAAAATGATTCTCGCCCTAAGCGGAGACTTAAGAATCATCTTTATTAAACTCGCTAATCGATTCCATAACTTAAAAACTATTGAAGGTTTACCAGAAGATCAAAGAGAAAGCTTCGCCGAAGAAACTCAAAGTCTTTATGCGCCGTTGGCTTACCAAATCGGCATGCAAAACCTCGCCGGGGAAATGTATGATCTCTGCTTTCCTATTCTACATCCCAAAGAATACGCTTGGATCAAGAAAAATGTCGCGGATGAATACGATACTCGCCAAGAATATTTAAACCGCTTCAAACCCCAACTCGAAAAAGTTTTAAAAGAAAACGGACTTGAACCTCTTTTTATAGACTTCCGTGCCAAACGCTATTCAAGTCTCTATGCCAAACTCGAACGTTATGATATGGATCTTTCAAAAATCTATGATCTCATTAGCACTTGGGTCGTCATGAAAGATGTCAAAGATTGCTACGAAGCGATGGGGATTATCCACCAATACTGGCCCCCTCTTCCCGGCCGAATCAAAGACTACATCGCTACTCCCAAACCCAGCGGCTACCGATCTCTCCATACTACCGTCATCGGCCCAGAAGATAAGTACGTTGAAATTCAGCTCCACACGGAACAAATGCACGATGAAAACAAAAACGGTTTTGCCTCTCACTGGCTCTACAAACAAAAAATAAGCCAAGAAAAAACTAGTAAACGCTCACTAAAAGACGTCATCAAAGAAGTTGGCCTTTTAAAATATTTGCGCCGATGGGAAAGCAAGTCTCTTGATCCGGCTTCTAGCTACAATGAATTTATCGAGGCGATGAAAATCGATTTTTTCAACGATCGTATTTTCGTTATCACCCCAAAAGGCGACGTCATTGATCTTCCTAAAGGGTCAACCCCACTAGATTTTGCCTATAAAATCCATTCCGACATTGGCAACGAAGCCGTTAAAGCCGAAATCAATAACGCCCACAAACCACTCGACATCGAACTCGCCTCCGGCGACGTCGTGAAAATCGTCACCCAGAAAGGCAAGAAACCTTCCCCGGATTGGCTGAAAATCGTCAAAACTCCTCACGCCCGCGAACATATCCGCGAATTCCTAAACAAGAAAAAAGAACGGCTCGAAAAACGCCTATTCTAGCCACGCCCCGTACTGAATTTAGAACTTTCCGAACCTCCTGCCCGGTAGTGAAATTCGGATTGTTTAGGGTTTACCCCTTTCGAATTTCTACTATCCGGGTTAGGTTTTCTAAATTCTAGTATCGGGGCCTGCCCAGTGGTGAAACTCGGACCTCTTTAATCTTCTCTATTCCGAGTTTCTACTATCCGGGTTTAGCCTATTCAAAATACTCCGCAACTCTTCATCCGAGTAATATCGAATCGTAATCTTTCCCGTATCGCCGTGTTTTTCAATCCTAACCGGCGCTCCCAATTTTGAAGTTAATTCTTGCTGCAACATTGCCATCTCAGAGGACAGATTAGTATCTTCTTTTTTGGGTGAAGTCACCCTTTCTTTCAACTCCCGCGTCGTCATCTTCTTGAAGACAATATCATCAAAAAGTTTTTTCTGAATTGCTGGATCACTCACTGAAAGCAGCAGCCGCCCATGCGTTTCCGTAATCTCGCTCTTCGCTAACGAATCCTGAATATAAGCCGGTAAGTCCAGCAGTCGAACAGCATTGGCTACCGCCTCCCGACTTTTGCCTAATCGCGTCGCAATCTCTCTTTGAGTCAAGTTAAATTCATCTTGTAATCTTGAAAACGCTCGCGCAGTTTCAATCGGATTCAAATCCTCTCTCTGAAGATTCTCCACAATCGCCATTTCCAATCTCTCCCTCTCAAAATCCACTCGCCTAACTATCGCCGGCACTCTTTCGAGTCCTAAAAGTTTTGAAGCTAAAAGTCTCCTTTCGCCCGCAATTAAAATATATTCCACGTCCGTCCCAGTCGGTGTTTCTTTGTCCACCTTGGTTACAACAAGTGGTTGTAAAATCCCAACCTCACGAATCGAAGAAGCTAAGTCTTTTATCGCTTCCTGATCAAAATCTTTTCTTGGCTGATGAGGATTCGGTTTTATCTTATCTACCTCAATCTGAAAAACCGCCTGCCCCGCAGGATTTTCCTTATTCAAACTATGATGAAGTTTCCCGGGCGAAACTAAACTGCTTTGTCCGTTCAAGTTTTCCGCCGACAATTCTTGATTAACCTGATTTATCGGATCACGAATAACTCCGTTATCCTTTTGCGGTTTATTCGCCGCATCATTCTGTGGCTTCTGCCCGCCCGACGATGGTATCAAAGACTCTAATCCTTTTCCTAGTGTCATTCTTTTTTAATTTATTTTTCTTATTCTTATATTCTCAATAAACTTTTCCCAACTATAAATTCGTCCCGTAGGGACACCTAAATTTTTCATTTTGATATTTAAATTTTTAACTTCTTCAAATATTAAAATTCCCGTAATTTTGACTCGACATCAAATTCGATTCTTGCCCAGTTTTTTCCTGCCCGATAATCTCCGCCGCCAGCGTTCGATACGCCAAAGCCCCAATCGAATCCGGCCGATAAAGCATTACCGGTTTTGAAAAACTCGGCGCCTCCGCGAGCGCCACACTTCGTGGCACTTCAGTTTGAAAAACGGTATAGGGGAAATTCTTTCTCAAATTCATCGCTACCTCCCGGCTCAATCTTTCGCCTTTGTTATACATCGTGATCACCGCACCCGTCACTTTTATATCGTGTCCCAGATTGTTTCTAATCAAATCCACTGTCTGCAAAAGCTGGCCCAGCCCTTCCAAGCTATAATACTCCGCCTGCACCGGCACTAAAACTTCATCCGACGCCACCAACCCGTTTACAGTGAGTAAACTAAGTGACGGCGGCAAATCCACTAAAACATAATCATAATTATGTCGAATCCTATTAATAAATTTCCTAAGGAAATATTCCCGCTCCGGCAAATTCACAAACTCCACCAATGCTCCGGCTAAATGTGGCGCCGCCGGCGCTAAATGAAAGTTAAAAAGCGCTGTGGGTTTTAAAACGTGTTCATGAGGCACGGCATTAATTATCCCGTGATAAACGCTCACTTCTGTCTTCATTGGATCATATCCCAAAGCCGAACTCGCATTCGCCTGGGGGTCAAAATCTACGAGCAACACCCGCTTCCCTAAGGCCGCCAAATAAGCCCCCAAATTAACGGCCGTCGTGGTCTTACCCACTCCCCCTTTTTGATTACAAATGGAAATTACCCTAGCCATTGCCCTAATTGTATCGATTTCCAAGCCATAAATCAAAAAATAATTGCCTTTCAAGGTAAAATAAACTAGAATTCAACTTACAAATTTCTAAGGCCCGGGTGGTAAGAATGCAGACCTGCCTGCCGGCAGGCAGGCGCGCACGACATCATATATATGTATTTCGTATACGCACTATCAAGTAAAACGAAAAAATATATTTATGTTGGCCTGACCAATAACTTAAAAAGACGGGTTAACCAGCACAATTCAGGCAAAGAACATACCACAAAACCTTACACCCCATTCAAGCTAATCCTCGAAGAAAGGTACGCAACAAGGAAGGAAGCCAGGGGAAAGAGAGAAAGTTCTAAAGTCTGGTTATAGCAAAGAGTGGCTAAAAAATTTGTAATCCGATAACATAAAAATATGCCCGGGTGGCGGAATGGCAGACGCGCACGACTCAAAATCGTGTGAGGAAACTCGTGAGAGTTCGACTCTCTCCCCGGGCACAAAAATAAGGTAAAATTAGTTTGGGACGCACTCACCTATCCGCCTTCAGCGGAACTCAAAATGACCGGGAAAGACTATAATGCCGTTATAGGAAAACTTGCATGACCAAAGAAGAAATTCAAAAACAAATAGAGGAAATTGAATCAATCTATAGATCTTACCTGGATCAGCTTTTAGAGTTAAAGAAAAAGCAAGATATGATAATCAGTGAATTTTCAGAGGCGTTAAAAAATAAGAAGCTAGACGAACTTAGAAAAAAACTTGCAACACTATGAATGCTAGTGAAAAATTTGAGACAAGTATCCCCGATTCGGAGAAACAACTGCCTAAAAATCCAGAGAAAGATTTTGAAATTGAGGATGAGCAAAAATTTGAGCAACATCGAGACAAAACTCTCAGTGATATAGAGAGTGGAGCACTACAAACCAAAGAAGATGGGATAGCAAGATTAGATAGGGCTCTCCATTCCTATGACCTACCCGAAAAAGACGTTGCTTCTATTAGAAGGGAAAACCAAGTAGATGCGAAACTAAAATTAAATTCCGATGAAGTTGACGAGATTACTAAAAATGCGACGGAACAAATAAGCCAAGTTGGGGGATCTCCCAAATCAGAACAAGAAGGAAATCCTGATTTAAAAAAATTTACAAAACAATACTCAGGTTTTTGGCGTAGCCAATTAGCAGAAAAAATTCGTGATACAAGAAAGAAAATCCTTGAGAAAAAAACTTCCGCTCAAAAACAGAATTCAGAACATTCTGCTGACAGAACTATTCTGCAATCAGAAATTACAGCAACAGAGCAGGAATTCAACAAAATAAGAACGGAGCTAGAAAGTCGCGAGATGGAATTAGAGGAAGAAAAGAACAGATTGATAAGTCGTATTACAAGTTTGTTTGGTAGGAATAAAGAAGTCTCAGATGACGCAATCGCCAAAGAGCTAGAGAGTAAATCTGAAAAACTTCAGGCTTTTTTAGAAGAAAAAAGAAAGTTGATCAGTGAGTGTGGAGATGTTGTTATTGACGAGAGTGAAATAGAAAAAGCGAGAGAAGAGATTCGTCAATTTTACGAAGAACAAAAAAATATTCGCGATGTCTTTGGAAGCGAGAAAACGCGGGAGCGAGATATTTCTTCAATTTCTAAAGAGAAAGGCGTTCTATTTTTACATACCCTTCCTGTAGATTCTTACGGAATGGGCAATACTTCAGAAAATAATCCTAACGTAAATACTGAAAAAATGACAAGTGCTGACAAAACGAGGATGGTGTTGGGAATTGAACCAACGATTTCAGTCTCCACGATAAGTCTTCGTAGAGAAAATGCAGAAGATAAATTTCAAACTATGTATCCTATAGGTTTGGTAATCGGAGAAGGAACCGCTCTAAGCGCATACGGAGGTGATGCTGGAACATATGCCGATAACCCTTTTATTCGTCGTTCAAAATATGATCGAGATTTAAGATCGGCTGTTCAGGAAAATTTTGGAACCAATCTGGATAGAGCCATTAAAGGCGAAGCTGGACAAGCCGCAATGCAAACAGGATGGAACGAGGTTGTTATTGAAAATCCGAAAGTATCAGGCATATTTTTAGATTTAAATCGACTGCAAATTGGTCAAGATACAACGAAGGCAATAGACGCAATGAAGCAAGCATTTGGAATGGGCAAAGAATTCGGTTTGCCGGTTTACGGCATTCGTCCAAATGGAGAAATGACCGAACTTTCAAGTGAAGGCCTAGAGACTACAACCCAAGAAAACATTCTTGCGTATAAATGCGAACTAGGAACCGAAGAAAAGGTTGAGGGTGTAGAAAAAGTGTTAAAAACACAAGAAAAACCGAATATTGAAATCCAACGCAAACTCTCAGAAATACAAGCACAAAGAAATTCTAAGAGTGATTTTATACAAAATCAAAAACAAAGAGCCATTTATTCTGGTAAATCTGAGCAATGTTTAAGCGCACTAGAATATGAAAATGTTGCTAAATATATGGAGAAAACATTAAACCGGCTCGGTGATATTGGATTCGATGAAATTTTAAAGGTTGCACAAAGTGAAGGTGTGGGTGAGCGGGGGCTAGAAAAAATAAATTCGCTATTCACAGGCAAAACAACAAGCGAAATACGTTCTATATCAGAGAGCTTGGTACAAAAAGCAGATTTATTGAAAGGGCTCTTTGAAAACAGAAAATAAATATAAACCCACATGGAAACCAACTTTAAAAACTCCGACATCGCTGATATCAAAACTCCAATCGAAAGCATCTCCGGAGCCACTTGGGCTTATATTAAAGAAAAGTATGGTGCTAAAAGCTATCTCTTTATAGCCGCCGCTTCTTTTCTGATTATTGCGGATTTATTTTTCCTCCACTTAATTTTTATATCTGTCATAACCTTATTCGTAATTTTTGGTATTTACGGTTGGATCTATCAAAAAGTCGACAACCGCTTCTACCAACAAATCGCCGAACTCAATGGCTATACCTACGAACCTAAAGGTTTCTTAAACACCCGCGGTCATGTTTTCCAAATCGGCGACAGTCCAAAATTTGAAGATATCATCACGGGCGAATTCGAAAACCACCCTCTCAAACTTTTTGTTTATAAATTTACGACTGGCTCTGGAAAACAACGCGCGGAACATAAGCTAAGTATCTGCGAACTCACCTTCCCAACTCAAATGCCCAATATTGTTTTGAACGCCCACAACTTTTCAAGCTACAGCCTGTTTGATTTTGGACTAAAAAAACTTACCCTCGAAGGCGACTTCCACAAGCACTTCACTCTTTATTGCCAACCCAATTACGAAATCGAAGCACTTCAAATTTTCACTCCGGATGTCATGCAAGATCTTATGAAAAAATCAAAAAACTACGACATTGAATTTGCGGATGACAAAATCTACATCATCTCCCCTGCTTCTTTAAAAACTCGAACCGAAATTATGGCCATGTTTAACTTCGCGCACTATCTAATTATAAAACTCAAAAAAGTTTTGCCGCGTATAAAAATATAAACCCGCCTCCCTCTTGGCAGAGAAAAGGCGGGCTAGTTTGGTTTTTCGCTGAGCGGTTTTCCAGTCGGAAACGCCATCATAGCTAGAACATTACCGGGTTCCACTTGTGTGCCATGTGAAACCTGAAAAGATATGACGTACCCTTTTCTTGGGGTGTAATAGTGATGTTCTTCGTCCTCCCCCATTCGGACTTTCTTTACGATCACTCCGACGAGATGACCGGTAAACAGGAAATCCTTAGGAGACAAAAGCCTCTTTATCTTCTTGGTTTTTCCCTTTTCGATAACCTCATCTTCGACTTTAGTCAGAAACCAAATCCCTTCGTACTCGGCAACAACCGGCCTCAATTCGTGCCATTCCATCTTTCCCAAAACTTCCATTGGAAGATACTTAGGAAAAGAAACTTTGTGGTGTGGCGAAACTTGAAGCTCGATCATTTCAGGGCTTTCAGACTGCCAAGCCACCTTGAGCTCTGTGGGCTTCTCCTCTTCGACTAACTCTGGTCGAAGAACAATCTCGAGAAGAACCGCCGGCATAAAGATAGTAGAGTGAGCCGTAATTCGCTCGGCCACCCCGAGCTTTGCTATCCCCTCAACGGTGTTCCGGAAAGCTCTTTCACGATTCCGCCGTATAAGGATAAAGACGAAAATCGTTACTGTTAGTAAAAACAGGTATGGAATTCCATACACCTCTCAATCACCTCCTTCGCCACGCTGAAGTTTTAACGAAAGCGGGCTTAACACGTCTAACTGGTTAATTGCAAGTTTCCGGCCTTACTATACACCTCGCTACATTTTCCGCAAACGTAAGTCGGGTAGTGAAATTAGACCATGATTTTTCTCCTCGAAGTCTAATTTCTACTAGCCCGATAAAAAATCCCCAGGACGCGTCACCGCATCCCAGGGATTTATGTCAAACAATACCTCTTGCTTGAAATCTGCGCGTATTTTACGAGCCGCCACTCATTCTAGCACCAACGAACAGTCTTAGATCTTCGCCCTCCATCAAGAAAGGCGCTCGGCACCGGTCCAGTGTTAGCCTCGGTCGCCGGGCTAGCCCGCACGCTACCCTCGGACAAACCACGACGTCCACCGTCAGCTAAA
>ERZ1292623.5047-Hain-H51-01um-R1-5047-length-10642-cov-21_pt1 | contig 10642 bp, 8 predicted proteins | sample MGYA00564398_ERZ1292623 | MGnify/ENA primary metagenome ERZ1292623 (study PRJEB36523, sample SAMEA6512633) | groundwater metagenome | collected 2019-01-07 | study: AquaDiva: Metagenomics assemblies of 32 groundwater samples
TTTTTAATATCCGATAAATCAAAAAAGCAGTGGTGGTTTTGCCTTTGGTTCCGGTGATGCCGATAATTTTAGCCGGACACAGATGAAAAAATAATTTAATGTGGCTTGAAACAATGGCTCCGTTTTTTTCGGCGGCTAAAAGTTTTGGATGAAGGCGGGGGAATCCCGGCGTTCTGAAAATAAGGTCGTAATTTTTAAGTTTATTAATATAATTTCTATCAAATTTAGCATCGAGGGCCTTGGCTTTTATTTTATTTTTTTTAAGAAAATTCAAAGTAGCCCGACCCTCGCGTCCGAGCCCCAAAACCGCTATTTTCTTATCTTTTAGTCCAGTTATTGACATAGTAAAAAGTAGATGCTATTATAATTGGCAGCTAGGCAGAAATGGAAATTTATTTACATTTATGCTGAACGAACCAATTATATACTTTCTTAAGTATATAACTCCGACATGTTGAATGAGCAAGAAAAAATCAATTTTATAAATTCTGTTTCAAGGGTTTTAAAATCTTTGAATCCCCGGACCCAGGACATAGTTTCCCGGAGATTTGGGTTTAAAACGGGCGATATTGAAACTCTGGAATCCATCGGTCAAAAATACAGTATCACTCGGGAGAGAGTCCGTCAGATTGAAGAGACGGCTCTGCGCGAACTCAGAAAAAATTTCGACAGCTTCAATTTAGGCGATCAGGTTTTAAAAATAAAAGCGATTCTTCAAGGCTACGAAAATGTCGTCCGGGAAGATTTTTTATTTCATGAATTTTCGGGTTCCAGCCAGTATAATAAAACTAACGGAGTTTTTGTCTTTTTAATGACCATATCAAGCAATTTTGAACGTTATCCCGAAGACGATCATTATCATAGTATTTGGACGGTCAAAGATCCCTTATATATAAATAAAGCCAAAGAGGTGAGCGAAAAATTGGTTCACGGCTTTGAAAAAAAGAATTCTGTCGTTCCGGAAACAGAGCTTGTTTCGTTTTTCAATAAAATTTCTCAGGAAAACACAAGCGACAAAAAAATAATTTTGTCTTATCTGGGCCTGCATAAAGCTATGGGTAAAAATATTTTCGGCGAAGCTGGTCTTTTGAACTGGCCCGAGATTCGTCCCAAAGGCATAAAAGACAAGGCTTATCTGGTTCTTAAAAGAATTAATAATCCTCTTCATTTCAGAAAAATTACCGATGCCATCAACAGCCATAATTTTGATTTTAAAAAAGCTAACTTTCAAACCGTCCATAACGAGCTTATAAAAGACAAAAGATTTATTTTGGTCGGCCGCGGCCTTTACGCTCTTTCGGAGTGGGGCTTTGAAGCCGGCACGGTCAAGGACGTTTTAACGAGTATTTTAAAAAAATACGGCCCGATGGCCAGAGAAAAGATTATTGCTAAAACTGCCGAGGCCCGCTTTGTCAAACCCAATACCATAGTTTTGAATCTTCAGGACAAGAAACTCTTTAAGAAAGATAAGGAAGGGCTTTACGGATTGGTTGAAAAGGCTTAATGCTGTATAGTATTATTGATGAACTTTTTGGATTTTCAACCTCTCTTTCAGACTTACGAAGATTTAAAATTTTTAGTTTCTTTTCTCGCACCTTTTAGGTGGGCTATCTTACCGGTTTTGGCTTTTCTGGTTTTTTTAATTGTTCGGGAAGCTCTGCTTTTTTATAGGCAGGCAAAATTCAGAAGTGAAATAGAATGGGATATGTTTGAAATCCGTATTCCCCGGGAGGTAGAAAAAGGCCCCAAGGCGATGGACCAGTTTTTCGCCGGGCTCTGGACTTTGATAAATATGCCGACCAGTTGGAAGGAAAAATATGTGGACGGCGAAGTGACTCTTTGGTTTAGTTTTGAAGTCGTCGGCGCCGGCGGCAAAGCTCATTTTTACGTCAGAACTCCTAAAAAACTCCGCCATCCGGTGGAATCAATGCTTTACGCTCAATACCCTGATATTGAAATAGGCGGAGCCGAGGATTATACGGCTGAATTTCCTGATTCTTTTGATGGTCTGGAACGGACCGGATATGATCTTTTCGGCTTGGAGTCAAAGTTAAAGAATCCTTCGCCCCATCCCATAAACACTTATATGCTTTTTGAAGAAAAGGGCGGAGAAGAAAGAATTATTGATCCGATTTCATATATTTTGGAACTTATTTCTAGAACCAGGCCGGAAGAAAGAGTTTGGATTCAACTGATTGTCCGGCCGGCCAAGCCCGGCTGGGAGAAGGAAGGAGAAAATATAATCAAAGAATTGAAGGAAAAAACGCGCTTAAAACCGTTGCCCGGCCAGACAGCGATTTCATTCCCGATCTTGAGTCCGGCCGAAGAAGCATCGCTAAAGGCGGTGAGCCAGAAAGTTTCAAAGCGCGGTTTTGAAGTATTAATAAGGCTGGCTTATTTGGCGCCCAAAGACTTATTTGATAAAGGCGCTTCGAAAAATATGCTTGGTTATTTTAATCAATATGCTTCTTCCATGAATTATTTCACCATAAACTTTAATGCTTTGACCGGTGTAAAATGGTGGAAATGGCCGTTTATTTTAACAGGTCGCCGGACCAAGGCAAGAAAAAGAACATTGTTATATCGCTACAAAACAAGATATATTCCGGAAGAAACTTTTGTCGGGCGGCTGGCTGATCCTAACAGGCCGGATAAAGATTTCAATTCTTCAATTTCAATTTTAAATTCAGAGGAGCTGGCCACTTTGTATCATCCGCCGACCAATGTGGTTTTGACCGCGCCGACTTTGGACAGAGTGGAGAGCAAAAAAGTCAGCCCGCCCGGGTATATTCCTTTTTAAACTCGAAATTTCGATATATCAATATGTCTAACATTACCTACTTCGCAAAAACAAACTTCCGTAGCCAAGATAGAATCTTTGGTATTAAAGAAAATGACCGGCTCCAGCATATGTACATTATCGGTCAGACTGGCACTGGCAAGACCACTCTTTTGAAGAATTTAGCGGTTCAGGACATTAAAGCCGGCCAGGGTTTGGCCGTGATTGATCCCCACGGCGAATTTGTCGAAGATTTATTGGATTCAATACCGAAAGATCGAATTAATGATACTATTTATTTCAATCCGGCTGATTCAAAGTATCCGATTGGCTTCAATGTTTTGGAAGTTAAAAATCTGGAGCAAAAGCATTTGGTCGCTTCCGGCCTGATGGCGATTTTCACGAAAATCTGGGCAAATGTCTGGTCAGCCAGAATGGAATACATTTTGGATAATTGCGTTATGGCCTTGCTTGATACTTCGGGTACTACCTTGATGGGCATTCCCCGGCTTTTAGTGGATAAGGAATACCGCAAGAAAATCGTTTCCAATATAAAGGACCCGGTGGTCAGATCTTTTTGGGTTAATGAATACGAGTCTTGGGAGCCGAGATTTAGGAATGAAGCCATTGTTCCGATTCAGAACAAAGTCGGCCAATTCCTGTCTACGAAAATGGCTAGGAATATCGTCGGTCAATCCAAGAGCACTCTGGATATAGAGGACATTATAAATAACCGGAAAATCCTTCTGGTCAATGTTTCTAAGGGGCTTATCGGCGAGGATAACTCGGCCTTGCTTGGAGCAATGCTGGTAACCAAAATCCAGCTTACAGCGATGGAACGAGTAAGGGTTGACAGGGAAGAACGCCACCCATTTTTCCTTTATGTAGACGAATTCCAAAACTTTGCCACCGACGCTTTTGCCACAATATTGTCGGAGTCGAGAAAATATGGTTTGGCTTTAATAATTGCCCATCAATATATTAATCAGTTGGTAACGGAGGCCTCCACCCGCGTCCGGGACGCTGTTTTCGGCAATGTTGGAACTATGGTTACATTCAGGGTCGGCGCCACTGACGCCGAATTTTTGGAAATCCAGTTTGCGCCCGAAATTATGGCCGAGGATTTTGTCAATTTGCCTAATTACAATGTTTATCTGAAGCTTCTGGTTGACGGTATTTCCTCGAGGCCGTTTTCGGCTCTGACTTTGCCGCCGATTCCTCTGGATTCAAGCGTTAGCATCAGAGAGGTTATTATTGATGCGTCAAGGAAAAAATACAGCCGGCCGGTTGAAGAAGTTGAAAAAGAAATTGAAAACTGGAGCCTAGCAATAAAACCGGCGTTTTCAAAACTAAAAACGATAAAGCCAAGGGTTCAGTTGCCTGAAGTCTTGATGCCGAGAGAGAAAAGAGTATCGCTTGACGAATTAACCAAGCGGGAGCCGGAAAATTTCAAGAGAAAAACGGTTGAACCGGATCTGGAGGGATTAAGAAAAGCGTTGGAAGAGGTTGAAAAGAGATAAATTTTGTGATAGATTTAACCTTTCCGCCCCTAGCTCAATTGGCAGAGCAGGTCCCTTTTAAGGACAAGGTTCCGCGTTCGACTCGCGGGGGGCGGATTTGAAATTAAGACTGTTGATTCTCGGTCTTTTTTTTATGGCTGAATTTTGATAGGGTAGAAGAATGTATAAAATTAAAGTCGGAGTTATTATGGGTGGGCCATCAAGCGAATATGAAGTTTCTTTGGCGACCGGCGAAAATGTTTTTAAAAATTTGGATAGACGGCTTTTTGAGCCGGTGAAAATAAAAATTCTGCGGGACGGAAAAGTCTGGATGGCCGGCCGCTACGCTAAACTGGAAAAAGCGGTAAAAAGCGTTGATATTTGTTTTTTAGCCACTCATGGAGAATTTGGCGAAGATGGCCGGCTTCAGGCGATTTTAGAATCCTACGGCGTCCCTTATACCGGTTCCGGGGTTTTAGCTTCGGCTTTGGCCATGAATAAAGCCAAAAGCCGGCAGTTTTTTTCAATAAACGGTTTGAAAACGCCGAAAACTTTGATCGTCAAAGAAGGAGAATATTTTCAATCCCAATTAAAATTTTTTGTAAAAAAATTGGTAAAAATGCCGGTGGTGGTGAAACCCTGTTCCCGCGGTTCGTCAGTCGGCGTTTCAATAGTCCGAAGAAGAAATATGTTAAACCGAGCCATCCAGAACGCTTTCAAATACGACCCCGAGGTTTTAATAGAAGAATATATCCACGGCCGCGAATTCACCTGCGGAGTGATTGAGAAAAAGGTTAACGGTTCTACCGAAGTTGCTGCCCTTTCGGTAACCGAAATAATTCCAAATCAGGAATACGATTTTTTTAATTACGAAGCCAAGTATAAAACCGGAGCAACTGAAGAAATCACGCCGGCTCAGATAGGCGATCATCTGGCTAAAGAAATCCAGGAGACGGCGGTCAGAGCTCATATGGTTTTGGGCTGTAAAGATTATTCGCGCTCCGATTTTTTGGTCAGGAAAGGAAAAGTTCATATTCTGGAATTAAATACCCTGCCCGGTTTGACCGAGAATTCTTTAATCCCGAAAGCGCTTAAAATTGCCGGTTGGAGCATTAAGAGATTTCTAAGCAATGTTTGTTTTAGGAACGTCAGGCAAGATGAAGTTCAAACAGCATGAAAAAACTTTGGATTAACGAAATAAAAGATAAAACAGGGGAGACAGTTGAGCTTTTTGGCTGGGTTAATGTCCGGCGCGACCATGGGAAAATAATTTTCATTGATTTGCGCGACCGCTCCGGAATTGCCCAGCTGGTTTTTACTCCTAAAGACGAAAAGCTTTATAAAATTGCCGAAACTCTGCGATCCGAGTGGGTTTTATTTGTTAAAGGAGAAGTAGTTGAGCGGCCAAAGGGAATGGTGAATTCAGAGATAGAAACCGGAAAAGTCGAGGTGAAGGCCGTTGAGGTGATTATTTTAAGTAAGTCCGAAACGCCGCCGATTCCGCTTGATGGCGCCGGCCATGAAATAGAGGAGGAACTCCGTTTGAAATACAGATATCTGGATTTAAGAAGGGAGCGGCTGAAAAACAACTTAATTATGCGCCACAAAGTGATTAAGTTTATGAGAGATTATTTAAATGACCGCGGCTTTATAGAAATAGAAACTCCGATTTTAACCAAGTCAACTCCGGAAGGAGCCAGAGATTACGTGGTGCCGTCCCGTCTTTATCCGGGGAAATTTTACGCTTTACCCCAATCACCCCAGCAGTATAAACAGCTTTTAATGGTTGCTGGAATTGAGAGATATTTTCAGATTGCTCGATGTTTCCGGGACGAGGATACTCGAGGTGACCGTCAGCCTGAATTCACCCAGCTTGATTTAGAAATGAGCTTTGTTGAAGAAAATGATGTATTGAATTTAACTGAAAATTTATATAAAGAAATGGTTTCAAAAATTACGCCGGATAAAAAAATTACCCAATCTCCTTTCCCCTGCTTGGCTTACAAAGAAGTAATGGAAAAGTATGGAAACGATAAGCCCGACTTAAGAAAAAATAAGAATGACCCGAACGAACTGGCCTTTGCTTTCATAGTTGATTTTCCGATGTTTGAATGGAAAGAAACCGAAAAAAGATGGGATGCGGTTCATCATCCGTTTACGGCGCCTAAAGTCAAAGATCCGGCCGAATTAGAGAAAGATCCCGGTTTGATTATCGCTAAACAATACGATTTTGTTTTGAACGGCTATGAAATAGGCGGTGGTTCAATCCGAACTCACAATCCCAAGATGCTGGAGTCTGTCTTTGAAGTCATGGGCTATAAAAAAGAAGAAGTCTGGGCTAAATTCAAGCATTTATTTGAAGCGTTTCAATACGGCGTTCCACCTCATGGAGGAATTGCGTCGGGGATTGATCGTTTATTGATGATTCTTCAAGGCGAGCCCAATATTCGTGAAATAATCGCTTTTCCCAAAACCGGCGATGCCCGGGATCCGATGATGGAAAGTCCTTCAGAAATAGATAAAAAACAACTGAAAGAGCTGCATTTGAAAGTTGAAAAAGATAAGTAATCGTGATGACTGCGAAATTTTTGATTGTTTCAATTCTGGATTTGCTTTTGGGCTTGAATTTTTTAAGCCCGGTGGTTTTAGTCCGTAATTCTTTAGTGAATAAAAGTGCCTATAGTGATTCCAAAGCCCAAAATGCTCCCTATTTGCTTCCAGATGCCGAAACTAATTATTTTCCAATCAGGGATTGGGGCATTCCGGATCCCGATATTTTTGCCCAATCGGTTATTCTTTACGATTTCGCCTCGGAAAAAGTTTTATTTGATAAAAACTCCGGAGTTAAACTGCCGATTGCTTCTTTGACTAAGCTTATGACTGCAGTGGCGGTTATTGAAAATACAGATTTGGGAGATGCCGTGGGTATTAAAAAATCAGCTATTGAAAAATCTGAAAAAGAAGGCGGCGGAAACGACTTGTATCAAGGCGAGAGAATAAAAGCAGCTGACCTGCTTAAATTAATGCTAATAGAATCATCCAATGTCGCGGCTTATGCTTTTGCCGATCATATAGAAGAAAAATACGGGATTAATTTAGTTGAAAAAATGAACGAGAAAGCCAAGTTATTAGAAATGAGTAGCACTTTTTTCACCGAGGCGGCCGGGCTGGACGACCAAAAAAGCTTTTCTACAAGCCAGGATTTGCTCAAACTGATAAAATATTCATTTAGATACGCTGATTTGTACGACATTCTTAAAATCCAGAAGACTGAAATTGATTCAATTGACGGGAAATTAAGGCATCAAATTTTCAATACTAATGAACTTCTCGGAAAACTGTTCAATATTATAGGTGGTAAAACAGGATTTACCGAGTTGAGCGGAGAATCTATAATTTTAGTAACCGAATCGCCCAATAATTCGAGCCGTCTGATTGCCGTGGTTCTTGGTTCGAATGATAGATTCGCTGAGGCCGAAACTTTGATTGGCTGGGCAGGCAAAGCATATTTATGGAAGTAACCGATAACGTTTTTACAGTCGTCAATGTCCTTCGGATTTTCATCGTCGCCACGATAAGTTTTTTTGTTGCTTTGATTATTACGCCTTTTTGGAAAAAAGTTCTTGATAAATACAATTTTTCCAAAAAGAAAGTGGCTAGAGAGGACGTGGCGCCTATTTTTTCCAGGCTTCACCAAAAAAAACAAGGGATTCCCATAGGCGGAGGAGTAATTATCTGGGCCACTTTATTGATTATTATTTTCGGTTTTTGGTCTTTAGGCCAGATTTTCCCCGGAAGCCCTTTGGCAAAATTGAATTTTTTGTCAAGAAGCCAGACTTTTTTGCCTTTAGGAGCTTTAATCATAAGCGCGATACTGGGATTGATTGATGACATCTGGAGCATTAAAGGAAAAGGAGAGAAGGGCAGAGGTTTAAGAATGCGCGACCGATTCGTTTTTTATGCTTTGATCGGGTTAGGAGGGGCCTGGTGGTTTTACTATAAGCTTGATTGGAATTTCATTAATATCCCTTTTTTCGGCGATATTACTTTGGGCTTTTGGTATATGCTGTTTTTTGTTTTTGTGATCGTGGCCAGCACTTTTTCGGCCAATGAGACGGATGGTTTGGATGGCCTTTTGGGCGGAGTGGCTTTGACTATTTTCGCCTCTTTGGGCGCAATTGCTTTTGTTCAGGAAAGAATGGATCTGGTGGTTTTCATTTCATCCATTATCGGAGCCCTTATTGCTTTTTTGTGGCACAATATTTATCCAGCGAAATTTTTTATGGGCGATACCGGAGCAATGGCTTTAGGAACGATCATCGGCGTTATCGCCATGTTTCTGAATGTTCCGTTTATTCTTCCGATTATCGGGATAATTTTCGTAATTGAATCCGGCTCGGTTTTGATTCAGCTCTGGTCCAAAAAATTCAGAGGCAGAAAAGTTTTTCTTTCCACGCCGATTCACCATCATTTTGAGGCTTTGGGTTGGCCGGAAAGCCAAGTGACGATGCGGCTTTGGATGATCTCGGCCGTCGGAGCGATTTTAGGGCTAATTTTGTTTTTAGTTGATTCAAGAATCCCGTCCCTCTTTCATTGATGAATACAAGATCCTTAATCTGGCTTACTTTTATTTTGATCGTTTTCGGCCTGGCTATGATTTCTTCGGCCGGAATCTATTCTTCCCAAAAGAATTTCGGAATCAACTATTACTATTTGAGCCATCAGTTTTTTTTCGGCTTCTTGCCGGGCCTCGCTCTTTTTTTCGCCGCCTCCAGGATGAATTATAAAATTTGGAAAAAAATTTCCCTGCTTTTGATTTTAGGATCAATCTTTTTTTTATTTCTTGTTTTTGCCCCGGGCTTTGGAATAAATTTAGGCGGTGCAAAAAGATGGGTTAATTTCTTTAATCTTTTTTCTTTTCAGCCGGCAGAAATTCTGAAGCTTACTCTGATAATTTATTTGGCTAGCTGGCTTGAAGGCCGCAAGTTCGCCACCCGTTCCGCCGTCGCCTTCACTATTATTATTTTTTTCATCGGCATTCTCATTGCCGCCCAGCCCGATATCGGAACTTTGAGCATTATTACCGGTATTGCCATTTCAATGTTTTTTGCTTCCGGCGCGGGATTCAAGCACATCATCGGGATTATTCTTTTAATCGCCGTCGCCTTCGCTCTCCTGATATTTTTTGAACCTTACAGGTTTGACCGGGTTTTTGTTCTTTTGAATCCGGATTTTGACGTTAAGGGGATCGGCTACCATTTTAATCAGTCATTGATCGCTATAGGCAAAGGCGGATTTTTAGGTTCTGGATTTGGCAAAGGCGAGCAAAAATTGGGTTTTCTGCCTGAACCGGTAGGCGATTCAATTTTCGCGGTTATCGGAGAGGAGCTTGGTTTTATCGGTATGGCCGCCGTGCTTTTTATGCTTTTGTTTTTTGTGATTATTTCATTGAAGATTGCGAAAAGGGCCGGAGATAAATTTGCTTCTTTATACGCTGTGGGTCTGGCTTCATGGGTTGGCATCCAATCTTTCATCAATGTCGCCTCTTTAAGCGGATTAGCGCCTTTGACCGGGATTCCTTTGCCATTCATCAGTTACGGCGGCACCGCTTTGGCAGTGTTAATGCTGGGAGTCGGAATTTTAGCTAGTGTAGATAAAAAAGCTTGAATATAGAAAAATTTATTTTTTATGCTTTTATTCTTTTAATCCCGTTCCAAACGAGAGTTATTTTACGTTCGTGGGGGATTGGATTCAACGAATGGAACGCGGCGTTTTTATATTCGACGGATTTATTGATTCTTGCGGTTTTAACTTTATGGTTTTTAAGACTGATTTTTAAGAAAGGTGAATTTAAGTTTTCAAAATATGACTGGTTTTTGATTGGGTTTATTATTGTCTCGGCAATTTCAATTATAAACGCTTCTAATCAAATACTCGGATTTTATCAATTGGCAAAACTTTTGGAGTTTTCTCTTTTGTATTTTTACGTAAAATCCAATCTCGGCGTCGTTTTTAATTTGGCGGCATCGTTTTTTATCTTCTTGGTTTCAGGATTTTTTCAGGCGGTTTTGGCGATTATCCAATATGTTCGGCAAGCTGATTTAGGCCTGCGTTTTTTTGGTGAGACTGTTTTAAATCCTAATTTGTTTAATGTCGCCACTTTTTTGGTTAATGGCGAAAAGATAATGCGGCCCTATGGCACAACGCCACACCCCAATGTCCTTGCCTTTTTTATTTTTATAGCTGTTTTCATCTACTATTTTTTCTATATTGAAAAAAATAAATTTCCGCACTCTAAATTAGGACTTACAATTTATTCTATTCTGCTTTTTGGTTTATTTCTGACCTTTTCAAGAGTAATTAT
>ERZ1292623.5048-Hain-H51-01um-R1-5048-length-10642-cov-13_pt1 | contig 10642 bp, 10 predicted proteins | sample MGYA00564398_ERZ1292623 | MGnify/ENA primary metagenome ERZ1292623 (study PRJEB36523, sample SAMEA6512633) | groundwater metagenome | collected 2019-01-07 | study: AquaDiva: Metagenomics assemblies of 32 groundwater samples
CTTGTGGATGCCTACCGCAAGGCGCCGGCGTTCATCGCCGGAGACCCCAATGTATGGGCTGTGGCCAAACGTGCACGCGAGCAGTACATGTCACTCATCAAGGGCATGAACGCTGACGAACGCAAGCGCAGCGCGGCGGTCCAGAACTTCTACTACACCCAAGCCGGTGGATGGCTTCGCACGCTGTACGAGACCGACGGGTCCAAGCGCGCGAAGTACGTCCACCCCACACGTCGGCTCATCATGCAGGACAAGGCCTGGAAGTCCTTCGACGACACCGTTCGCGACGAACCCTAGCCCAGAGACACCTCAAAGTCGGACCCCTGGGCGCCGTTCACTCCAACATCAAGGAGGCTCGTAGACATTGACCGAACCCGACGTCCCGGTTCAGACGCAAACCGCCCCCGTTGAGGAGGCGCAAAGCGAGGCCGAGACCCCACAGGAAACGTCACCGCAGTACCTGACCAAAGAAGACGCACAAGTCCTCATCGAACAGGTGTGGACCGAGCGGAAGATCGAACTCGAAAAGCAACTGGATGCTGCCTACAAGACCGTCCGCAGGGGCGAGTCGAAGTCGGACACGTCCCAGAAGCGTATCGACAAGATCGAGTCGGAGATGTTCGAACTCTCCCTGCGTGGCCTCGAGCCGCAGCAGGTGGAGACCGAACGACTCAAGCGCCAAGTCGCCCAGTCTTCGTACTCCGCACCTGACCCCAACGTCGTACAGGCCGAGTTCGCCGGATATGCCCGCTCCGTCTTGGAGGAAGAGGGCATCAAGGGGGACGATCCTGTTCTGACCGAATGGTTCAACAAGTACGCCGACGGCTACCAATCCCTCGCCGACCTGAAGGTCGCGCTCGCGCGATCCGTCGGCAGGGTGAACGCGGACAAGGCCAAGAAGGCCACCGCAGATGCCGGTGAGCGGGAGAAGAAGGCACGCGAGGAGGAGCGCACCAAGCTCCGCAACGAAAAGCGTCAGGAAGAGGGCAGGGTGGACAAGGGAACTCCCGCGTCCGCCGCCCAGTCAAAGAGCATTCTCACGATGTCCGAAGAGGAGTGGACCTCTTTCAACGCAGGTCGTCGAAAGAGATAACTACTTAGAAAAGGACACCCTCCCATGCCTATCAGCATTAGGGGTGGTGCCGCAGCCATCGGGACAGTCGAAGACCGTGGGTTCTGGATTCGCACGATGCTGGACCGGACAACGCCGGTCCTCGTGCATGGCCGTTACACGAACAAGAACTTCATTCCGTCAAACGGCGGAATGAACGTCACGTGGCGGCGCTTCAGCACCATCTCCGCTTCGACCACCGCTCTGACAGAAGGTACCTTCCCCGCAGAAACAGTCCCAACGATCGTGACCGTCACCGCGACGGTCAACCAGTACGGTCAGTGGTTCCGCTCTACCGATGTCGTTCAGAACCAGGCGTTCGACGACATCAAGGCAGAGGGCACCAAGGCCCTCCGCGAGACCATGGCGAACAGTGCCGACCAGCTGACACGCAACGTGATGAACGCTGGTACTACGGTGCAGTTCGCTTCCACCGCGGGCTCACGCGCAGAGGTCGGCTCAGGTATGTACCTGAACGCCGCCGAACTCCGTGAGGCCATCGCAACCCTGAAGGGGAACAACGCTCCGAAGTTTGATGACAACACGTACACGTGCATCATCAACCAGGACACCGAGCAGGATCTCTTCAACGACAGCAACATCCAGAACGCTTTCCAGTACGCCGCGAACCGCGGGTCTGACAACCCGCTGGCAACCGGCGAACTCGGCAACTACCTGGGTGTGAAGTTCATCACGACCAGCAACTCTGCGACCGCGGGCACCGGCCTTTCGCTCGCCAACGGTCCCGCCGACGTGTATCTCACGATCCTCTTCGGCAAGGACTACGCGGGTGAGGTCGGCCTCTCGGCCATGACCTCGCAGGTGATCTACCACGAGCCCGGTAGCTCGGGCGCTCTCAACGACCCGCTCTCGCAGGTCTGGAGCCTCGGCTACAAGTTCGCTCACGCGGCCGCTCGGCTCGATGAGAACCGTTGCGTCCGTGTCGAGCACGCGTCCAGCCTCGGCACCATCTAAGTCATTCGGACTTCCCCGGCCCAAGGGCTGGGGTGAGCGCCACGAGAGGCCCGGTCCTTCATCCCTCCTCAATGCGGGACGTTGGTGGCATCTGGCGCTCACTCCATCCCTTGACCCAACAAAAAGGAGGCGTACTACATCGTGACCGAATCCAACGAGCCAACGTCCACGGGACCGAACGCTCAGGACCGCATGGCAAAAGCACGAGCGGCGAAGGCCGCGAAGCAGGGTGATGCCGAGCGTATCGCCCAACTCGAACAGCAACTCCGCGAGGCGGAGGCGAAGCTCGTCTTTCAGCGGGAGGCCGCGTTGGTCGCCGGGCCGACCGCGAAGTCCGGGCAGCGTCCCGGCACGTATGTCCTCGACAAGGACGGCAGGCCGGTGAACAAACTCCGCTGGTCGCGCGAGATCATCGAACAGACATACGAGAAGGTCACGTTCGTTCCCATGCTGACCATCTCTGTCCGCCCGCACGGCATCACCCGTGGCGAGTGGCAATTGGAGGCGGGCAAACAGACCGTCGTCCCGACCATCGTGAAGGACATTCACGACAACAGCCTGCGCGCCATCCAGATGCAGACCGAAGCCTACAAGGGCTGGAGCGGTGACCAGGAGCGGACCGCGTTCGAGGCCACCCGCAAGTCCAAGGCCCCCCACTTCTCTCCCGTCCAGCACATCGACTACGGCTGGCCGCTCCCGGCACTTGAGGCGCAGGCCAAGATAAACGCCGGCGCCGACCCCATCGACCCCTCGTCTGTCGGGCACGAGCCAGAGCTTGGATTCCCCGGAGGTTACGGCGGCAAGCCGCTCAACCCCGAGGTCAAGGTTTGAGCAAGATCGCTTGCGGCATCATCGCCTGGAACGCCGAGAAGGCGCTTCCAGACCTGCTGAAGTCGCTCGTCGGCCACATCGACTATCTCGTTCTTGGCGTGGACAAAAAGACCACCGACAAGACCAAAGAGGTCGCGCAGGCGTGGGCGAAGAAGCACCGTGTCGAGTTCTTCGCCCACGACTTCCTGATGGAAGATTCCGAGGACGACCCCAAGGGTCCATAGAACTTCGACCGCGCTCGTAACGAGAACTGGGCTCTCTTCCCCAAGGACGCGGATTGGGGATTCTGGCTGGACACCGACGACGTGCTCGGTACGGATGTCAACCTTCATCAGATCGCCGACTCTCAGACCGATGATGTCAGTCAGGTCTGGTTCCCCTACGCCTACTTCCGCAACGAGCACGGCAACGTCACCACCATGTTCTGGCGTGAGCGCCTTATCCGGCTGAAGGTTCCAAGCAAGTGGATTCGCAGACTCCACGAAATCTGTCTCTCGGCATCAGGCCGTCACGCCAAGGACGAACGCGGGTGGATCGAACACAAGAACCGCGTGGAGGAAGCATCCAAGGGCGAACGCAACTTCGCCACCCTGTACGCGATGCTCAAGGACAACCCGAACGACCCGTGGGCCACGATGTACCTGGGGATGCAATTCCTCGGGGCTCTGAAGTACAACGAGGCGGCGGAGCAGTTTCGCAAGTTCGTCCCGCTCTGCGACGACCGCAACGAGCGCTGGCAGGCTCTGGTGTACACCACCAAGGCCCTGCGAATGGCGAAGCGATACAACGAAGCGGAGGACACCGCGTTCGCCGCGATCCGCGAATATCCAGTGTGGTCTGACCCGTACTACGAGCTGTCGGCCATCTTCGCCGCACGCGCGGAGAACGCGAACCGCGACAAGGCCCGCGACTTCGCCCTTCGGTCTATCCAGTGGTACGAGGAGGGCGTAAAGCATCCGCCCATCGACGACGACCGCCTGCTGAAGAACCCCCTCGACTACGACTACAACCCCATCGTCACCGTCCAAGCCATGTACTACCTGACGGGGCAGATGGAAAAGGCGAAAGAGCTTCTCGACTCCGCCATCACGACCAACCCCGACAAGACCATCGTCGGCGTGCGCGACGCCTACGGCGCCATCCTGGGGAAGCGCTCGTCCATCACCAAGGGTCTTGACCTTGCGGGGTACCTGTTCTCTCACGGGGAGCCGCTGAAAGCACGCGAGGTGCTAAGGGCGCTCCCTACTGGAAGCGCGGAGGAGACCGAGATCGTCTCCAAAGCCCTGTACTCCATCAACACCGAGTTGGGATTCACCGAGTCCGACTCTCGGTACGAGAACCGCTACTTCCTCGATTTGGAGAAGACGCCTCCTGACCCCGACAACCCGACCGACGAGGAGAAGTTCATCCTCTCGTGTCTTGGGGGTGCCAAGAGGGTGCTGGATGTCGGCATCGGCAACGGCCAGACCGCGCTGTTCCTCGCCAAGAACGGAATCCAGGTGGTCGGTATCGACGTTGACCCGCGCAGGGTCAAGGACGCCAACCTCGCCGCCGTCAAGTGTGGCCTGCTGAAGAAGAAATACTCACGCATCCACGGACGGTCCGTGCCGGTCCTTGAATCAAGAGGCAAGCCCATCGCGGACCTGCCGGTGCAGTTCTGGTACGGGGCCGTGGAGAGGATCGACAAGCTCCGTCTTGGGGCCGCCCGTCTGACCGCGATCGCCCAGATGGGTCCGTTCGATGCGGTCCTGCTGGATGGACTCCTGACCAGAGTGCGCGACCCGAAGGTGGCACTCGAAGCGGCGGAGGCGGTCTCGGACAGGGTCATCGTCACCGTCCCCGACGCGATGGACCCCGCCGTGAAGGTGAGACCGTGGACGATCCGGTCCTACTCCTCTTACGAGTTGGAGAGCCTGCTGTTCTATCGCGGGACGCTCATGGATTCACGTAAGTTCAATGGCTGGCTGGGCGTCCAATACAAGAAGGGCGCCCCGCCGCACCTGAAGGCCGTGCCCGAGCCGGCAGTGGTCATCTGGTGCGGGCCGGGGTGGGAGCAGTGGAGCCCCGACCAGATCAACGGCAAGGGCCTTGGAGGCTCCGAGACCGCCGTCGTCCACATGGCCGAGGAGTTCGTGAGGCGCGGGATGCGGGTCATGGTCTACGCCGAAGCCGAGGGAACTTGGAACGGCGTCCACTATCGCGGGTATGACAAGTGGAACCCGCAGATGCCCGTCTGGATGTTCATCGCGTGGCGCAACCCGGCCGTCTTCGACGCGCCCATTCAGGCCGACCTGAAGTACTTGTGGCTCCACGACGTTGATTGTGGCCCGGCACTCACCAAGGAGCGGGCCGAGAAGATCGACGACGTGCTCGTGCTCTCACGCTGGCACCGCTCTCATGTCCTTCAGAAGTACCCCTTCCTCGAGGACGCGACGGTCATCGGCAACGGCATCGTGCCGGAGCGGTTCAAGGGTGAGGATAAAGTGCGCGAGTCGCGCATCTTGTACTCATCCTCCCCAGACCGTGGTTTGGAGCAGGCGCTGGCCTACTGGCCGCAGATTCGCAAGAAGACGGGGGCCGAGTTCCACATCTTCTACGGGTTCAACAACTTCGCCCTCATGGGTGGCGACCCGACGTTCCGCCGCAACATCGAAATGCTCGCCGAGCAGGACGGCGTGGTGTGGCGCGGGCGTGTCCCGCAGGACCAACTGGCCAAGGAGATGATGAGGGCAAAAGTCCTCCTCTACCCCGGACCCCATCCCTTCGAGGAGACCTTCTGCATCACCGCTTTGGAAGCGCAGGCCGCCGGGTGCGTCCCGGTCACACGAAACAACGGCGCGCTTTCAGAGACCAACAAACATGGCATCGTCCTCCCCAACGACTCCAAGCCTTCTCGGTGGGTCGCGGCCGTCCAAGAGGCCCTGAACACATCCGAGCACGATCGCTCCAAGATGCGCGAGTGGGCGCTTGGCCAGACCTGGGAGGTCGTCGCAAACCGCGTCGTCGAACGGTCGATTGAGATCGACGCGGCAAGACAGCAACAGGAGTCGCATAGTGCCTAGGTTCTACACCAACCTGAACGCCCCCACCTCTCCCGAGCAGGGGGACCTTCAGTACAACATCACCAACAACCGTCTTGAGGTCTACAACGGCTCGTCGTGGGCGAACATCACGTTTGGCACCACGACCGTCGGGGCCCTGACGGCGACCTCGGTCACAACTTCGGCGGGCTTCGCCTCGACGAACTCGACCGGGCCCGTGTTCTACATCCCCAACGCCGCCGGCACAGTGACCGGCGCGGTCGCGTCACTGGGCGGTCGCACGCCGATCGTCTACAACACGACCGGACGCGCATTCATGGTTCGGGACGGCGGGTCGTGGTTCACGACCGCGTCTTTGAGCATCGCCTAATGGCAGAGAACGGGCGGGGGGAGACCCCCGCCCCTCTCGTGGAGGGATATGGCTCGGATGCGCCCTGGCTCATCGACCCCCAATACCAGCCTCGTCCAGGTGGTGCTGAACCCCCTGGAGAAATGGAAGACAAGCCTTGAGGTCTTTGGCAAAGCGCGCTCTTTGGGCATGGAAGTCGTGGTGGCCCTGGACATGCGCAGTGGTCCCGGCTCCTACGAAGCGGTCAAGGAACACGCGGACATCGTCATCCCGTTCGACAACCAAACGTGCTGGCCGGAGGGCGGGCTCAACCAAGTCCTAGAAGAAGCGCACCGGGACTGGGCCTTTCTCGTCTCCGACGATGAGGAGCCTTCTCCTCAACTCTGGGACTTCGCCACCAAGATTCCGTCGTTGACCAACAAGGGAGACCCGTTCATCTGGCGCTGCCGGATGCTCGCGCCCCTTCCCGACTGGTCCGCCCTGTACAAGCCTCTTGATACATACCAGCCCCGCTACTTTCCCCGAGACGGACTGCGTTGGGGGCTCGGATTCGACGAGCTGCCCAAGAGCCCATTTCAACAGGCCAACCTCGACCTCGTGCTCTGGCACTACACGCTCTGGTCGCCAAGGGCGTACCGCGAGCAGAAGGTCAAAGACCACGAAGAGGCGTGGCGCAGGTGGTGGTACCTGCACCCGTGGGAGCCGTCCAGCCGAAAAGCGTATCTGTACGAGGACTTCCCCGAGGAGTTCGTACCCCTCGGTGGGTGGGAGAAGCAGAGATCAACATCGTCATGTCCACGGGATTCCACGAGCTTGGTAACTACTGGGGCGACTGGTGGAGCGGGAAGCAGATAGGCGGCAGCGAGCGCATCGTTTTGGAGTTGTCACGTGAGTTCGCAGCACTTGGACACAACGTCAGCCTTCGCCTTCCATACGACTCGCAGCCGTTCGGGTGGGAGCGCGTACAGGTTGTCGGGCGGAACGCATCAGTCCTACACGGAGACGTGGCCCTGTGCTTTGACCAATACGATGCTTTTGACGACACACCGCGTCGAGCTTTGGTCGCGTTCCGCTCCGACCCTCCTCGTCATGCTGACTTCGACAAGATGGTCTTTCTCTCCGAAACGCACGCTCGCAACCTTGGCTTCGCTGGTCATCCTCATGTCGGGGGTGGTGTGCGGCTTTCTGACTACGCTGCTCCGTCTCGTCGTAAGCCGGGGCGGGTCATATGCACTTCATCTCCCGACCGCTGCCGCGCCGCCTTCGCCATCGGAGAGGTCTTCCCCGGATTCGTGATGACCTACAAGCCCGTCGCGGGCCTTCCTCCCTCCGTGGAGATGGGACGATCTGAACTCATCGAGTTGCAGAAGACGGCGATGGTGCAGATATACCCCCTCGACCCCATCCGCCCCTCCGATTACTGGTCGCTCTCGGTGGCTGAAGCTATGGCCGCAGGTACTCCGGTCATCACGACGGACGCCGACGCCATGCCGGAGGTATGGTCCGAGGCCGCCAGAATCATCCCTCGCCCGGTCAGCATCGGGGAGTGGATCGAAGAGACCGAGCGGTTCCTGATCGACCGGAAGGTGTGGCAAACACACTCCGAGCGCGGGAAGCGGCTGGTCCAGCAGTACGACTGGACCAAACAGGCAAAGCGCTATCTCGACGTAGTCACCTAGGAGACACCAATGCCCATCAGCTTCAGCACGCTCAAGCAGGACGTTGTCCGTGGATATCGCAGGCACACCTTCGCATCTGGAACGGTGTCCTCCAACTCGTCCACGACGGCCTTCATCGACACGGCCCGCACCGAACCAACACGTTTCTGGGATATGGACGGGGCGGACACGTGGGCGAAGTTCTCCACCGGCTCCAACAATGGGCTGGTCCGGCGGGTGTCTGGGTACAGCACCAATAGCAACTTCACCTTCGGCCCAGCGGTGACAGCATCGCTGGCCTCCGGCGACGCCTACGCGCTGTTCAAGGGGCCGCACCCGGACAACGATGTCGGGCTGGCGATCAACGAGACCCTTCGTGCGACCTTCCCGGCACGTGTCGTGTCGTCCATCGCCACGACCCACGAGCAGGAGGATGTCTTCACCTACAGCGTGGCATCGGCGGTGTCGAGCGCCATCACCAACCTGAAGGAAATCCGCCGCTCGGTCGGGACCATCAACAACGACCACATCTTCAAGGTGCTTCGTGGCGGGACGGACTTTGACCTCATCGACAACGCGGGGGCGACGACCCTTCAACTGAAGTACCGTCCGACCCCTTCGTTGGTCCTGACGCTCATCGGCGAGCGGGTCGCCTCGGAGTTGACCGCGGACGCCGACACCACCGACGAACCCCCGGCCGTCATCCTCGCCGGAGCGCGGCACTTCCTGGCACTTCAGGAGGGCAACGCGGAGCTGGCCTCCTACTGGGAGCGCAAGTTCGAGGAAGCGAAGAAGGACTACGCCAAGGTCACGCCCGTTAGAGAGTTGAAGCGCCCGCACTTCACCGTTGAGGGCTGGTAAGTGCCGTTCCAGGCAAAGTCCATCCAGATCGGGTCCAACACCTTCCTCGTGCCCAACATCAAGGGCGCGCATGTGGTGGAGGACCAGAAGCTCGGCCCGTCGGGTCCGGTGGAGTTCACCTGGAAGAACCCCGGACAGGGGATGCTTTCGGCCAACGAAGGCATCTTGTGGACTCCTAACAAGTACCTTTCGGCAAGGGGTACCGACGCGGCCTTTCCGGGTCAGGTGCTCATCCAACCCGAAGCCACCACTGTCTCGGTGGGGTCTGGTCAGGTCGCCTTCACGGGTGCACCCATCAAGCAGGTGGACGCCACCCTCACCGGAACGACCAACGCCTACATGTGGGCGGGGAACACCATCTACAAGACGAACAACGACGCCCCCCCGGTGTGGCAGTCGGTGGGATCGCTGGGCGGAAATACCGGCAGCGACATCCTCAACGCCGGCGGCATCGTCGGCGTGGCCCACGGGAACGCCGGATTCAAGCGCTCCACCGACGGCACGACGTGGACCGCCGACAGCACCTCTGCCCGCATCTTCGGCTACCTCGGTACAAATGACTCCACCAACGCCCCGCTGGTATGGCGGGGCGCGAGCCTGAACAATCTCTTCTCATCCACCGGGCTTGCGGGAACGTGGTCCTCGTCGTACGCGGTGGGAGACACGGCCTTCAACCTTCAGTCGATGCTCGGCATCGAGCAGGTGCTACTCGTTGGCAAGGAGGACGGCATCTACTCCATAGATGCTGACGGTCAGGTGGTCCCGTTCACGCCGGAGCTTCGGACCATCGCGGACCCCGTGTTCGCCTCGGTCGGGCGGGTCACGTCCTTCAACGGCGACTACTACTTCGCTACGAAGTACGGGGTCATCCAGATATCGGGAGCGGACGGGGCCAAGCGCCGCGTTGGTCTTGACCAACTTGCTTCACCTGACCTGCCCACACCGCAGGTCCGCGCGCTTACCTCTGACGACAGGTACCTCTACGCCCTTGCCCAGAACACCACCACCGACCTGATGATCCTGCGCCGGGACATCTACGGTGCATGGAATGTCTTCCACTGGGATGCAACGGCTGGCACCAAGCAGGGCCAGCACATCGGGGTCTCGTCTGCGCTCGGGTATTCGGCGCTGTTCTTCTCGTACTACGACGGGTCTTCGACCTACACAACGAGGGCCATTCGCCTGTCGGCCACACCCAACCCGACACAGGACTCCAACTACCGCTACAGCACGCTGGATCAGGACCACTGGGTCCGTCTCGGTAGGTTCGGGCCGACCGAGTCGAACATCATCCTCGACCGCTGCACCATCCTTGCCGACAACTTGACGGCGAACATCACCGTCACCCCGTACGTTTCCACTGAAGGCGCGGCGGCGGCGCAGTTCGGCACAACGGCCGCGACCTCAAGTCCGTACACGGAGATCAAGCCGGCGACGGCACTTGAGGGCAGGTTCTTCGACGCCTACGCCTACCTCGACACCAACGCCGCCGCGACCTCGCCAGTGCTGCGCTCCATCTCCTTCAAGGGCTGGCTACAGCCGGGCCGCCGTCGTCTGCACAAGTACCTCATCGCCGCGAAGGGCCACTTCACCACGCCACAGGGCGACTACACCATCCAGTCCCCGGTGACGACCATCGCCAACCTCGAGACCCTGCGGACGACCGACGGCTACGTGACGGTCATCGACGAGAACGGCGACTCGTGGAGTGGCACCGTCATTGACGTGTCACCAACTTCTGTCGATGGGCTCTCGGGCAAGGAAGAGGCTCCGTCGTATGTGGTCCAGGCGACCGTTGTGGAGAAGGCATGAGCGA
>ERZ1292623.5050-Hain-H51-01um-R1-5050-length-10640-cov-4_pt1 | contig 10640 bp, 11 predicted proteins | sample MGYA00564398_ERZ1292623 | MGnify/ENA primary metagenome ERZ1292623 (study PRJEB36523, sample SAMEA6512633) | groundwater metagenome | collected 2019-01-07 | study: AquaDiva: Metagenomics assemblies of 32 groundwater samples
TCAACAAAATCTGGTAAAATTTTTACCAGAAGCTTTCCGCCTATTTTTATTAATCTTTTGCGTAAATCGGGGGCTTTCTCGTCTGCATCTATTGAGATTTTTTCTTGAGTGATGATTGCGCCAGTATCCATTTTGAATTCCATTTGTTGGATCGTAACACCTGTTTCTGTTTCTCCGTTTAAAATAGCGGATTCTACCGGAGAGGCTCCGCGATATTTTGGAAGTAAGGAATAATGAATATTTATTGAGCCCATTTTTGGTATTTTCAATATTTCTTCTGGAATTATTTTTCCATAAGCAACAACAATAAATAAGTCATATAGAACTTCTTTTAATTTTTCTTTTCTACGTACGACCAAGCCGGATTTCTCACTCGTAAAAACAGAAAGGAGCTCCGTGAATTTCTCTGGTTTTAAACAAGGAATGTTATTTTTTTCTGCAAAAATAGCTACGGGCGAGGCATGCAAGCACATGCCTCGCCCGCTTTTAGCATCAGGTGAAGTTATGATAAGCGAAGGTAAAAATCCATCTTGTTTTAGAATTTCAAGTGTTTCCGAAGCTACTTCTGGAGTTCCCCAAAATACAAAGTTAATTTTTCTCATTTGGTATTTTTTCTTCCTTTATATCTTTTGCGTGATCAATAAAGAGAATGCCGTCTAAATGATCCGTTTCATGTTGGAAAATTTGCGCTAAAAGTCCCGATCCGCCTCTTTCGAATTTTTTACCATCTTCATCATAGGCGGTTACGGTTGCTTTGATGGATCTAAAAGTTTTACCATAAAGCGGTCGAACAGAAAGGCAACCTTCAGGCATCCATTCTTTTTTACGGGAAAGCTTGGAAATTTTTGGATTGATGAATACAAGATTTTTTGGTTTTTCTTTTATTTCCTTAATATTTTCTTCGGGTTGTTCTTCAGTAAATCTCTCTTGCTTGTTGGTGACAAAATCTTTTTCAAATATTCTACCTGAAACAATAAAAATTCTAAGCGAATATCCGATTTGAGGTGCGGCTATTGCTACTCCATCACCTTGGCCCTCCAGCGCCGTGGACATTTCCTTTAGAACTTTTTTTATTTTAAGCGTTCTAATTTCAGAGACTTTTATTTCTCTTGCTTTCTTACGTAAGACCCCTTCGTTTTTTTGCAGAATCTTTTTCATCTGATTTGGCAAAATTTTCTCTATATTTTTACTTCAATTCTTTTAGATATTCTAAAAGTTTGCTCAACTTCACAGTTTCTTGGGATCTATTAGACATATCTCGAACAATAACGGAATTATCCAACGCTTCTTTCATTCCGAAAATAAGCGTGTAGGGGATGTTTAGCTTTTCGGCAATGGCGAGCTGGGATCCCAAACTGTCTTTAGAGAGTGATTGAGCGATAGGAATATGCGCTTTACGCAAGATTTCAATGATGTTTAAACTTTTTAGTTTTGCTTCAGAACCAAGCTGGATAAAATAAATTTTTGGTTTTTTTATAATTCGTGGAGAGAGCTTTTTGTACCACGGAGATGAAACTATCCTGTCTACTCCAATCGAAAATCCCACACCAGGCACATCCCTCTTGCTTCCTATTTGTCGAGCCAGATAATCATAACGTCCACCACCAGCTAGAGCCATGGGCGCACCGCCTTCTTCACTTGCTTGTTCGATAATTTCGAAAACTGTGCGAGTGTAATAAGAAAGTCCACGCACTAAATCTTTATTTAAATTATAAGAAATATTCATTTCTTCCAAATACTCTAAAACCTCCTTGAAATGTTTCTTGCAAGAAGGACAAAGAAAAGACACGGAGTCAGGCGCACTAGCATTGATTTCAATTGTCTTTTCTTCTTTTGAATCCAAAATGCGCAAGGGGTTTATTTTTAGACGTTCTCGATCAATACTGGGAAGCTGGCTGATATGCTTGCGATAATAACTTGTGAGTTCTCTGATGTAACCATTACGACATTCCTTATCGCCAATCGAATTAATATCAATAGAAAGATTCTCTGCTCCCGCTTCTTGCAGTATACTAATACAAGTTTTTATTATTAATGCATCCATGATACTTTTTTCACTTCCTAGCGCATCTGAATCAAATTGCCAAAATTGTCGATAGCGTCCATGCTGGGGTTTGTCATGTCTAAAGGATGGTCCATATTGATATATCAACACTGGCTGGGGAAGTGTCTGCATACCGTGTTCAATGTAAGCCCGCATCATTGGCGCTGTGTGTTCAGGTCGTAATGCCAGGTGGTCTCCGCCTTTGGTTTTGAGAGTGTACATTTCTTTATCAATGATATCTGTACCTTCGCCAATGCCGGTAGTAAAAATTTCTTCTTGTTCAAGCATTGGGGTTTCAAGCGGTTTAAAGCCGTAGTACACTGCTACTTCTTGCGCTTTTTCAAAGAATCCTTGAAAAGCATAATACTCTTCATTCATCAAATCCCGCATTCCTTTGGGTGAAGCAATTGTTGAGTTTTTATTTTTATTTTCTTTTTGTGTTTTCTTTTTTTTCATTTCTTTACTTTTATTGTTTATAAGATCCCGGCCAGACATCTATTTTACTGGTTGGCAGTAAACGCAGAAATACTTTTCCTGTAATGAACTCTCTTTTTAGAGGTCCCCAGTACCTCGAGTCAGAACTGGCGCCCCTGTTATCGCCCATGACAAAATATTCACCCTCTTTTAATTCAATATGGACTTTGTTTTGCACTTGGTTCTTTATGTATGATTGATCCAAGACTAAACCGTCCTTATATTCATCGTTTGTTATTGTCACTATTTCTCCATTGATGTCAACTGTCTCATTTGGCAAGCCGATGATTCTTTTAATATAATATTTTTTTATATCGTTTGGATATTTAAAAACAATAACATCATTTCTCTCGGGACTGTTTATTTTGTAAGAAATTTTATCAACTATTAAATAGTTACCATTATCGAAAGTGGGGATCATGGAATCACCTGAAACAACAAATGGTTCTGTGATAAAGACACGAATAGGGATGACAATAATCAATGCTATTATTGCAAAACGCACCAATTCCCAAAATGATTGAGCAAAGGTTTTACCAGACATTTTTTCTTCAGGTTTTTCAAATGTTTCTGTTTCTCCCATATTCACAACAGCATAACACGAAAAAGTATTGACAATATAACAGAATATGTTTTCTAATAATATTTGCTTTTTGTTTTTATTAAGTGGTAATATTTAGATATGAAATTAATTGTGGGTTTGGGAAATCCAGGAAAAGAATACGAAAACACTAGACATAATACCGGACGTATTCTTGTTGAGTTGATTCAAAAAAATCTCGAAAATAAAAAAATTAAATTTATAACACCAGACACCTTCATGAATAATTCAGGTCCCGCCGTCGCTAAAGCCATGGCGGGCAAGAAGGCCTTGAAAGATTTAATAGTGATTTATGACGATATTGATTTGCCGTTAGGGAAAATGAAAATTTCCTTTAATCGTTCATCTGGCGGACACAACGGATTGGGTTCTATAATTAAAACACTAAAGAGTCAAGAATTTTTGCGGATAAGAATTGGGATAACTCCGGCGACATCGTCTGGAAAAATAAAAAAACCAAAAGGGGAGAGGGCGGTAATAAATTTTATTCTTGGGGAATTCAAAAAGCCGGAGTTGGAAATATTGAAAAAACTCTCAAAAAAAATAACTGAAATGGTCGAAGTTATTTTTTTCGAAGGTCGAGAAAAGGCGATGAGTTTGTATAATTAACCTTTACCTTCTATAAGTTTTTTTTAGATCATCATGATCTTCGGCCGTTTGTTTATCTACTAGTGCTTGTTCTTCTTCGTCTAAAGGTTCTTTTCGTATTCTTTTTTGTCTAATACTTTCTGCTAATTCTTTTTCTATCCTAGGTGCACCAAAAGATAAATCAAGTTGTTCTTTCACTTTCATATTTTTAGCTACAAGTTATTAATAAAAATTAAACTCTCTAACATACATTAATTATATTACTCTAGACTGCAATGTAAAGCTCGAACCCCTGAGGTCTAGCCCCTGAGGTCTTGCCTCAGTGGCAGGAATTTGTTACCATGATTAGCATGTCTATTCGCAAAGTTTCTTTTGCTTTTGGTGAATATTATCATATTTATAATCGTGGGAATAGTAAACAAAAAATATTTCACGATAGAGAGGATTATCAACATTTTATAAAACTATTACATGTTTTGAATCAAAAAAATAATAAACAATTAAGAGATCAGGCTCAAGATGTATTTATTTTTCATAAAGATGATAGCCCCATTGTTGCTATTGGTGCTTATGTTCTAATGCCAAATCATTTTCATATACTTATTACTCCAACAGAAGATGGAAATATTAGTAAATATATGCAAAAAGTATGCACAGGGTATGTAATGTATTATAATCAGAAATACAAAAGAAGCGGTAGTTTATTTGAAGGTAAATTTAAGTCTCAACATGCCAATAATGATAAGTATCTTAAATATCTTTTTTCATACATACACTTAAATCCCATAAAATTGATAGATAAAAATTGGAAAGAAAAAGGTATAAGAAATATAAAAAAAGTTTTTATATTTCTTCAATCTTATGAATATTCAAGTTATTTAGATTATGTAAAAGAAGGTAAAAGACCTCAAGGTGTTATTTTAAATAAAAAAATATTTCCTAATTATTTTCCTAACTTTAAAGAATTTCAAAGCGAAATATTAGAGTGGATTAAATACAATCCTGACCACCACTGAGGCAAGACCTCAGTGGTAATCACTGAGTAAATTTTTAGATTTCTTTTACGGCTTCGATGATGATGCTTTTGTCGCCATTACGGCTCGAGACTTTACCAGAGAGGGCGATGCATTTTTCGGGTATTAAAATATCAATTGATTCTTTAAAAATAGAAGGGAAGGCCACGGCTTCTATCCCGTCAGTTAAGTCTGAAATTTTTATAAATACCATGCGTTCGTTATTTTTCGTTACGACCTGTCGCACAGATTCGATGATTCCGGCGATAGTTACTTGCATACTGTTGCTCATTTCTTCCTTCACTTTTTTAATGTTCATGGTTCTTTTTTCTAATTTTTCTCGGAGACGGTCGAGCGGATGTCCGGAAATATAAAGTCCAAGCAATTCTTTTTCCCAGAGCAGTTTCTCTGCAACGGTTGCATTGGGAGCATTTTGCATTTTAAATTCTGGGGCTTTGATTTCTTGCGACTTGCTAAAAAGGGAAATTTGATTTTGATTTTGTTTATTAGTTTCATGATTATATGAAAGCATCGCTTCTAAATTTGCAAGCATTACTCCTCGATCATTCCATTCATCCATACTTCCTGATTTGATCAACGCTTCCATTGATTTTTTGTTTAAATTTTTATGTTTGATTCTGTCTAAAAAGTCGCCGATTGATTTAAACTTACCTCCAGCTTTTCTTTCCGCAATAATGGCATCGGAAATATCTGTTCCTAAATTCTTGATTGTATAAAATCCAAATCTAATTCTTTTACTAGGGTTTGTTTTATTTATAAGCAGACCCTCTTTCGCCGAGGTTTCAGAGGGCAAGCAAGTGAATCCTCCAAAGCTTTCATTGATATGAGGCGGAATAACAGGGATGTCCATGTTTTTACATTCATTAATGATGACGCCAATTTTTTCTATATCGCCGGATTCGGCGGTGAGTATTGCGGCCATGTATTCTACCGGATAGTGCGCTTTCATGTATGCTGTTTGATATGCGACTCGACCATAACTTGCGGCGTGCGCTTTGTTGAATCCATAAGCTTGGAAGGGTTCAAAGAGCTTCCATAATTTTTCAGCAAACTCCGGCGTCTGTCCGTTTTTTATTATACCTGCAGTAAATTTTTCTCTTTGGGCGGCCATTTCGGCTGGGATTTTTTTACCGACGGCATACCTAAATCTATCTATTTCTTGCCAGTTGTAGCCAGCCAACAAAAGGGCGCAGAAAAGAAGATCATCCTGATAAACTATAAGTCCATACGATTCACCTAAAAATTTCTTCATTCTTGGATCCATGTATTTCACAAGTTGGGGATTATGTTTTCTTTTTATATATTCCGGGATTGTTTCCATCGGACCGGGACGATAAAGGGCAACCATTGCGTTGATGTCATGAATAGAGGTGGGCTTTAGTTCCTTTAAATACCTGGTCATGCCAGCGCCGTTTAGCTGGAAGAGTCCTTCCGTTTGCCCGCTTGATAAAAGTTCGAAAGTCTTTTTATCATCAAGTGGAATATTTTCTATGTCTATATCCACTCCGTAAAATTTTTTTACTTTATTTACGGCATCAGCCAAGATGGCCAGATTTCTTATTCCCAAGAAATCAAACTTTAGTAATCCTGCGTCTTCGGCGCTATACATGTCGTATTGAGTAATTATTTTTCCTCCCTTTGGATCAAATTGAATAGGCATATATTCATGAATGGGAGTTGGGGCGATCACAACTCCAGCGGCATGCACAGAAATATGTCTAACGCACCCTTCGAGTTTTTTTGCTAGATCTATTATTTTCTTTGTATCTTTTTCTGTTTTGTAGGCGGTTGCGAGTTCTGGAGTTATCTCCATTGCATGGTCTATGGTCATTGGCATTCCTTGAGATCCGATGGGGATCATTTTTGAAAGTCTGTCGCCAACGGTATAAGGATAGCCAAGGGCTCGAGCCACATCTCGCACAGCGCCACGAGCCATCATTGTTCCAAATGTTCCTATTTGCGCAACTTTATCCTCGCCATATTTTTTCTTTACATATTCGATCATCTCATCTCTTCTGTTGTCAGCAAAATCCATATCAATGTCTGGAGCTGAAGGTCGGAACGGATTTAAGAATCTTTCGAAAGGAAGTTTGTATTCTATTGGGTTAATATTGGTGATGCCTAGTAAATATGTAACCATTGATCCAGCCACAGATCCCCTAATGGCGGTTAGGATTCCATTTTTCTTTGCATAATTGAGTAGATCGTTTACTACTAAAAAATATGGCGAGTATCCTTTATCGAAAATAATTTTTAATTCAAATTCAACCCTTTCTTTGATTTCTGGTGTTTCTTCCATTTTTAAATTTTTAAGTCCTTGGTCGGTGAGCTCACGTAGTTTTTCGTCAGGATTCTTTCCATCATCAATTTTAAAATCGGGGAAGACCCAGTGTCCAAGTTCTAGCTCAAGGTTGCACATATTTGCAACTTTTACAGTATTGGCGACTGCTTCCGGCACGTCTTTGAAAATTTCGAGCGCCTTCTCCGAACTTATTAAAGAGAAATCATCGTTTGAGAATTCAAATTTTGCGCCTTCTTTACCATCTCCTTGTGTGTTGATTTGTAATAAGGTGTGGTGCGCATCATGATCTTCACTTTCTGGATAGTGTGAATCTTGAGTTCCGACGATCGGGATGTTGTGTTTTCGGGCAAGAGCGATTAATTTTTCTCGGACATTCTTGTCTCCTTCTACGGATGGATGACACTGAATTTCTATGAAATAATTTTCTTTACCGAAGATTTCTTGATACTCTTTTATAATTTTTTCAGCTTGTGTTTCGTCGCCCCTTGATACGCTTTGGGACAGCTCTCCCCCCAAACATCCCGACAGAGCTATTAAACCTTGCGAATATTTTTTTAAAATTTCTTTATCCATCCTTGGCTTGTAATAATATCCTTCGAGGTTGGCAAGCGTTACAAGTTTCATTAAATTTTTATAACCCTGAAGATTCTTTGCCAGTAGTGTCAGATGGTAATAGCGTTTTGTTCCATTGGCTTCAGTATTTTTATCTAAGCGACTTCCAGCAGTCATGTACGCTTCAACTCCGATGATTGGTTTTATCCCTGCCTTTTGGGCTAATTTATAAAATTCAATAGCGCCGTACATATTGCCATGATCAGTGATGGCCATAGCAGTCATGCCAAATTTCTTGGCGAGCGCTATTAAATCTTCAAGCTTTGAAAGCCCGTCCAAAAGAGAATAATGGGAATGGGTATGGAGATGCACAAATTGTGGCTTTTCGTCAGACATTTTTATCATAATAGCACATCCAGTCCTTATGCAAGGACTGTCCTTGCATAAGGACTGGATGTGCTATATAATTTAGATATGTTGCGCAAAGATCCCTTTGTGACTGGCGAGTATTACCATGTTTTTAATCGTGGTATTGATAAAAGAATTATTTTCAAATCATCACTTGACTACAAACGTTTTCTAATGTTGCTCTACATTTGCAATTCAAGTGACGGTTTTCGCTTGGACCAGTTGCTTAATTTTCAACATAAAAAATTTTCAGATATTTTTAAAATTGATCGTGGTGAACCCCTAGTTTCTATAGGTGCATGGTGTTTAATGCCAAATCATTTCCATATTTTAATAAAACAAGAAGTAGATGGGGGGATAACAAAATTCATGAAAAAACTTGGTACTGGATATGCAATGTATTTTAATATTAAGTACGAAAGACAAGGGGCGTTATTTGGTGGACCGTTTAAATCAGTTTTGGTTGGTAATGATGATAACTACTTACGTCATTTATATGGGTATGTCCATTTAAATTCACTCGAATTAGAATTTTCAGAATGGAAGAACCAAATAAAAAAGCTTTCAAATAAAATGTCAGAATTTTTAGATCGATATCAATACTCAAGTTATTTGGATTACATGGGAAATGATAGGGCAGAAGGAAAAATTTTAAACCAAGAAGCGTTTCCAGAATACTTTGAAAGTAGTAAAGAAATGAAGGATTTCATTGAGGGATATTTTGCTAATGCATAATCTTATGCAAGGACAGTTCTTGCATAACTGGTTTGTTTAGTTTGATTTTGCTATAATTTTTTTAGTTATGAAATTATCCAGTCCCAGCCCGGAGGAGTTGAAAAATATAAGAGAAAGCTTAAAAGAAACTGATCCGACAAAATTCTCGCCTTTAGAAGGTACAATTAATCTTACTGAAAGAGACCCAGATTGAAAAGGCAGGAGCGATAGGTATTTTGATAAAAACTCCGATGATGTTTTTCATGGGACAATTGGCTGCAATATTGGCTCACAACCAGAAGTGCAGCAATTTATTACCTTGTTTGCAAAAGGTATACTGCATGTATCGGATGTAGTGCGGGTTAACAACGCATTTTATTCCAAAGAGATGCCCCTGGGAAAAATTAATCCAGGGGTCAAAGATGAATTACAGGTAGAAACCTTAATTCTACTTTTTATTTTTTAGATTCAGACAAAATTGGAAATAATTTAATAAAAGATGATCAAAATAGATTCATTCATTTTGATTACGACAAAGTTTTTTTTACACCTTCTCCATTCACTTCGCAATCCATTAAGAGATATCTCCATTTTAAAAATGTAAACCCAGAGACATTATTACTTGTGAAAGAAAAAATTGATTTACTAGAGGATCGGTTAAAATATAGTCTTTTTTTGATGCGGTTATGAGTAAGTCTGGATTAGATTTTGTCTTAGAGTCTAGTTTATGCAAGGACAGTCCTTGCATAACTTTGATAAAGAAAAGGCTTTGTTCACATCCATAGGTCATAGAAAGGATATTTACGATTAAAATATTGTGATATACTGTAGCTATGAAAACAATTCGCGTGGGTATCAATGGTTTCGGCAGGATTGGAAGAGCATTTTTGAAAATTGCCTGGGAGCGTCCGGAGATTGAGGTTGTGGCTGTTAATGATCTTGGTGATGTAAAGAATATGGCTTACCTTTTAAAATACGATACGGTTTACCGCACTTGGACATCCGATGTTCAAGTTGAAGGCGATGAAATAATAATCGATGGTAGAAGAGTAAAAGTTTTGAGAGAAAAAGACCCGGCGAAACTTCCATGGAAGGATCTGGGTGTGGATGTGGTGGTAGAATCCACCGGACTTTTTACTTCGTATGAAGAAGCCCAAGTTCATTTAGACGCTGGCGCCAAGAAGGTCGTTATTTCTGCTCCCGCCTCCGCTAAAGCTTCGGCGGACAAGCCAGCTTCAGAAGAAATTCGTGGTGAAACCATTTTACTTGGCGTGAATGAAAATAAATTTGGGGTATGTGATATAACCTCCAATGCGTCTTGTACCACTAATGCGGCATCACCCTTGATTGCGATTTTAGATGAAAGTTTGGGAATTGAAAAAGCAATTTTAAATACCGTGCATGGATATACCGCATCTCAAGCTCTCGTTGATGGACCTAGTAAAAAAGATCTAAGAGAGGGTCGAGCTGCGGCGCAAAACATTGTGCCTTCTTCAACTGGTGCGGCTATTGCTGTCACAAAAGCTTTTACAAAATTATCCGGACTCTTTGACGGTATTTCTGTGCGAGTTCCAGTGCCCGCCGGTTCGATTGTCGATATTACTTTTATTTCTAAAAAATATACAACCAAAGAAGAAGTTAACGAAATTCTTAAAAAGGCCGCAAAAGAAAAAAGATGGGAAGGGGTTTTCAGTGTGACCGAAGAAGATTTGGTGTCTTCTGATATTTTAGGAAGTCGTTTTGGATCGATTGCTGATTTACAGCTGACACGTGTCGTTGGAGGAAATTTAATTAAAGTAATGGGTTGGTACGACAACGAGATGGGATATACATACACACTGGTCGAGCATGTGATTAAAACAGGTAACACAATAAAATAATTATGAAAATTTTTATTGGCACCGATCACGCAGGATATGTTTT
>ERZ1292623.5051-Hain-H51-01um-R1-5051-length-10638-cov-6_pt1 | contig 10638 bp, 10 predicted proteins | sample MGYA00564398_ERZ1292623 | MGnify/ENA primary metagenome ERZ1292623 (study PRJEB36523, sample SAMEA6512633) | groundwater metagenome | collected 2019-01-07 | study: AquaDiva: Metagenomics assemblies of 32 groundwater samples
ACAGCTCCCTGCTAACTCGCAAGAGGATGTATAGGGGGTGATGCCTGACCGATGCCGTAAGGTTAAATATGGTTTGTGCGTGTATCGCAAGATATACGTGCGGGCTATATAAGCCCCGGTGAATGTCGGCAATAACTATGGAACGACAATTGTAGTTAAAAAATCTAGCTATTTGCTGGAAACTCTGTGTATCTTTAAGTACTTAGTGGCAAGGCGACTAAGTGAGAATCTTAAAGTGCAGACAATCAGCAGGAAAGACTTGTGAGAAATCACAAGAATCCTCAGAGACTATACGCTAGACTCAATCATAGAGATTGAGATGATATAGTCCGATCTGTATGGCGACATGCAGGCTGTTTCGAGAGCTATCGAATCGAAACTAATAAAAAGATGAATTGTCCTAAGGTAGCGTAATTCCTTGTCAGGTAAGAAAATTGCCTGTCCCGATGGTGACATCGGGACCAAACCCGGCTAATAACGGTGAACTCCTCGCTGGAGTTCCGCCCTCAAGGAGCGGAACTAAGAATGCAGGACAATACCGTGGGAAGTTTAAGAGTTAAGTCACGGGGTCACTACAAAGGGAAAGGAGGAAGAAGAGAATGGAACAATTTCTGGTAACCGAGCGTGACTACAAGAAAAACCTTATGCTCACGAAGTTGCTCGATCTGATGATGTGGATGCTAAATGACATCGAGGACGAGCGACTCCACCGTGAATGGAACAAGGTTTTCGGGGGTGGTGAGCCACCGGAGTGTCGGCTTCGGCAGTATCGTTTCAAGCCTGGGCGTCGGCCCAAGGTATAAGCCAAGCGGTAATGGCAAGAATATTATTACCGCCCTTTGTAGTGATTCTGTGAACAAAACTTAATAACCCCGTAACGACTGAGCGCGCAAGCGCGAGACTTATCCGGCAATCGCGGGTGGGTAATACGCCGGCTCTCGTCAAGAATACGAGATGAAGATATAGTCTACGCCACAACGAAAGTTGTGGATTAACCCATAGTAAGTGCATGTACTATGGAGCAACGTGAAGTTCTGACGTGCACGAATGGTACAACGACTGGAGAACTGTCTCGAGGACTCGCTCGGTGAAAATACAATACCGGTGAAGATGCCGGTTACCCGCAGATAGACGAAAAGACCCCAGGAGCTTTACTATAGCTTGGTACTGGCCGTACGGTTTGCCTGCGTAGCATAGTGGTGAGAGGTTGAAGTCATGTTTTCGGATGTGATGGACTCGACAGTGAAATAGCCATCTTGCGAATTGTACGATCTAACCTATGTGGCAAAAACGCATGGGGACAGTGCTTGGTAGGTAGTTTAAGTGGGGCGCTTTCCTATAGATGCGGAAGTGTGCGGATTTGACGCGGATTAATACAGGAATTTTTCTGTATCCTTCAGCGTGAGTTCAGCATTCTTCGGCATTTATAGCCAAGGTGCCTCATGAGGAGTGATGACCTCGAAACAAACAAATTAGGGGGTCCCGATGTGGCAACATATCGTGGAGGCAATCAGTCCCGACGCCCATAGGGGTACGGGATTCTCGATTTCGTAAACGAAATCGGAACATAATGCTGGAATAACCGGTGTATGGTATGCTACTCGTATTACGAGTAATAATGTATACCTGCGGTCAACCAGCAGGGAATTAAAATTATGAGTGATCAAGAAAAATTTGGTGGTAATAAATCTGACAGAACTGAAGAAATGGCGTATCCTGATAAAAGACTTAGATTAGTTTTGGAAGGAATGAAGGAACTTTTCGGAGAATTACAGGATCAAATTGACTCAGGTAAACTTACACCTGAACAATGTAGTGCCATAGAGCACAAGTGCAGAATACTTTCCATCGAAATAGCCAATGAAGGCTTAAATCCGAGTAAGATATTTAAACCAAAACCATAATTTATAATTCCCTCAGAGACTGAACGCTGATGTACTTAGAGGCAAGGCTACTAAGTAAAAGATACAGTCCGTACTGCATGGCGACATGCAGATAACACAATAGCCTAAAGAGTAACGGAGGAGTTTATTAAGGTTCTCTAGGCGCGAATGGAAACCGTGCCGATAGCGTAATGGCAAAAGAGAGCTTGACTGCAAGACGTGAATGTCGAGCAGGTACGAAAGTAGAACATAGTGAACCGACCATGGGCATTAGACGCCGTGGAAGATCATCTGACAAAAGCTACCCTGGGGATAACAGGCTAGTTCCGCCCAAGCGTCCATAGCGACGGCGGAGTTCGGCACCTCGATGTCGGCTTAATGAAATGGGCCGCTTCTGATGTAAATCAGAATGTAAAAATTAGCTAATAACGGTGGACTCCTATTGATAAGACCCAGATATAATAGGACAATACCGTGGGAAGTCGAGTAATCTGATTTATGAGATTGACAGAGAAACAAAGAGCCATTGTCTTAGGTACCCTTCTTGGGGATGGTTGTTTAGAGCGTAATGGCAAACATGTCCGTTTACGTTTGGAGCATGGGATTTCTCAAAAGTCCTATCTTCTCTGGAAGTACAAAGAATTGAAGAGCGTTATTACCGGATCTGTAATGAAGGTCTATGCCTATCACAAAGTGAACAAACGCACTTATGATAGTCTCCGAACCTACACCTACAGCGATTTAGTGTTTGATTTCTATTGGGATCTTTTCTACGCCGACACTGGCAGGAAAAAGGTTCCAAAAAATATTCGGTTACTTCTTAATAATCCTTTATCCATAGCCGTCTGGTTTATGGATGACGGATATAAGAGAAATGATTGTAATGCGTTTCGATTTGGCACTGACTCATTCTCAAAGAATGACCAGTTAATGCTTCGGTCTGTGCTTAAAAAGAATTTTGGCATAGATACTCAACTACACAAAAAAGGAAAGTACTGGAATATCTACATTCCCGAAAGGGAATCAAGAAGATTTGCTGATCTAATTCAGCCATTCATAATCCCAACACTTTCCTATAAGATTGCTTTGACCCCGTAACGACTGGATTCGATTTCACTTTGAGTGAATGAGATGAAGATAGCAGGAAACTGCTATAAGACGCTGATCCCCATCTGTGATGGATGGGCGATGGTATAGTCTACACACATAGTAATATGTGACAAATGTGCAACTTATCCTGGCGGTGAAGAAGCTGCCAAGGGTTTGGCTGTTCGCCAATTAAAAAGTTACGTGAGCTGGGTTTAGACCGTCGTGAGACAGGTTGGTCTCCTATCTACTGCGGGCGTTGATTCTTGAGGGGAGTCTTTTTTAGTACGAGAGGACCGAAAAGAACTGACCTCTGGTGTACCAGTTGTCCTGCCAAGGGCATGCTGGGTAGCTATGTCGGGACGGGATAAGCTCTGAAAGCATCTAAGAGCGAAGCCCACCCCAAGATTAGGAATCATTGAGATTCGTAAGAGATTATTACGTTGATAGGTGTTAGGTGTAAGCATGGCAACATGTTGAGCCGAGACATACTAATACATCGATAGATTTCTTATCTCGATTGGGATTAGGAAATTCGCACAGCACTATTTATATTTACCCCCGCCCGCTCATTCTAAGCGGGACGAGGCTCGCCCAGTTTACTGGGCGGCAACTTGAGAGTATTGTTCTGGTGGTTCCGCGGTGGGGTCATACCCGATCTCATTCCGAACTCGGAAGTCAAGCCCACTAGCGCCAATGGTACTGCTACAGTGTAGCGGGAGAGTAGGTAGCCGCCGGAACAATGCTTTTAATTCTTACCCGAGTTTAATCGAGGGGTGTTATACTAGATTCATGTCAACATGGGGGACCAGAAGACAGCTTTCTTTTGTTTTGATATTTATTCTCATTCTCTGCATCCTTACTGTTTTTTTGATTTTTGCCAATAGGCATGTTCCAAGTTGTACCGATAAAGTGCAAAATCAAGAAGAACTTGATGTTGATTGTGGGGGACCTTGCGTTAACGTCTGCCAGTCCGAAATAAGTTCTATTACAACTCTATGGACACGTGTTTTTAAAGTGCGCGAAGGCGTTTATGATGTGGCGGCTTATATAGAGAATCCGAGTTCATTTGGACTTGTTCAAGCCCCATATCATATTAAAATATACGACGCTGATAATGTGCCGGTTAAAGATATTGAAGGAAGCGTTTATCTTAATCCTAATGAACGGGTACTTATCTTCGAACCGGAGGTCAATGTTGGTTTCAGAGTTCCCAATCGGGCATTTCTAACTTTTGAGGAAGATCTTGACTGGTTGAGGCTAGATATTCCTAGAGCACCAATTTTGACAATTACTAACCAGAAAATTGAAGACAGCCCAGTTTTTACTCTGCGCGCTAATGTTACCAATAACTCATTTTTCCAAGTTGACGGTATTGAACTCAACGCCCTTTTGTACGGGAATGACGGTAATGTGATCGGGATTAGTCGTACCTTCATAAACTATTTGGGCAATGATGAGACAAAAGAAGTTTCTTTCACCTGGCCGGGAATGCTCTCTGAAGAAGTAGTATCTGCCGATATATTCCCAAGGACGGATATGGTAACAGCAAATATTCTCAAATAAAGTGAGTTCTTCCCTCAAGGCTATTGTTTCCCGGATCGATTGGCTTTTAGTGGGGGCCACTTTGCCCATTATGGGAGCGGGGTTAATTACTATGAGCTCTTTCGTCGGAGAGAATTATTTTTTTTCTCGACAAGTTATTTGGATTGCTGTCGCCCTATTCTCGTTCTCTGTCGCTTCTATAATAGACTGGCGCTTTCTTAGACGTAGTGGAGTTGTTGCTGTTCTTTACACTATTTCAATTATTCTATTATTGCTGTTACTTATTTTTGGAGCAGTTGTCAAGGGGGCACAAAGTTGGTTTAGTCTCGGACTATTTGCCATTCAACCGGTAGATCTGGTCAAACTTATTTTGGTTATTACACTTGCCAAATATTTTTCCCGAAGACATATTGAGATTGCCAATTACAAGCACATACTAGTTTCGGGTCTCTATACTCTCATCGTTTTTCTGGTAGTTGTTACTCAACCAGATTTCGGCTCTGCTATTATCGTTTTTCTTGTATGGTTCGGCATGGTTCTTGTGTCCGGCATCTCATTTAAACATTTAGCGCTCGTTTTAGGGGGTGGGGTAATTGCGTTTGCTTTGCTGTGGTTCTTTGCTTTTGCGCCGTATCAAAAGGAACGTATATTAACTTTCCTCGACCCGGCGCGTGACATCAGGGGCTCTGGTTATAACGCCCTTCAATCGATGGTCGCCGTGGGTGCAGGTGGTGTTACTGGCAAAGGTGTAGGTTATGGCACGCAATCTCGTTTAGAATTCCTTCCAGAATACGAGACAGATTTTATTTTCGCGGCCTTTGCTGAAGAGTGGGGTTTCTTCGGCTCACTGTTACTGTTTATGTTTTTCGGTATTATTATCTGGCGCATATTTACTATTGCCGTCCGTGGCTCAACTAACTTCGAGACCCTTTTTGGTCTCGGCGTGGCCGTTCTTTTCATGGCCAATTTTACGGTTAACGTGGGCATGAACATCGGGCTATTACCAGTTACTGGTGTCACTCTGCCGTTTATGTCTTACGGCGGATCGCACCTAGTTACCGAGTTTTTAGCCCTCGGTATTTTGATGGGCCAAAGGAAATATTCTCGCAGTACTCACGCTGATGTAACCTCTCAAGAACTTCTCGGTCCCACTTAGCTATACAATTTGTAGGTTTCTGATAGAAAATTATCAAAACTAAAAAACTTAGTTACCCGGTCACTAAGTTGAGTGCCTAGTTGTTTACGGAGTTCTGGATTTGTAATTAAGGCATTGATAGAGCGAGCGAGGAGTTCTGGATTTTTGGCGGGCACGAGCATGCCCGCTTGGCCTGAGCCTGTCGAATGGCCATCGCCGATTATATCCGGAATACCACCCACATTGCTCGCGACTACTGGCAAACCTGCCTGCCCCGCTTCGAGGAGTACATAAGGCAAACCTTCTTTCAAAGAGGGGAGAACGAAGATATCGAAAGCTTTTAAGTATCTGTTTGCTTCAGCTACGAAACCTACTAGATTTAACTTCGTGGCCGAGAGAGATTGGTGCTCACTTCCCTCTCCAATAACAACGAATTTCGCCTCTGTAATTATTTCTGCCGTTTTGGCCAAGTACATGAGACCTTTATTTTTAGTGAGTTCCGATATGGAGCCAATTATCAGATCGCTTGGTCCCAAATTGAGTTTTTCACGAGCCTCATCACGAGAATAAAAATTTATTTGCTCAATGGCGTTATGTATGAGTCGCATCTTGTAGTTTACGAAAGGCATTTTTTTGCCTTGAGAAAAATCTTTTTGAGTTATCGTTATCGTGATGTCAGAGAACAAGGAAGTGAGCCATGATAACTTGTAGACAATAATTTTCCAGAAAATATTGCGATTTTCGTTGAATGGCCAGCCGTGCGTAGTAAAGATAACCTTCTTCCTTAGCAACCAACCAAAGAAAGCACCTAATCCACCGAAAACACTCGAATTTGTGTGAATCACGCCAGGTTTCTCTTCGCGAATTAATCCGAAGATCCCTAAATACGAAACAGATACAAATTTAATTCCAGCGTGACCAAGTTTGTCAGCCAACAAGCCCTTTTCCATTGCTCCCACGACAATTTCATAACCTTCTGGCAAATGGGTAGCGAGATCGAACACATATTTCTGGGCGCCGCCCCAATTGGACTTAGTTATTAGATATAAAACTTTCACAACTACCAATATAACATAGAGTGTTATAGTATTGTGTCATGTCAGGAAAGGCCGAGAAATATGCCTCATATTTGGTTGTTGGCGACATCACCTGTTTCTTGCTGGGTCTTTTGCTTGCCCTTATTATTCGCGCAGGCGGTTGGCCACGGCTAGAGATACTCGAGCTCCACGTTGTACCTTTTGCTTTGATATTTTTACTTTGGGTGCTTGTTTTCTATATCACTGGTCTATATGAATCACGGACAGTCGTCTTCCGTGAAGTGAGCACCCGCCTACTTATTAATGCTCAACTCGTAAATAGTGGGATTGTGATTGTACTTTTTTATTTTGTACCCAAGTTTTTGATTGCCCCCAAAACTGTTTTGGTTATCGATCTTATTGTTACACTTGTGTTGCTTTTTGGATGGAGGTTTTTCTTTTCTAAGCACATTATTAGCGCAGAAAGAGAGTTAACTTATATTTCAGGAGAAAGTGTGGCGGCAACGGAGCTTAAGCAAATTCTTTCTAATCCTCACTATGGGTTAGTTGTTACAGGTAATCCTGAACAAGCTTCGGTGATTATTCTTGATATGAATGCAGTGAATGCGCACGAGACCATGAAGAGCTTTTACCCACTTCTTTTTACCAATGTTAACTTTTATGACTTGGGCAGAGTTTATGAAGAAATTTTTGGTCGCGTACCCCTTTCTCTTATTTCAGAACGTTGGGTGCTTGAGAATATGTCGCTCAAGCCTAAGCCGGTTTACACATTCTTGAAACGCGCCATGGATGTGCTGATAGCTCTGCCGCTTGCTCTCGTTTCGCTTATTTTCTATCCAATTGTTTGGCTTGCAATGAAGATTGAAGATAACGGTCCATTATTTTTCATTCATCATCGCACTGGCGAGAGAGGAGAAGTAGTGAGTTTGCCCAAGTTTAGATCTATGACGAGCAATGATCCAGATTCGCCACCCCAAATGAGCAGAGATCGCATAACAAAGGTGGGCAGAGTTTTACGTTCTACGCGCATTGACGAGCTTCCGCAACTTTGGGCTGTGGTAAAAGGTAAGCTTTCTTTAATTGGCCCACGTCCGGAATTCCCTCATATCGTAGATAAGTATAAAAAAGAAATTCCATATTATGATTTACGTCACATTATTAAACCGGGCCTATCAGGCTGGGCCCAAATTCTCTACAACACCCCCGCCTACGATAGTGCCACTAATGCCGAGAAACTTGCGTATGATTTGTATTATGTCAAAAACCGCTCATTCCTATTAGACCTAAAAATAGCCCTCAAAACCATCAAAACCCTCCTCTCCCGAGTCGGCGCCTAAAAAGTTTTTTACTTAGTCGCCTTGCCACTAAGTGGATAGGTAGTTAATCTTCTGTCAGTATTTCTTTTAATTCTTCGTATTGTGGTCTTTTCTCTAACATTCCTACAAAGGCGTTTTCGGCGAATTTTACGTATTCATTTGGGTTTTTGAATTGACCAAGAATAATTTGTTTCGAGCATAAACCTGGATTACCAAGTGCATACTGATCCCAACTCGTACGCACCAACTTAGTCGCCTTGCCTCTAAGTTGGTGAACTTTATCATTTAGATTTACGTACGTCACGCAATGCAAGAGATAACTATTTTCTTTAATATGCTTTGCCTTGAATTTTCCTTGCCATAGCGAGCCTGATCTATGATGCTTATCATTGTAGTGGTATGAATAACCGCCGGAGAGACGGTGCATAAATCTGCTTATACCATTTTTGACTTTTTGCTTTAGAACAAGGTGAAAGTGGTTAGGGTTTAGACAATAAGCAACAACGTCCACTAACATTTTCCCTCGCTTTCTTTCGGAATCGAAGGACAATGCGTATAGACTTCCAGTTAATTCTGTATCATTGAAAACGTCAAGACATTGTACAAACCGATTTGAGTCAAACGGATCATCAGTGACGGATCGGTGATCAACGCCCCTGTTGTAAACATGATAGTACTCACCCTCTGTAAAAACTATTTTGCGTGAGCTCATTGCGTAAGTATATCACTTAGAGGCAAGGCGACTAAGTAGAGGTTGGGGATAAAATGAAGCGGGACCCGCAAGCTTTCGCTCTCGGGTCCCTTGCTCTCGCTATTGCTCGCCAAGCTCGAGCCGTCGAAGGAGCGCGGCATGTTGCTCGGGATCAACATAGTTTTCACCCCCACTTTTAGTTAAGCATACTTACAGTAATATGTCAAGTTGAGAGGAAGGCTAATATGAGATAGTATGCTTGGCGTGACTAAAATACGGATTACTGCGATTTGGTTGCTTTTGATGGGTTTCGGCCTGGGCTATTTTGTTTATACTACTCAAACTTCTGATTCCAAATGGGCTTTTAGATTGGGGCTTGATTTGCGGGGCGGGACGCAACTTGTTTATCGAGCTGATGTGAGTAAAGTTGCTTCGGGCGAAATAGATGATGCCATGGATGCCCTGCGTGACGTGATCGAGCGACGAGTGAATCTTTTTGGCGTGACAGAACCAAATGTGCAAACACAGAACGCAACATTGGGAGTTGAAGGAAGTGAGAGGCGATTACTTGTTGAATTACCTGGCGTGACAGATATTGATCAAGCAGTTGCTCTAATTGGTCAGACGCCCACACTTGAATTCAAAACTGAGCGATCAGTCGGGGAGCGAGATGAAATTCTGAAAGATTATGAAGCACTCAAGAAGCGCGCAGATGCAGGCGAAGACATTACACAAGAACTTGCCGAACTACCAGATCCGTATTATATAGATACAGAATTAACAGGCCGATTTTTGACTAGGGCTCAAGTTGAATTCAATACTCAAACGGGCCAGCCATATGTGAGCCTGCAGTTTAATGACGAGGGAGCCAAGCTTTTCGCAGAGATTACGAAAGCAAATATAAGCAAAACCGTTGCTATCTATCTAGATGGTCAACCAATATCGCAACCCACTGTGCAAAGTGAGATCACTGGTGGCAAGGCCGAGATTACAGGTGGCTTCACCCCCGCTGAAGCTAAACAACTCGCCGGCCGCCTCAATTCCGGAGCCCTACCTATTCCTATTGAACTAATTGCAACAAACAAAATTGGCGCGGCATTGGGTGAAGGCGCGCTCGATAAGGGTGTACGTGCAGCCGCTTATGGCTATTTGTTGGTGGCACTCTTTTTGATCGCTTGGTATAGGTTACCAGGAGTAATTGCCGCCTTTGCTCTCGCGATCTATGGCGTAATCGTACTAACGGTTTTCAAGTTATTATCTGTTACTCTCACCGCGGCCGGTATTGCCGGCTTCATTCTCTCTTTGGGTATGGCCGTGGACGCTAACGTGCTTATTTTTGAACGCATGAAAGAAGAAACTCGTAAAGGGAAACAAAAAGCATTAGCGATGCAAGAAGGATTTACGCGTGCGTGGACTTCTATACGAGACTCAAATATTTCAAGCTTTATCACAGCTATTATCTTGTTCTGGTTTGGAACTAGTTTAATTAAAGGGTTTGCTCTCGTTTGGATGATCGGTATTTTGACTTCAGTATTCTCGGCACTGTTTATTACACGATACTTTATGCGTAGCCTGTATAAATAAATTTTATGTTTGTAATTAGATACAGAAATATTTTTATAATCACGATTGGAGTGTTGATGCTTGCCGCTATTGCCATTACTATTTTCTGGCCACCCAATCTCTCGATTGAATTCACAGGCGGCTCTGTGATAACCGGTGCTTACAAAGACGGCCGACCGGGCATGGAAGTGATAAACGATTTTATCAACCAAGCTGATATTGGTAATTTCAAAACACAACCTGTGGGCGATACGGGCGTAATAGTGCGAACGCGCGATCTTAAACAGGACGAGCATAACAAGTTGGTTGCCCTACTTTCTGATGGTACGAATACTTTCACAGAATCAAGTTTCTCAACCGTGGGACCTTCTGTGGGCAGAGA
>ERZ1292623.5054-Hain-H51-01um-R1-5054-length-10635-cov-7_pt1 | contig 10635 bp, 7 predicted proteins | sample MGYA00564398_ERZ1292623 | MGnify/ENA primary metagenome ERZ1292623 (study PRJEB36523, sample SAMEA6512633) | groundwater metagenome | collected 2019-01-07 | study: AquaDiva: Metagenomics assemblies of 32 groundwater samples
TAGAAAATGGAAGGTAGAAAATGGTAATTCGAAGATGAAAACTAGAAATTCAATCCAGCATCTATCCTCTAACTTCAAAAATCTACTTTCTATATTCTATCATCTATCGTCTAATAAACTAGTATCTAATTACTGCAGGTACGGAAGCGGATTTACTAAAACTCCGTTTCTTCTTATTTCAAAATGCAAATGCGAACCTGTGCTTCTTCCGGTATTGCCAACATATCCTATTACTGTTTTTCCCGCAGCTACTTGCTGTCCGATTGATACATTTATCCCTGACATATGGGCATAAAGAGTTTGAAAGCCAGATCCGCTGTCTATTATAATATTATTACCGTATCCTCCGTCCCATGTCCCTGTTGAGATTTTTGTAACTGTTCCGTTTTGCGAAGCTACAATAGGAGTACCGGTCGGATTTGTTATATCAAGCGCCATATGATACCAGGATGCAAATTGTGAAATGCCGCCGCTAATAGGCCAGGTAAAACCGGCTGATGATAGAAAAGTCGGACCTTGCGCGATATAAATCTGGCGTTTTATAAATGGCTGTTCCGAAGGCTTAATTCCGTCCGGAACAATAAGTATTTGCCCGCTGACTAAAGAGAAAGTTTCCGGATTGGCAAAGTCGTTAAAAGGGAAATCTACGATTTTTTGCGCAATGGTATCAAACTTTTTAGCAATTGTATAAACAGTATCGCCTGACTGAACCTTATAGGCAATGCCTGTTACGGGGAGAATTTCTAAGCTGTCGCCGACATTTAAATAATCATTAGTTAAATTGTTTGCCCATTTTATAGTCTCGGTAGAAATTCCAAATTTCTCGGCAATGGTAGAGATTGTATCCCCTTTTTGCACCGTATAGCTAATTACTTTATCCCTTGGCTTTTGCGAAATATCTGTTTGGAATAAATTTTCGCCGACAAAAATTGACTGTGCTTGTGAAGAAGAGGCTATTTTAGCAGCTGAAGTTGAATTTTGGGAAAAAATAGGATAGGTGCTTGCCAAAAATGGAGCCAAAATTACCCCTATTGTTAAAACCCCCATTGTGGCAAAATGCAAAAAAGGCCGTGAATACCGGCCCCGCTTCATCGTAAAAAATCTGACTAAAATATTCTTATTAGCCTCAAAAAGAAGACTAAGGCTGATTGTTTTACTTTTTAAATAGTTGTAGAAAAAAGAAAGGAATTCAGGAAATATCAACAAAAAAGATTTTATGGGTAAAATAAAGCTTATCAGCTTTTTCTTATTCATCTAAGGAGAATAAATGGTAGCAAAATAAGTGCAGAGTGTCAACTTGAATTAGAAACTAGTGACTAGTAACTAGTATCTGAATTAGCCTGTTTTTAAAGAGTCTAAAAACTCTTCGTTGTTTTCTGATTTTGCAAGCCTTTCTATTAAAACGGCTGTTCTTTCATCGTCTGTTAGCATATATAAAGCTCTTCTCATGGTAACGAGTTTTTTCAAAAGGTCCTCGGAAAGAATAAGTTCTTCCTGCCTTGTTCCGGAGCCCTCAATATCAATTGCAGGATATATTCTTTTATCAGCAAGCCGTCTGTCTAAGTGGAGCTCCATATTGCCTGTTCCTTTAAATTCTTCGTAAATCAAATCATCCATTCTACTGCCTGTTTCAACCAAAGCTGTTCCAATAATGGTTAGGCTTCCGCCTTCCTTACAATTTCTGGCTGCTCCAAAAAACTTCTTAGCAGGCCATAAAGCTGCCGGATCAAAACCTCCTGACAATGTTCTTCCCGATGGCGCAACTGAAAGATTATAAGCCCTGGCAAGTCTTGTAATTGAGTCGAGTAAAATAACAACGTCTTTACCCATTTCAACCATCCTTTTGGCTCTGTCAAGCGTAATTTCCGCAACTCTTGTCTGATTTTCCGGCGGTTCGTCAAAATTAGAAGCAACTACTTCGCCGATAACAGACGAAGTAATATCTGTAACTTCTTCCGGTCTTTCCCCTATTAAAGCTGCCATTAAATGAACATCCGGAAAGTTTTTGGTAATGCCATTTGCCAATTCTTTTAGTATAGTTGTTTTTCCTGCTTTTGGCGGAGAGACAATCATGCCCCTTTGCCCAAAGCCAATTGGCGCTACTAAATCTATAATTCTTGTAGAAAGAGGCTTTTGTCCCGTTGTTAATGTAACCTGTTTTTTTGGATAAATCGGGGTTAAATCGTCAAAATATGGCCTATTAAGACTGTCATCCGCTCCCATTTCATTTACTTTTTCAACCTTTAAAAGACCGAAGTATCTTTCTGTATCTTTTGGCGGTCTGCCGACTCCTTCGACTAAATCTCCGGGTCTTAGCATAAAACGCCTTATTTGCGATTGGGAAATGTAAATGTCACGCTGTGAGGGAATGAATTTCGGCCTTAAAAACCCGTGTCCTTCCGGCTGAATATCTAAAAATCCTTTAACTTCCTGCGTCGGCACGGCTTGTTGTTCGTATCTTAGCTCGTCGTAATTGCGAGTTGGCCTTGGCGCATATTCTTGCTGCACAGGAACAGAAACCTCTTCTTTTACAGGCTGACCGACAATATCCTCTACAGATGAAGCAACAATGGAGTCTGTTGAATGAACTTTTTTCTTAACCGGCATAATAAAAGATTTACGATATATGATTGATGAATTAATTAATCAATGTTTTTGGATTTTGCTTTTATCCCGCCAAAGCAGGAATTGAAGGTTTTTAAAAGCAAAATTATTACACCACAGCTTCTCTTTTTTGTCAATAGACAAAAAAGCAGTTACTAGTAACTAGTTGCTAGTATCTAATAGAATCCTTGACATACCCTATAATAGTTGTTATAATGCCCTGCATTCCTAAAATAAACTTAAATAGATACTTATTTTGGATACTTGACATATCCTATAATAGTTGGTATACTCTAGGTCGCAAATACTAAACTTATGAAAAAATCTTTATATACATTTTTAGCAACATCACTTATCTTAGGTTTTTCAATCGCGTCAAACGCGACTTCGGCCTTTGCGCAGTGTCAGCCGATTTATGGCGGAGGTCAAACCTGCACATCATTTTCATTCTCTATTAGAAAACTCGTTCAGGTACCAGGTAAAGCCGGCGGAAATTTTGTCAACAGTTTATCTATAAATGACGCCAAGTATTCCCCTTCCAATAAGGTAAATTTTCAAGTCGTTGTTACAAACACCGGTTCTGAAACTATACCTACAATTACGGTTGTTGATCAATTCCCAGACTTTTTAGGTTTTGTTTCAGGTCCTGGGAGTTTTGATTCTAACAATAAAACATTAACTTTTACCGTAACTAATTTGGGCGCAGGACAAAGTACAACTCCTTTTATAATTATAGGTAAAATAGCTGATGAAAAATCTTTGCCTACAGACCAGGGTATAATTTGTCCTTTAAATCAGGCAACCGGAACAGATTCAAACGGATTAATCAATTCATCTTCTTCACAGTTTTGTGTTCAAAAAGGTGTTTTGGGAGCAGCTGTTCCCCAGGTTTTTGAAGCTCCCAAAATTGTATCAACACCCGCAACAGGACCGGAAATGTTACCTTTAATGGCATTAATTCCCGGAGGATTAGCAGGATTAATTTTAAGAAAGAAATCATATAAAAGTGGTTTTAAAGGAGGTGAGAAATAATGGCAAACAAAGAAATAGGAAATTTCATTAATAGAAAAACTGCAGCACTAGCTTTAGTAGGAACAATGGCAATTGCAGGATGTGGCGGAGATGCTAAGGCATCAATAGCCCCAAGCCAAACGCCATCAACCTCACCAAGTGGTGAAGTTGCTCCTATCGATTATGATAAATTAGCTGAAGCTGTTGTAAAAGCAATAGGAGAAACTAATGCGGCCAACGAAACAGCTGGCCAATCAGCAGCTCCTATAACAGGAAGCACTGAAACTGCAAAATCAGCCGAACTTCCAACATGGCCTAAAACAGCCAAGGAAGCAGGTATGCTTTTTGGAACTGACGTTGAAAGTAAAAAAGCATCAAGATGGGAACCTAGCGCAGACGGCGGATGGCACTTCCGAGAGGAAGCATTCGTATCTGCTGTTAACCCACAGGGCTACGTTTTAGATGGATATTTTGATACAAAACCAGGAAAAAATCCTGATTGTTTTGTTTCAAACGGAGTAGCAGTTGGTGTTCAGGGAGCCACAATATGGCCGGTTTCCGGCGAACAAGAAGCAACAATACTTCTTGATAAAATGGCTTTACCTAAATGGGATGACGGAAAAGTTCATCCATGCAGAGCAGTTGGATTTACTCCAACAAAATAATAAACATTCAATTTATTGAATGTTTAGGGATAAAGAGGGTTCTTGGAAAATTTTCTTAAAAAATTATCCCAGGAACCCTCTTTCAAAAATAAAAACTTATGAAAAATAAAATTTGGGAAAACTATAACAACAGTAATTCTCTTTTGGTAATTGCAAGTTACCCTAAAAAAAGAGAAACATATAGCAAAGGCGTTTGCGCTGTATCTTCTTTTACCAAAAATACAATTTCGGGGTTACAAAAAGAAAATCCGGGCAAAAAGATTATTGTTTTAACCATGATTCTTAAAAAACCGGAGGTATATGAAGAAGACGGAATTCTTGTTATTAGATGTTTTAAAAGAAATAATCCCCTTTCTTATATAGAAATCTTAAAAAATGCCAATAGATTTAACAAGGTTAAATCAACACTTATCGAATTTGAGTTTGCATCTTTTGGAAATACAATCGCAACAGGCATGATTGCTCCTCTTACATGGCTTTTATTTTTATTAGGAAAAGATATTACCATGGTTATTCATCAAGTGCTTTTTGATCTTAAGAAAATATCAGGTCATATAGGAATTTCTGCGAATAATCCAAAAACTATGATATTAAATCTTTTACTTAAATTATTTTATAAAGCTTTAACTATGCCTGTTAAAAATATAGTTGTTTTAGAAGATGAATTCAAAAAAAGACTCGAACTTTTAATCGGTAAAGGAAAAATCAATGTAATCCCCCACGGGGTTGATTTTAATATTGAAAATAACAGTGCAGATACAGCAAGAATAAATAAAAAGCTTGGGATAAAGAAAAATGACTTTATAATTCTTTACTTTGGCTACCTTACCTGGTACAAAGGAGTTGATTTCTTGATTAAAGCGCTTAAAGATAAACATACTTTAAATGGGAAAAGAATTAAGCTTGTGGTAGCAGGCGGACCAAGTTTTACCCAAGAAAAGAAAGCTCATTATCAAAAATTCTTAAATAAAGTTAATAACGAAGCAAAAAAGTCCAAAAACACAATTATTACCGGTTTTGTTGACGAAAAAGATATTACGCCTATTTTTAAAGCTTCCGACTTAGTTGTTTTACCATACAGGACTTTTATGTCTTCTTCCGGACCCTTATCTTTAGCTCTATCACATGAAAAGCCTTTTATAATTTCAAGAAAACTTGAACTATTGTTAAGCTCAAAGGATGTAAGACAATCTATGGACTATGCAAACATAGCAAGAGACGATATCTTATTCGACTTAAACGCAAAAAGCCTTGTCTTAACAATTAAAAATGCAAGCGCAACAAAAACACATCAAAAAATGGTAAAATTTAGTAAAGCATTGGGTCAGGAGAGAAGTTTTTTAAAACTTGCCAAATCTTACAATGAGATAATCTCTAAGAATATGGAATACGAGTTTAAACCGGCACTCTCTTCAGCCTAACGTTTTATTATGTTTAGGAAATATTTGCTGCTTGTTGTTTTGCTTTTAATTTTTACGGCGGTTATTTTAACTAATCTTTCTTTTACAAAGTTTTTAATAGGCTGGGACAACCTTTTGCCCGAACTTAATTTAGGCTTAAATATCAAGCGTGCTATTTTTTCTACCTGGCAGGAATACCAGGGGTTAGGACTTTTAGCCGGTAACGGACACGCTGCAGAACTTCCAAGACTTATTTTTATTTACCTCCTATCGTTTATAGCGCCAATAAACCTTATTAGACAAATTTATGTATTCACAATGCTGCTTACAGGCGCTTTAGGAGTTTACTTTTTAATAAAAACCGTATTTAACAAAAACAGCCCCGTTGCTTTTATCGGAAGCCTTTTTTATTTGTTAAATCTTATGACTGTTCAAACCTTTTACGTTCCGTTTGAACCTATGATTACCCATTATGGCTTTCTTCCCTGGCTTATCTTAAGTTTAATTTATTTTTTGGAAAACAATACTAAAAAAGCTTTGTTTTTCTTTATTACCATAAACATCTTAGCTATTCCTCAAGGCCAGGTGCCTACTGTTTTTCTCGTTTACTTATTTGTGTTTGCAATTATATTAGTCTCATTTAACCTTCGAGAAAAGCGTAAAGAGTTATTTAACAAAAGCTTAAAGGCAATATTTTTAACTTTTATAATAAATGCTTTTTGGCTGCTGCCCTTTTTATATTTTGCAATAACCAATTCCAACGTTGCTTTGGATGCAAAAATAAACCAAATGGCAACGCAAACAGTAATTCTTCAAAATAAAGCATTTGGCGATATTGAAAGCGTAATGCTTTTAAAGGGTTTTTGGTTTAATAACGTAGATCCCGATTTAACGGGCAAATTCGCATATATGTTAAAACCGTGGAGAGATCAACTAACTAATCCGTTTATTGTTTATATTGGTTACTTATTCTTTGCAGTTATCTTAATAGGATTAATCTCCTCTATAAAAACGAAAAAAACAATTTTTATAGTAATGGGTTCTTTATTTATTTTTTCTTTTACCATGCTTGCCACAAATACTCCTCCGTTTTCATGGATTGATAGTTTCTTGAAGCTATTTCCTGTTTTTAGTGAAATTTTCCGCTTTCCCTTTACTAAATTTGGAGTAGTTCTTTTACTTTGCTACGCTGTTTTTTTTGCAATGGGAGTTTTCCAAATATATTCATTTCTAGAAAACCGTTTTAGGATTAAAAATGTTTTTTCCTATCTAGCAATTGCAATTTTTTCTGTTTTAATTATTTTCTTTATTTTCCCTGTTTTTAAAGGAGAGTTGTTTTATTACAAAGAAAAGCTTTCTTTACCAAAAGAATATTTACAAACTTTTGATTATTTTAAAACACAGGATAAAAATATGCGCATCGCTAACCTGCCCCAACCCACGTTTTGGGGATGGGGGTTTTATAAATGGGGTTATGGAGGATCGGGATTCTTATGGTATGGAATAAAACAGCCTATTCTAGACCGGGCTTTTGATGTCTGGTCAAAGCCAAGTGAAAATTATTATTGGGAATTATCCAACGCCCTTTATTCAAAAAATCCCATGCTTTTAAAAAATGTCCTTAATAAGTATCAGGTAGGATTTTTGCTTTTGGATAAAAATATTATAAATCCTCCTTCCCCCGAAGTGCTTATGACTAGTGAAACCGAAAAATTAATAGCTCAAATTCCCGAAATAAAAAAATCAGCTTCTTTTGGCAATATTGCTATATATAAAGTCAGCTTAAAAGATAATGTAAATAATTTTATTTATACAGCAGGAAAGCTTCCTGTTACCAATAAGTACCAATGGGGCAATTACGACAAAGCTTATGCGACTTTAGGAAATTACATTACAGATATTACTAATTTAACCATATTTTATCCTTTCAGGTCGCTTTTTTCTGCTAAAAATCAAGAAGATCAGGAATATAGCGTAAAAGAAAACGGAAAAAATATCGAATTTAGCAAAAAACTTACAAACATTAACTCGGAAACAAAACTTAATATTTCATCATTTACTAATTTAGAAAAAATGGTCTATGTCCAAGTGCTACAGAATAAAAGTACAAATGGCACAATCGCTATTAGTCTTTTAATAAAAACCCCGGAAATTTTCTTAACGAAGAAACATAGTTCTGAAAAGGATCAAAAAATTAAAATATGGGGAGATGAAAAATTAAAACCTATTTTTATAATCAACCAAAAAAATAATTATGGGTTTTACGTTAACATTAACGGAGTAAAAAGCTTTAAAATAGAACCTTTTGTTTATGAAGGGGAGTTAGGTTCGACATTTCTCTCTACAACTCAAGATAATGTAATTGTTTTGAGTAACATTAGCCTTAATGTCTCCCAGAGTTTTACTCTGACAAAAGAGAACATTAAAAAATTGCTTCCCGAAACTGAAATTGTTCTTCCAAAGATTAACGATAGCGATATTCTTACTGTTGCTATACCAAAGATTGAAGATAATTATGTCAATTTTGCATTTAAACCGTCTGCCGATATGCTTAAAGATATTAAAAATTGTGACAATTTTAATAATGGCCCAATTAAAACTAATATTATTAACAAAAACGGTAAAAAAATCCTTGAATTATCTTCTATTAACTCGACAGCTTGTTTTTCTCCGTATTCCTCAACTTTTACCCATGATCAAGGGTATATTGCATTTATTGAATCCCAAAACTTAAAAGGAAGGCCTTTGCATTTCTGGCTTTTGAATGAAGATCAAAAATATGCTCCGATTGATACTTATTTTAGCAGTAAAAATAATCTTAAACTGCAAAACTTTATAATCCAACCTTTGGAGGAGTTCGGAAGAGCATATTCATTTCATTTCGATAATATTTCAATTGAAAAAGATGAAACAGTAAACACCCTTGGAGAAATCCGAATATATCCTATTCCCTACAATTTTCTGACTTCTATGGTTTTTGTTAAAGCTAAGGAGCCAAAAGCAAATTCCAACATAATTAAACTATCTACTTTGCATCCAAACGAAAGCCTATACAAAGTTAAAATAAGTTCAAATACCAATTCTCCCTACACCCTTATTCTTTCCCAAACTTTTGATAACGGGTGGCAAGCCTATGAAGTCAATGATTCAGAAGGTTTAACGGCATTTTTAAACGAGCATTTTCCTTTTATGCTTGGGAAAAAAGTTAAGAACCACGTTTTAATTAATAACTGGGAGAACGGTTGGGTAATAGATAATCCCAACAAGCAAAAAACTAATTTAACAATAATATATTTGCCTCAATATCTGGAGTTTTTAGGGTTTTTACTGCTTCCAATAGCCTCATTATTTGTTATCGGATTCTTGAAGCTGAAATCTGGAAAATATCCCGCTAGGGTTTGACTTTAAATGCGGAAATTGATAAAATTATAAAGTTGAATTTATAGGTTAATTATTCTGTCTATATTTAACCTCAAAATAAGTACCTTCCGCCTTCGCTAAAGCTTCGGCGGGACAGGCGTACTTAAAATAAATGAAAGAAAAACCTTTAATTTCGGTTATTTTACCTGTCCACAACGCTGCCACAACGCTTTCGCAGTGTATCATTAGTTTATTAAAACAGTCCTACAAAAACATTGAAATTATTGCCATAGATGACTCTTCCTCTGATAAATCCTACTCAATACTTCGAAAGCTTAAAAAGAAAAACAAAAAAATAAGACTTTATAAAAATGTAAAAAGATACGGCATAGCGGTAACTTTAAACAGAGCCATAAAAAAAGCAAAAGGAACATACATTACCTTTATGGATACCAGCGACTTTTCAAGCCCTTTGAGGCTTAAAAAACAACTTCGTTTTTTAAGCGAAAACCCAAATATGGTTGCTGTTGGCTCACAATGCAATTTTATTAATGAAAAAGGGAAACTAATCGGCAAAAGCAATTTTCCAAACGAAAATTCCCTTATTTACCAAAATCCATTACACGGAATATCAATGCAATTTGAAACAGTTTTAATAAACAGGGGCTTACTTCCAAAAGATGTTTTAAGATTTAATACAAACTCAAATCCGTTTATTTATAGCGATATTTTTATGAAGCTTATGCCTTATGGTAAGTTCACAAACCTCAAAGAATTCCTTCACCATCACCGCAACGACCCGCGAAATTATTTACTGGACGTTAAAAAAAACATCCTTTCGCTTATTAAGCTCTGGGCAAAGCATAAAACCCTTAACGATTATAATGCTCCGCTTCGCTCCTTTTTCTCTCCTTTAATAAAATCTGTATAAATTAAAAATTGAGAATTAAAAATTTATCCATGAGTTATCCACATTTTTTTCTTATAACAAATTATGTCGCCAAATCAATCTAAATCATAATATATTTACTATAAGGTGTGCTGTTTTAGTGATGTTTTTTGCTATAGGTTTGACACACTTGACAAGCTGTGATAAAATCGGCTTTAGATATGAAATTTAATTTCTTTAGTTCAAAAAGCAAAAGAAGCGTTAAAACGATTTCAGATTATAAGCAAGATGTCCTTGTAAAGCAAGGCAGGGAGCAATTTAAAAAATTGCTGGAAAAAGGGATTAGTATTCCTGTTGTTTTGCTCTAGCCCCGTTTGACGGGGTTGAAGACAAAAAAGAGCATCGCTTTCGTTACTTGAATTAATAAGTCCTTGTACGATAAGCAATGCTCTTGGAAAAAGGGTAATTAGTCCTTAGGCAGGAAAAAATACTAATTACCTATTTGATGTTGATATCAAAAAAAAATCGGGTTGTCAAGAAAAATTGATGAGGCTAAAATTAATCGATTTGATTGATACAGATTGATATTTTTATATCAATATTTGGAAGCTAGAATGGTGATACGATGATTGGGCAGGTTATCGTATCACCTTTTTAGATTAACCCTGTTAAATACCAGCAAAGCTGGTGCTGCGTTGCAGCATTT
>ERZ1292623.5057-Hain-H51-01um-R1-5057-length-10632-cov-5_pt1 | contig 10632 bp, 13 predicted proteins | sample MGYA00564398_ERZ1292623 | MGnify/ENA primary metagenome ERZ1292623 (study PRJEB36523, sample SAMEA6512633) | groundwater metagenome | collected 2019-01-07 | study: AquaDiva: Metagenomics assemblies of 32 groundwater samples
CGCTGGGAATCCTGCTCCTTCGGCCTCGTCGCAAGTCGCCTCGGCCTCACCCGCAGCCGGCCGCCCTCGCTGCATCCGCTTTGCGGCGCTCGGGTCGGCTTCGATTCCCAGCTAACGGTGGAAAAGTATTATGCGATGGCTGGTGGGTCCGCTGGGAATCGAACCCAGAACCTTGGGCTTAAAAGGCCCCTGCTCTACCAATTGAGCTACGAACCCAGAGATGTGGAACACGAACCCACATCGCCGCTATTGTGGCCTAGTTTGGGTATTTATTCAAGGCCTTCCTGTACATACCCATCCGCTGCTTGGCTGCTTGAATTTCTTGTAAAAACCTATCGGCTCGCTTGCTATAAAAATTAACCCTATCAGTAAGAACACGAAAACTCTTATGCATCTCCTCCCGAAAATCGGTGAGCTCTTTTCGAAATGAGACTTTTTCTTGATTAAACATGTATTCAAAAAGATAAAAAGGCTGGTTTAGACTTACTTCCCCGCCTTCGCCTTCTCAATAAGCTTCCAAAAAACCTCGCGCGTGGTTTCCACGTCGGCTTTGGCGCGGTGAGCAGTTGGCTGCGGGATTTTTAGGTACGCCGCCACTTTGCCCAAACTATAACTCGGCATAAGAAGATACTTCCGCGCATAGGTAAGCGTATCAACAAGCGCATTCGTGAGTTTCGGCAAACCCATGCGCGCAAGGTGAGCATTGATAAACCCCATATCAAAATTTACGTTGTGCCCCACAATCGGGCAATCGCCTATGAAAGCCACGAGCTCGGGAAACACTTTTGATGCAGCCTGGCCTTCAACGGCTAGGAGCTCATTGCTAATGCCGTGCACGCGGACGACTTCCGGGTCCAAAATCCTGCCGGTCTCAATAAGGCTAACGTACTCCCCGACCACCAGCTTGTCCTGAATTTTTTGGGCCGCCACTTCTATGACGTCATGGCCGTCTTCGGGTTTGAGGCCGGTCGTCTCGACATCCAGAACGACCAGCGTGGGGGAAATGCTTGGCATAGATACGTAGGATAGCATACTGATAATGCAAAGGTTCGGGGTGTAGGTACGTGCGGCGAGTATAGGTGGGGGTGAAGGCAGCGTGATATCGGATGATACGAATGCCAGCCCTAACCCTTACCACGCCTACCATACCCGCCGCCACACCCTCACCTACACCTCCCCTGACCCCTGGATAACCTGCGGAAAGGTCCTGCCTTGCCCCCACCCAGCAGCCCAAGTAAGATACAGAGACCCTATGGCCGACAACCGCTCGACGCTGCCCGACAAGATTCCACCCCAAAACCTCGACGCCGAGCAGGCTTTGCTGGGTGCGCTGCTTATAGACAAAGACGCCATTATTAAGGTGGCAGACCTTATCCAGACGGCCGACTTCTACCGCGACATTCATGGCAAGATTTACCAGGCCATGCAGGAATTGTACGAGAAGCACGAACCCATAGACGTGGTTGGTTTGTCGAACCGGCTGGAAGAGAAGAAACAACTCGAACTCATCGGCGGTGTTTCGGCGCTAACCGCCTTGGCCAATACCGTGCCCACCGCCAGCAACGTGGTGAGCTACGCCAACATTGTGCAACGCAAAGCCACCCTGCGCCGCTTGCTGCAAGCCGCGGGCGATATTACCAGCATTGGCTACCAGGAAAGCGAAGATGTAGAAAAATTGCTGGATGAAGCCGAGCAATCTATTTTTTCAGTGTCGCAACGCTACCTGCGCCAAAACTTTATCCCTATCCGCTCCGTACTCTCGGAAGCCTTTGAGCGCATTGATGAGTTGCACAAAGGCGCGGGCAAGCTCCGCGGCATCACTTCGGGCTTCCCAGACGTCGACAAGTTGCTGGCGGGTTTTCAAAAAAGTGACTTGATAATTGTTGCCGCTCGCCCGGGTATGGGTAAAACCACGCTCGCCTTGGACTTTGCCCGCCACGCCGCCACCAAAATGCACGTCCCCGTTGGTATTTTCTCCTTGGAAATGTCCAAGGAACAACTCGTCGACCGCATGCTGTGCGCCGAAGCCGGCGTGGATTTGTGGAAAATGCGTACCGGCCGTTTATCCGACCGTCCCGAAGACAATGACTTCCCCAGAATCGGTCACGCCATGGGCGTGCTCTCCGAAGCGCAAATTTTCATTGATGATACCGCTACCAGTAATGTTATGATGATGCGTACCAAGGCCCGCCGCTTGCAAGCCGAGCATGGCTTGGGGCTGATTGTAGTGGACTACTTGCAGCTCATGGAAGGTCGGGCCAATGTAGAGAATCGCGTACAAGAAGTGGCAGAAATTACCCGCGGCCTCAAAGCGATAGCCCGCGAGCTCAATATCCCGGTCATTGCCCTGTCCCAGCTTTCCCGCGCTGTGGAAAGCCGTGAAAGCAAAATCCCGCAGCTCGCCGATCTGCGCGAATCCGGGTCTATCGAGCAGGATGCGGACATTGTCATGTTCATCTACCGCCCGGCCATGTACGACCGCGACATTGATCCGCTGAAAAAAGGCGTGGCCGAAATCCACGTCGCCAAGCACCGTAACGGCCCCACCGGCCACATCGACCTTATCTTCAACGAAAATAAAGTACGCTTCGAAAGCCGTGCCGACGAGCAGCGGCTTGGCCCTATCCCTACCAATTAACCCGAAAATCTATGTTCGAAAAACTCAAGCAGATTAAAGACTACCGCGACCAAGCCAAAAAGATTCAACACGCGCTCAAGGATGAGAAAGTGGAAGGCAGCGGTGGCTGGGGCAAAGTAAAGGTGAGTATGGATGGCAACCAGGAAGTGCAGGATGTCGTCATTGCACCAGAACTGCTCACGCCGAACCGCGGCCCCGAGCTGCAGAAAGCCTTGAAGGATGCCGTGAACGAAGCAATAAAATCTGCCCAGAAAAAAATGGCCAGCCGTGTAAAAGACATGGGCGGCCTGCCGCAACTGTAGAGCATGCCGCGCTACGCCGACAGCATCCAGCGACTCATCGACCAGCTCAACCGACTGCCGGGCATTGGCCCCAAGTCGGCCGAGCGTTTGGCGTTCCACCTTATTAAGGTAAATGCCGATACGCGCGACCTCCTGGTGAAAGCCATCCACGACGTGCATACCAATGTGGTGCGCTGCGGCGTGTGCGGCCAGTGGGGCAATAAAACGCCGTGCCACATTTGCGGGGATACGCAGCGCGACCCGGCCCAGATTTGCGTGGTGGCCGAAACCCAAGACCTGGCGGCCATTGAACGCACGCACGAATTCCACGGCGTATACCACGTGCTCAACGGTGTGCTCAACCCGCTCACCGGCGTTACTGGCGACGATTTGAACATCACCAGCCTGGTTACGCGCGTACAAAAAACCCAGCCAAAAGTAACGGAAATTATCTTCGGCCTCAACCCCGATGTGGAGGGCGAAACGACCATGCTCTACCTGACCAAACTCCTGCGCCCGCTGGACGTAAAGTTAACCCGCCTGGCCCGCGGCCTGCCGCTGGGTTCCAACCTGGAATACGCTGACGAAGTGACCCTCGGCGACGCACTGAAAGGACGAAGGACGGTGTAAATGTAAGTAAGAATTGGCATTACGATATGTCAAGCATACTTGACATTATTTTTCGTACATTCTACCCTGTAATTATGATAGTGAATAATCGGTTGCGTGAACTACGCAAAAATAAGACATTGACCCAAGAAGAGCTTGGCAAAGCCGTCGGAGTAACACGTCAAACCATTATTTCTATTGAGAATCAAGAATATATACCGACCACCCTGTTATCACTAAAAATTGCAAAGTACTTTAAAGTGCGTGTAGAAGAAATATTTTGGCTTTAACACTCTTAACCCGAAACTTATGAAAAAAATAATTATAGTAATCTCTGCATTCCTATTTGGTGTTCTTGCAGTAACCTTGGTTTTCTCACCCACAAAGTTACCTGGTCTTATGCTAGCTACTAGTGCCGTTGGTGCACTACTGCTATTCACTACGTGGCCGAAATGGCACGCCAAACCAACTGTTACCCCCAGTGCCGTACCGAATAACGAACTTAATCGGATATATATTCTCGTTCTAGTCGGGGCAACTGTATTATTAATGTTTGATGTGTTTACTCAATCATCGCCTCATGCGTACTTCCCACTAGTGATGGGTATTATCTTCGTGGCGGGCTTCGCTACAACGGCCATTAAACAAAAGTATACTCTCGTGGAGTACCTTACCCTCAAAGCCCGTGATGAACGCGAACAATATCTCATAGACACAACCAGCCGTCGTGCATATGCATGTATACGACTTCTCGGACTCCTCGTGGCAGTTTTACTGTTGAGTGGTGTTTTTAAGAACTTCCATTTCAACGCCACAAATGTAGCTTATCTCATTCTAGCACTTGTGTTTCTTACCCAACTCTACTTCATGGTTGCATTACGAAAGAACGCCAAGTGACGCTCGGTGACGCACTCAAGGGGCGAAGGACGGTATAATAAATCGCGCACCTTAGAAAAGGTGCGCTTGGTTTAATTGATATTACAAACTAGCGCAGGCTCTCCAGCCTGCGCTGATTATACACGCGGGCAGGGACGCCCGCGCTTGAAAACCACCTACCCAACAATCTTCTCAATCTTGATGGCCGTGTACTGCTGGCGATGGCCGATCTTGCGGTGCTTGCGGGTTTTGGACTTGTAGGTTTCGACGTAGATTTTCTTGCCCAAACCATGGGCAACAATCGTGGTTTCTACCTTTGCGCCGGCTACCTTTGGCGTGCCGACTTTCGCCGTTGTGCCATCAATGACGAGGAGCGGCTCAAACGACATACTGGCCTTTGGTTCAGCTAAAAGCTTCTCGACCTTGAGGGTGTCGCCTGGTTTTACCAGATACTGCTTACCACCCGTAACAATGACTGCGTGCGTTGCCATACAAAAAGCCTGATTGCGAAGTAGAGTGAAAGTAGCACCGGGAGAGTCCTTGGTCAAGACCCTCTTCTGTCATCCCGAGTACCAACGACCTGCCCGCTCGCCGAGCTCGCGAGGCTGGCGGGGGGATCTCGCATTTTTTCTAACAATTCGAGATTCCTCCCCTCGCTTACGCTCAGGGTCGGAATGACAAGGGGTTAAGGCAAGAAGAACGGCTTATCGTCTTTGATGGTTACGGCGTCGCCAGGTTTCCACTGCGTTGCCATTCCGCCGGCCACTTCTAGCACCGTATCCACCGGCACCGGTGGCCGAATGCGAGCCGGGTCCTGGCCAACTGCCGGAGGCGGCACGCCGTGGCTAATATCGACAATTTTGCCACTGTGTATCCACACAATATCTATACTTATGCGCATGTCTTTCATCCAGAACTCATACAAACCCGGCTCGACAAAGGGAAAAAGCATGCCTTTCTGCGTCGGCAGATTTTGCCGCTTGCCCAGCCCGCGCGCTTTGGCCCGATCGGAGCGGGCCACTTCGGCATAGATGACCTTTTCCTGCACCTGCACCGTCACGGTCCGGCCCACAAACCGCTGGCTGTAGTAGGGCAGGTAGTCCATAAGCTCGTCCCCGCCGCTTACCCAAAAAAGGCCAAAGAGAATGGCGCTGATAATGTAGAGGATAGTACGGCCGGGGTTCATGCAAAGGTGGGTTGACTATTTTCGATGGCAGACGTAGTATAGGGTATTCAACACAAACCCCAAACCTATACTACCCCTGGAGGCGGTAGTTGCTATCTCCCAGAGTATTGTTCGTTAAAAAAATTAGAAAAAAGACGAAAGGATTCGTATGCGAACCGGGGTACCTCACGAAAGTCTTTCTCGGACCACTTTAGGAAATCTCTGTGACCGAGAAGCGGCTGGATTATTCCACGAACTCTCAACGCTGGCATTTTCTAACAACCCAGAAAGGGAACGTTTCCCTGAGATTCTTCAGCGCTTGCACGATTTGCATTTCCCAGCAGAGCAAGCAAAATGTTGCATTCTCTCGAGAATTAGTTTCCATGCGGCATGCAACCGTGCTTTCTGCGTAGAAACGAACCAGCTATTCACTGGCTGGAGTCACACCCTGCATCTGTACAACACCGATAAGTACCTCACAATATCCGATGAAGATATTCGTCAGGCAATTGCGACCGGTATTAGCACGCGCTGTGCAACCATCGAAAAAATTCGGAAGGAGGGTAAATTTCTTTCCGAAGAAAGGATTAGGGAAACATTGAGCGAAAAACTTTTTGCTCACTTCTGCAAAGAAAACGAATACTAAAGTTTTGATCTTCCTCTACCCGCCTTGTAACTTACGAGGCGGGTTTCTTTTTGTACGCTAGTATCACTGCAGTTGCCAACAGCAACATCACAAATCCGAGGCCAGCGAGCGCAAGCACTTTCTGCTCCCCCCTCGTCACCAAGGTAATGCTGCCGAAAACTGCGACCACGGTGTAGAGCAACAGCACCGCCTGCCGGTGGGAGAGGCCGACGTCGAGCAAACGAAAATGCAAGTGTCCCCGATCGGCTTGCGTGGCTTTCTGGTGGCCAAAGAGGCGCCGGGCAATGGTCCAACCCACGTCCAGGGCGGGCAGCCCCAGGATGAGTAAAGCGGTGGCAATTTTTCCACCGGCCAAAATTGCCAGCGTGCCGAGCATAAAACCCGTCCAGGTGGAGCCACCTTCGCCCAAAAATATCTTGGCGGGGTGCCAATTCCACATGAGAAACCCCAGGGCGGCGCCAGCGAGCGCCATTGCTAAAATGGCCGTCTCGGGTTGCGATACTTCCTGACCCAAGCTCACGGTGGCAATAATAATCCCGCCGATGGTGGTAATACCCGCAACGAGGCCGTCCAACCCATCCAGAATTTTCGTCGTGTAGGTGGTCGCCAGCAGCCAGAGCACGGCAAAGAGATCGGCGAACAGGATAACGCGGTACGGTGTATCGCCAACGCTAAAGACGGTCCAAACAATATTGTTGAGCTGCCACGTCCCGCCAAACGGGTTGGTAATGTACGGAATGCCGATCCCGCAAGCAACGATAACCAGGGCGGCGGCAATGGGAAAAAGCAGTTGCCGGCTGGGGCGCAAGTGCTTGCGGTCATCGAGGAAGCCACCAACCATGAGCACCAATCCGGCCAAGGTTATGCCCAGCAAATGCTTCGGCATTAAAAAACCACCGAAGAGCTGGTCCGTCGTAAGAGCCACCCCCCAGGCGACGAGGGTGAAAGCCAAAAAGGGCGCAATGCCCCCGAGCAACGGGACGCTGCGACCGTGGCGCTTGCGGGCCGGGTCGGTGCTCGGCGCATCAACAATATTGCGGCGGCTTGCCCACCAGCGAACTGCGGGCGTGAGGAGCGCCGCCAGCGCAAAGGTTAAGACAAAAACGAGGAATGGCATACTACGTCTGCTGGCTCAAGTACGCTTGCAAAATGAGGACGGCAGCATCGGCGTCTACTGCCCCGCGCTTCTCGGCTTCCTGCCGTCGCCGCGTGGCTTCCACGCTCGTCAGCCGCTCATCCATGAGGTCAACCGGCACGCCTAGGATGTCCTGTAAATCCGCCGCCACCTCCCGCACGCGGCTGGTCTGGGGCGAGTCTTTCCCATCCATGCCTACCGGCAGACCCAGGACGACCCGCTCAATGCCTTCGGTCACCACCACCTGCTGAATAGACTCAATAGCATGGGTGAAGCCACGCACTTCCAAAATTTTCCACGGAAAAGCCCACTGGCCATCCGGACTTATTGCCAGGCCAACGCGACGTTCACCCCAATCGATGCCGAGCACTTTCATATAGTAAGAATTTCGTACCCGTGCTCGGTGACGACCAAGGTGTGCTCGTAATGTGCGGCTAAGCTGCCATCAGCCGTGACGACGGTCCACTTGTCGGGCGCGGTTTGCACTTGCCAGTGGCCGGCAGCGACCATGGGCTCCACGGCAATGACGAGCCCGACGGGCAGCGCCGAACCCGTGCCCGGCTGGCCGTAATTCGGCACGCGCGGCTCTTCGTGCACGGCATGGCCAACCCCGTGGCCAACGAGCGCCCGAATGACCCCGTAGCCTTGCGCTTCAACGTAGCCCTGCACGGCATGGCCAATGTCGCCGGTGGTGGCGCCGGCTTTAATCACTTTCAAGGCTTCCCGAAAAGACTGCTCGGTAACCGTTATCAACTTTTTGGCGTCTTTCGAAATCTTGCCAATGCCAACCGTAATGGCCGCATCCGTGAACAAGCCGTGGTATTGCACGCCGCAGTCGAGCCCGACGATATCCCCTTCCTGAAAAATCTTGTCGCCCGGGATGCCATGCACCACCTCGCTATTCACCGAAACGCAGAGCGTGGCGGGGAAGCCTTCAAAATTCTTGAACGCGGGCAACCCGCCGGCTTCGCGAATCGTCTTTTCCGCCAGGGTATCCAGGTCCGCTGCCCGCGCGCCCGGAACCGCTGCCTTCACCACTATTTGCAACGTGTGCGCCAAAATCTTCCCGCCTTCCCGGAGGGTGGCGATTTCCTGCGGGGTCTTTACGCGCATCATACGTACGGGACCAGGGCGCGGAGGATATCGTTGTACACCGCTTGAATTGGCTGCTCGCCGCTCACATCGAGGAGCTGGCCGCGCTCTTTGTAGAAAGCTTTGAGATCGAGGATGCGCTGGATGTAGGCATCGTACCGTTTGCCCGCAAGCTCGACGGTATCATCGGGCCGGTGCTGGAGCTCGGACCCGCAAATGTGGCAGTGGTTGCCTTTGTAATCCGCATCTTGCGGGTGGAAGACGAGTTTGTCGTTGGGGCAGTACTTGCGCAGTGTCAGGCGTCGAACTGCCTCGGCCCGAATGACATCGATAGAAATGGCTATGGGTTCGCGCATGTCGAATTTTTTGACCATGCGTTCCAGGTCAATGGCCTGCGGGGTGGAGAGCGGGAAAGCATCGAAGACAAAGCCGGTCTTGTGGTGCAGGCGCGTGAGCTCGTGCTCAACCATTTCGAGAATGACGTGGTCGGGCTGCGGCACCCCGGCATCGTAGCGGACCTTTACTTCGTTAGCGAACGTATCGGCCTTCCCGGCGCGCGCGTAGACGGCACGAATCAAGTCACCCGTGCCGAGGTGGTACAACGAAAAACGCTCCTCCAGGAGCTGGGCTTGCGTGCCTTTCCCCGAGCCGGGCGGGCCGAGGAGTACCAGGTTCATCGGTCGAGGGTGGGCGGTGTGCATTGGGGTAGAACCCGTTCACTATACACGACGGGTACGGAAAGTACCAAGGTTACTTATAAAATGCTTCGTAATCGCGCATCACCAGTTGCGCCTGAATTTGCTTCACGCTCTCGAGCACAACGGAAACGACGATGAGCAAGCTCGTGCCGCCAATGGCCAGGCTTTGCATATTGGTGGTGGATTGCATGATAGTGGGCAGCACGGCAATGAGCCCCAGGAAGAGCGCGCCTGCCAGAATGATGCGATTCGACACAAAACTTAAGTACGTTGCCGTGGGCTGGCCCGGACGCATGCCCGGAATAAACCCGCCTTGCTTCTGGAGATTCTCCGCTATTTGGTCGGGTTTAAAAACCACGGCCGTGTAGAAGTAGGTAAACGCCACGACGAGAATGAAGTACATGATGCCGTAGACGGTTTGGTTCTGGAAAGTAGTTTGCACCCACTGGGCAAGGTTGGCTACCCACGGAATTGCGCTATTGGTGAAGAACTGGGCAATGAGCGGCGGGAAAAGGATAATCGACACCGCGAAGATGATCGGGATAACCCCGGCTTGATTCACGCGCAAGGGGAGATGCGTGTCGACACCGCCGCTGGCGGGTTGCGTGCCCACCACGTGACGGGCGTAGGTAACGGGAATGTTGCGCTGCCCTTCGGTGACAAAGACGACGCCGGCAATGGTAATAATACCAACGGCCAAGAAAGCAATGATGGTGAAGAGCTGCGAGGGATCATAGGTCGAGAGGAATTGCTGCACCGAGCTTGGCAGCTGCGCCACGATACCGGCAAAGATAATGAGGGAAATGCCGTTACCCACTTTCTTTTCGTTAATAATCTCGCCAATCCACATTAGCAGCATGGACCCGCCCACAATACACGTAATGGCGGTGAGCATTTGCAACGAAGTGAGCGTGCCGAGGACGCTCTGCGCGCCCTGTTGCTTGAGAAAGGTGAGCGTGCCAAACGCCTGCAGGATAGCCATGGGCACCGTGAGGTAGCGCGTATACTGGTTAATCCGGTTCTGCCCTTGCTCGCCATCTTTCTGGATAGCTTCCAGCCGCGGGATAATCATCGTCAGCAGCTGCATGATAATGGAGGCGGTAATGTACGGGCCGACGCCGCTCATGACAATGGAGAAATTCTGCAAGCCGCCGCCCGAGAAAAGATTGAGCAAGCCCAATATTTGATTGCCCTCTAAGAGGCGCTGCAGGCCGGTGGGGTCGACGCCCGGAATAGGAATGTGCGAGAGGATGCGAAAGGCCACGAGCATGAGCAGCACAAAAAACAACGTGCGGCGAAGCTCACGCGTCTTCCAAATTTGTCGAAGCCGTTCGATCATTTCTTTGCCGCATCCAGCTTCTCCTGCTGGCGGCGGGGCTTAGGCTGGACGGGAGGGGTGAGAATGGTCGTTGTGCCGCCCGCCGCCTCGATTGCCGCTTTCGCGGTAACGGAGAAGGCGTGCGCACTCACCTGCCACGGATGGGTGAGCTTG
>ERZ1292623.5058-Hain-H51-01um-R1-5058-length-10630-cov-9_pt1 | contig 10630 bp, 16 predicted proteins | sample MGYA00564398_ERZ1292623 | MGnify/ENA primary metagenome ERZ1292623 (study PRJEB36523, sample SAMEA6512633) | groundwater metagenome | collected 2019-01-07 | study: AquaDiva: Metagenomics assemblies of 32 groundwater samples
GCAGCACCGGCCTGACCGTGAAGGCGTGCTGGATCGCCACGCTGAGCGACCCGTAGCTCTTGCCGTCCTCGGGCCGCGCGGCCATGCGCCGCGCTACCTCGTCCTGCACCATCAGCAACAGCCGCGAGAAGAACTGTCGGCCCGCTGCCATGCGGAACAGCAGCGGCGTCGACAGGTAGTAGGGCAGATTGGCGATCTCGGCATAGGGAGCCCCGCCGCCGAACAGCACAGCGACGAGCAGCGGCACGCCGAGGGTGTGCGCGACGGCGACGCCGGCACCCATTGCGATCCCGGTGACGACCCACCAGCGAACGGTCATTGCGGATTTGATGCGGTTCATGTGGCTACTCCTTTTTTGGTGACATGAGATACGGCTTCAGGTTGACGCGGCTCCATTGCTGCTGAACTGGCACGAGCGCGCTGAAGTCAAGCAGCGATAGAACGCGATCCCACTCGCGGGCCTCGTCGTCGTTGGCCGGCTTGGACACGACGGAGAAAAAGCCTGCGGCGCGGTTCGCTTCGACCTCAAAGCGCAAGTGACCGACGCCGCGTTCGTCCAGCACTCGTTGCGTCTCGCGGGTGATGTCGGCGGTGTAGTCTTTGGGCGCGAAGATGAGATCGCTGAACCCCGCCTCTGGCTCGGCCATGATGCGAGCCTCGACCTGTTCGCGCGTCTCCATTAACCCACCCACGCGAGCAGCGAGACGAGGGCGATAGAGAGGCGGTAGGCGGCGGTCACTTGGCGCTCCATCCCGCGCCCTCCGCAAACGTGGCAGTCGTCGGCTGCTTGTCGAGCACGAACATTACCCGCGCGCGGCCAGCACGCAGGAGGGCGAGCGCGTAGTCGGCGGCGGCTTGCTCGTCGCCAGCGGGGACGGTGACGATGGGCGACGAGGCGCACGTCGCGGCGAACTCCGCCGTCTTGCCCAATAGGTCGATTTGAGCGCGCAGGTTGGCGATCGTGTCTTCCAGCATCGCCTCGCGCCGACTTCCCGTCGTTCGCTTTTTCGCCTTCACGCGCCCACCTCGGCAGCGGCAGCAACCGCAGGCGTCGGGGGCGCCTCCGTCGGCACGTCGTTCGCCGCCTTCTCCTCGCCGCACAGCACGTTGAGCACGGCGTCGGCCAGCTCCTCGGCGCGGCGATCCTTGCCGAACAACCCGCCGACGCTCGCGCGGAGCAGGGTCACCAGCGCGACCTTGCGAACGGCGGGCGGGCGCGGGAGCGTGTAGTCGTCTTTCAGCCGAGCGGCGGCGTCCATCGGCCCCGGCCCCGTCTCGAACAGGCGAAGGTCGCCCTTCTCGTCGCGGAGCACGTTCGCGGCGACGAACGCCTCGACAACGGGGTCCTTGAGCACGGCGTTTTGCAGGACCGCCGCCTCGAACAGGTTGCGCATGGCACGCCGCGCCGCCTCTGCGTCCTTCTTCGCGCGCCGAGCACGGTCGGCGAGCTGGCCCTTTGTCTTGTTGCCGTCGCTGTGTCGCCTGCCGCTCATCACGCCCGCTCCTTCTGTTGTGCCGCCGTCATTGCGGCATCCAGCGACGCCAGCGCCGCCGCCCTGTCCCCGGTGATGTGGTCGAGCGTGGCAACTGGCAGCGAGATCCCGCCCGGCATGCGCAACGGCTCCAGCGTCGCCACGTCAACCGGCTCCGACTCGGCAAGCCCCATGTCGACAGCAACTTCCTTGCCGTACTCCTCGACGCACCCCCGCAACGTGTGCGTGTCCAACCGCAGCGCGCGGGCAACGTCGCGGTCAAACACCCCACCGCCCGCCTCTTGCTGTGCGGTGAGCAGGATGCGGACCATTTGCCGGCGCTCGGCCTCGGTGTACTTCGCGTTGCGGGCGCGGGGACTGCCCCACTTCTCCGCTTGCTCATCGGCAAACACCGTTGCCAATAGCTGCCAGCCGGTAACGTCGGGTTGCGACAATCGGTCCTCCTGTAGAAGCTGCGCACACGTCGGGATGTCGAGTGCCGCGCGGACCAGCGCCTCGACGGTCCAAGGGCGCCGCACGCAGTCGAGCAACAACCCGGGCGGCTTGGAGCCGGTGAAGCTGTGAACGGCGGTGCGCAAGGCGAGGGCGCCGAAAAGCGTACCGGCGCTGCGGTGATGCTCGGCCGTCACCTCGTCAATCACCCACACGGCGCCGAGGGCGGTCCACGTCGTGTCGCCGGGCTCGTCCTCCAGCATTTCCTCTACGCCGGCACCGCCCCCGCCTCGACGGCAAGTGATCGGCTTCTCGTCGGGGCAGCGGATGCGACGTTCGGCAGCGGATGCGCGGAATCGCGTAGCGGTCCACTCGACGGCGCCGGCTTCAGCAGCGGTGGGTAGCAGCGAGATCAGCGGCCCCAACAGCAGGCCGTTTCGGGCGCGGACCATGTAGACGGTCCACACGCCGTAGTCGCCGCACTCGGGCCACGCGCGTTCTTGAACGAAGCCCGGCACGCGGTGAATGATGAGCGAAAGGCGCTGCTTCGGGATGCGGGCGACGAGGCGGTCCTGCAAGTACGAGAGCCCGGCCCCGAGTTCCGCCAGTACGCGGATCGCCTCGTCGGGGGACAGCCCCACGGCATAAGCGGCGTCCCAAGGCGTTGCCTCGCTGGCCCCCGTCGCTAGAAACCGCTGGGCAAAGGCGACGACGCGGGGCACGTCGAAGGCACCGCCCCGGCGCGGTGGCGTGTAGAGCGTCGGGTGCGGGTCAAAGATGCTGCGGGCACGGGTCGGCACACGCTGCCTGCGCTTCTTCGCGGGTAGCTGTGCCGCTTCGGTCACGGGCGGTATGCCTTCACCGCAGCGCGCAGTTTCGCCGCCGCCGTCTTGTCACCGTCGCGCTCGACGAGCTTTGCCATCGACAGCAGCGCGTGCCGTGCCTTCCCCGCGCGGTCGTCGGTGAGCACGAGCGGGCACCCGCGCAGGACGGCGGAGACGATCTCGGCGTCCGACGGCACCAGCGGCGGGGGCGCAACCTGACGCATGCGCGCGGAGGAGGATTGCGCGATGACGGGGAGGCGGGGGCCGTCGTCGCTCATCGCTTCTTCGCCTTCCCGCTTACGCGCCCCTGCGTCGTCGTCCCCGTGGCCCGGCGCTTTTTCGCAATCTCGGCCATGCGCTTGTCATGGGCGCGCTTGCGGCGAAGGGCGTCTTCCCCGGCGGGCGTAGTGGTCGATGTACGGTCGCTCACGTCAGCCCTCCTCCGGCACTCGTCGCACCTGTTTGTCGCAGTCCAAGACTCTCGGGCACGCACCGACGACCACCGAGCCCGACCCCGGCGCGATCACCCGGCGACCGCCACACTCCAGGTTGCAGGGCGGCTTCCGCGCCCCGCCCTCGGCCCAAATCTCCAGCCGTGACATGCCGCTGCGGTCGTCCACCGTCGACCAGCCCGGCTCGGCGAACGCTTCCGCCAAGCGCACGGCAGCGACCCGCGCTGCGTCGCTGGTGTCGACCCCCTGTGGCTGGTAGTCCCAAGGCGGGCGCGCGTCCTGTAGGGGCGCCTGGGCCGCTTGCTGCGCATACCCGCCCGCCGTCGCCACATACCGATCGTGAGCCAGCGCCACGACCCGGCGCCGTTCGTCCTGAGAGCAGCGGTCCAGCGCCGAGTACACGACGCGGATCGCCGCCGATTCGCGGGATGAGCAGTCGACGACCGCAGGCGGCACGGGCTGCGTCTCGACGACGGGAGCGGGAAGCCGGGTCCAGCGGGATAGCGTCGCCCGCGTGACTCCAAGCACTCGGCACGCCGCCAAGGTCGCCCCGGGGCCGATTGCCGCCGTCATCGCCGCTCGCAGTTCCAGCGCGAAGGTGCGGAGTTGCCAGGTAGGCGGCTCGGTTCGCCCGCGCCGGTCGTGCCATCGCTGCCAATCGGCGAGGGCCAAGCCGGAGGAGGACCGGAAACTGGGGATGTCGAAGGTGGCGGGGGTAGGAGTCGGCAGCGGGGCAGTCACCATGCGGGCGACTGAAACACGCGCTGACAGCAACAAGTCTCGTGACGGGGGGAAGCGAGTAACAAGCTGCGGTGCGTGACTGCGCTCTCATCTACAGCGGTGTACTCTTTTCGCCGTAGGCGTCAACAACAAAGTGAAGTGCGATGGTAGTTTGTTGGAGCGCGTGACGGTAAACGGGAATTGGGGCTAGCGGCTAAGCACGGCGTCGAGGTCTGCGCACGCACGGTCTAGCGCCTCCATGTCCGCAAGCGCGCTGGCAAGCGTCTCGGGGGACAGCACGACGCGCAAGGCGGCTAGATGCTGGTGAGCGTCGAAGTGCTGCTCGCGAGCGGCGGCAACCACAAGCCGCAGGGCGGCAGCAGTGGGGACGGAGGTTGACTTGACGGCGTTCGCATCGGCGCGCACCGCTTAGTACCCCCCGTGAACGAACGAGAACTCACCCGTAGCCGCCGAGCGGTGGGCGAGGGCAGCCGCGCCGCGCACGCCTTCGAGGACGTACGAGGCGGGTTCCCAGCCGCGAGCGAGCATGTCGGCCGCGAGTGCGGCGTTGGCGTCGATGATTGCGGTGACGGTGAACGCGCGCATGACGTTCTTGCTCGTCCGCACCGTCACCGTCGCGCCCTGCGAGGTCTTCGTCGTGGTCTGCATCGTCGTCTCCTGGGTTCGTCGTCGCCGTCGCCGTCTTGATGATTCGAGAGTACGCGAGGGTGCGATATTCGTCAAGGAAATAAATCGACAGTCGTGCAAATAAATCTACCGTCTATTTTGTCCTTGCATTGCCGTGGGTTCGATGGCACGATCATCGGCGATGAGCGAGAAGACGCCACGAAGGCCGAAGCGCGAACCACCTCCCACGACGCCACTGCCGCGAGGGCGACCGCGTAAACGCGAGGACGAGAAGCCCGTGCCGCTCTACATAGGCGTGTCGCGCGAAATGGAGGCCGTCATCGTCGACCTGGCGGCTCGTGAGCGGCGGCCCAAGGCGCAAATGGGGCTGTTGCTGATCGAGGAGGCGCTACGGGCGCGGGGGGAGAAGTAGATGCTGCGCACCGACGATCTATTGTGCGACGAATGCGGTGTCGCAGCGGCGTGGAGGCACAGCGTTTGCGAGGACGCTGGGTCGCGCGACCCAGGTTGGATGTTCTCCATTTACTGCGACCTGTGCGCGGAGAAAGACGAGGACTGGAAGCTGCGCACGCCTGAGTCGGTGTGGGAGCGCCTTGTAAGCGTTGACCCACGGCTCGGCGTCACCTGGCGCGTGGAGCCACGGCCGATGACCACCGAGACAATCGCCGATCTCCGCTGCGACAACTGCAAGCGGCTCCCCTTCGCGGGGTCGATTGCCAAAATGGACCGTGGCACCAGCCGATACGGCCCGCGCTTCGTGCCGGGGCCGATTATTTGCGAGCATGGGCGCCGGGACGAGGCGGCAATTGAGCGCGCCGTCATGGATGAAGCCTTCGCCGCGCAAGCGCGCTGGGCGGCGGTTCTCGACGGCAGCAGCATCACCGTTCGTGATGCGCTGGATCTCGCGTTCTACGCGCTGCCGCCCGAGGCTCGCGGTGACCCCACGCTGACCTACTCGATGGGCTCGGCTGCGCACGCTGCATTCGTCGCGGAGGTTCGCGAGTGGCGGCAATCGTTCGTCGCGCCGTGGGTCGTGCTGCCCGACGGGATGCGCCCTGACGATCCAGTTGAGCGGCACGGGCCGATCGCGGTGCGACTCGGTGCGCCTTCCCAACCGCCCGACCTCGTGCTCCTCGCCGCGTTCGAGAACTACCCGCCGTTCATCGCGCGGACCGAAGCGGTCGTGGTGCGCGGCGTCGGGGCGTCCAGCGGAGGAGCGAATGGCTAGCGAAGTGCTGGTCGTCCCCGAGGAGTCGTTGCGTGAGGTGGTCGACGTCATCCGCGCAGGACTGGCTCACGTTAGCGTGCGCAGGGACACACGCGCCGCCCTGCAACGGTGGGTTGCCGACATCGAGGAGTACACGCGCGAATGGGACGAGGGCGTTGCGCCAAGGGGCAGGCCGCGACGTGGAGAGGAAAAGTAGATGGGTTGCGACATTGACACCGTGATCGAGGTGCGCGTCGGCGGTAAGTGGTGCAGCGTCTACCACCTCGGCGACGAGACGAAGGACGAGCCCGTGGAGACGACCTCCGAATGGGAGGCGCGCAACCAATGGGGCATTCCCGAGAACAAGGGCGCGGGGGTGTTCGCGCGCCTCATGACGGAGGAGGAGCGAGAAGTCGAGCGATCCGCGCGCCTGCCAGAGTACGGAGGTCGCGACTACGCCCTCTTTGGCCTGCTCGGCAACGTGCGAAACAAGCTCGGAGTGAAGCCGATTGCGATGCCGCGAGGCGTGCCCGACGACTCTCCGCGCAAGGGCAAGCACCACGGGTGGGACGAGCACGACGAGAACCACTCGCACACATGGTTCACGCTCGCGGAACTGCTTGCGTTTTCATGGAGTACGGTGCCTGTGTTCGATGACGCGCTCGCCGGCTACGGGGCGAATCACTACTACCAGAAGCGCGAACACCTAGACGCAGCGCGCGCCGAGTACGCGACGCATCAGGACTTCATCGACGGGGAGTTCGCCGACTACCTCGACGCGCTGAAGGATAAGCTCCGGGCCGCCCCCGAGGACATCCGAATCCTCATGTCGTGGGACCAATAACGATGACCACCGCCGGCAAAGTACAATCGGTGCTCGACGGGTTGCCGCCGCCAGGGACGGAGTGCAGGGTGTACATCGCCCAGGCCGACAACCCGGACTTCGGCGGCTGGCAAGACGAAACGGTGCGCCGGGACGGGTACTGGATACACACACAGTGCTGTTGTGGCGATGACATCGTGAACGACGGCGACGGCGCCCGGGTTGTCACCCACTACATCATCGAGTCGCCCGCCCCCGTCGCCGCGGTTGCCGAGCGGGTCAACGGCATGAACGCGGACATACGTACTCTCGGGGAGCGCATCGCCGACTTGAGCATGCTTGGCGGTGGCACCGTGCGCGGAGTCATGGACGCGATGGCGCAGGTACACGGCGGCGCGCCGTCACCCCTCGTCGAGCAATACCGAGCGTTTATCGCGGACACACGCGCTCACACGGCGACCATTCGAGAGACGATCGAGGACGCCGCCCTCTTGCGCGAAGTCGCGACCGCCCGCCGTCACCGTCGCCTGTCCCTTCACTGGCCGTGGCTCGTCCTCGCCGCCGAGGTCGCCGTGATTGCGATGTGGGCAAGATGAGCAACGCGGCGGGCACGGCCTGTGCGTGGCCGATTTGGGAACTGCAAATCGAACGGCCCGAACCGCCGCCCCCGCTGGCCGACCCGCAATGAAGCCACCCGCCCGGTCCCCCAAGCCCCGCCACATTCGCGCCTCCGACGTCCCCCTCAAGGGCGCCAAGCCGTCCTTCTTCTGGCTCGTCGCCCGCCTCACGCTAGACCGCGACCGCAACATCTACGACGACTCACTCATGCGCGGCTCCCCAGGCGACCCCCACGAACCCACGCACCCCCGCCGCATCCAGCTCCTCCTCCTCAACGAGGACTACGACGCCCTCCTCGCCGCATCCCGCGCCGCCTACAACGTCACCGCCCAAGCCCTTATGCGCGTAGCCATCGCCCGCCTGCTCACCGACGGCATCGCCCCAACCAAAGGAGCCGGCGCCGCCCGCGACAACATCACCGCCTCAACCAACACCCCCCTCTCAGTCGACCCCGCCGTCATCGACGCCCTCAACTACATCAGCCGCCTATCCCGCCCCAAGCGCATCGCCGTTCGCCGCCCAATGCAAGCCGCCGGCATCGCCGCCGCCGCCATCGCCGCCGACGGCCCTCGCATCGCCGCCCTCACCGCCGAGCACGCCAACCCGTACGAACTCAGCCGCCGCCTACTGTCGCTGGCGTAGGCACCGCCGCCTCCCCGGCGGTATCTCCGAGCCACCGCAGAGCCACCGCTAAGCACCTCCCAACCCCAGCCGTCCTCTGATCTGATCTCCAACGGCCCGCGCCTCCCTCCATTCCGCACTCCCCTACATCGGGCCGTAGCGTGCAACGCCAATCGCTCAACCTCACCGCAAGGCGAAGAGACACAACACCAGCGAGCGTGCAACCCAACACCACATCGACCGACTTCTCTTAGCGACGACGACGTGCGGGCGAGCAAGGACGCTCGCAACAAGACGACACGGACGGTGGAGGCGCAACCGGCGATGGAGCTGATGCCGTTGCTGCTGCCGCTACACTCACCGCCGCTGTCGCCGTCGCTGTCGCTGGTGGGCACGCTCGCCACTCACCGCTGCTGGCTCACTCGTAGGGCCGACAACCGTTGCAACTAGACGGGGCGGCAGCTTGACCATATAGGTGGGTAGCCTGTTCGCAAAGTTGCTATTCAGATCAGACTACCCGGGGCGTAGTTCGGAGTAATCCGCGCGCGCGAGAGACTGGATAACTACATCGGCACATTACGTGTCAAGAACTATTTTCAACGGCAGTCTGCAAGGCGGCAGGACGTCAATGGAATTGGGGCGAAAAAAGATTGGCGGGCGCAAGTACCTACATCGCAACGGCAAACGGCGTGCCAGCGGTGCCTAGCGGGAGTTTTGCCGCTGTCGAGCCAGGTGCTTACGCGCGTGACGAGGGCACAGGCAGACCGTTTTGTGATACCAGCCGTGAGGCCCGTGGATGGCCCGCGCTGCTAGCCAGGCGTGCCAGCCAGGCGGAGATAGCCCGCCGCGCGTTGCCGCTGTCTCAATGCAACGTGGGGCGTCGCAGGCGTATACCGCGCTGCAATCGTTGGTGCGGCCCGTTGTACGTCGTGGCAAGAATTCCAGCCGTACTGTCGAGACATGTGCAGTATACTGCACATCACATGATGCAGTATAGTGCATGGCCCTTCGCGTCCCCCCGCGATGGCCACGGTCACACACCGAGCGCGGTCCACTTGCCGCATGGCCATTCCATCAAAGGCGACGATCTTTAGGCATTGGGCAACTTGGTACGAGCGCGCGCGGCGCGGCGCCTGGGGCGAGCCGTCGTGCTGGGCTTGTGGGTGGTACGGCGGCACGCGGTACGACGCCAAGGGGGGCACCGCCGCTGACATCGACGCAGCCTGGAACGCTGTTCCCCTCCAGCGATGCCACATCGTGCCCAGGAGCCTGGGCGGCAGCGATGTCGCTGATAACCTGTTCTTGATGTGCGCAGAGTGCCACGACCGGGCGCCAAACACGCAGTCGAGGGAGGCGTTCCTGTCTTGGGCATGTCGGCAGTCATGGCACGCCCGCCGCGCGGCTGTGATGGCCGAGGAGTTCCGTGGCGCCGGATTAGATCCGACCGACCCCGCCGTCCTTGGCGTCTTCGAGGATGCCGCCTTTAAGGCGTGGATGGCCGACGCCAATCGGGTCGGCCTTCACAACCCACAAGCAGGTTCGACCGCGCGCATCACCGCGTCGTCGATTGCCGTCCTCGTCGCCGAGTGGCTGGCGATGCGGGCGGCCGAGCGGCTCCCGGCTGCCGTCTTAGACCGGAACGTGTAGCAGCTCCGACGCCCTGCGCTGCGCTGCCTCGTCGCGCCGATCGTACCGCGCCGTGGTCTCAAGCTTCTTGTGCCCGGCCATTCGCTGCACCGTCACGAGGTCGGCGTTCGCGTCAAGTAGGTGCGTGATGAACGTACGGCGGAAGTCGTGGGGGCTCACGTCGCGAACGCCCGCCTCGCTGGCTCGACGCTGAACCATCGCCCAGACGGTAGCGGTCGCAAGCTGGCGGAATTCAAGTCGTCCACCCTTGTTGACGGCGACAAAGAGCGCGCCGTCGTCGTCGCCGCGCACGTCGAGCCACGCGCAGAGCGCGGTCGCGCTGCCGTTCGTCGCGTGTGCGACGCGCTCCTTGCGTCCCTTGCCAGCGCGAACCACAAGGCGCCCGGTCTCGCGGTCGAAGTCGGCGCGCTGCAACCCACAGAGTTCGGCGCATCGCAGGCCGGCGCCGTATAGCACGGCGAGGACTGCGGCGTCACGCCGCCCGGCCGCGCTCGCGTCGGCCCGGCAAACGTCGAACATCGCGCGGAGTTCGCCCTGGCCGAGCGAGCGGCCGGCGGGGAGTCGTTCGTTCTTCACTGAGCGCGCGCCATCTTTGATCTTCGCGAGCGTGTCCGCGTCGATGTAACCCAGCGACCACGCTGCCTTCGCCGTGCCGCGCACCGCTGCCAGTACGGCGTTGACCGTGGCCGGCGCCAGTCGGTCCAACAGCGCGGCGCGTAAGGCCGCAACGTGCTGAAAGCGGACCACCGCCCAGTCAAGCTCGGCCGCCTTCATTGCGCCGCCGCTCATCGTCTTGGCCGCGGTGTCGAGCGCGGCACGCATGCCCTTGCGGCTGTTCGGGCTGGTCAAAGAGGCGACGTAAACGGCGGCGGGATGGCGGTCAGGCGGGAGCGCGGTCGAGGCGACGAGCCCGGCGGTGACGGTCGTGGCGAGGGCGGTGGTCATGGCTGCTTGCCTCCTGTTCGATGAACAGAATAGCCATTGTCTCAAACGATATCCATTGTCATCTTGGGCCATCTACCGCTTGCGGACGAAGCGCATCCACCTGTCCGATGCTAGCCCTCGCCGTCCTCGCTCACGCAGCCCGCCGTGGTTTCGTGTCGATAGTTTCCGAGGTGCCGCCCCGCGCCCCGCCCAGAGCGCCC
>ERZ1292623.953-Hain-H51-01um-R1-953-length-29041-cov-10_pt1 | contig 10630 bp, 9 predicted proteins | sample MGYA00564398_ERZ1292623 | MGnify/ENA primary metagenome ERZ1292623 (study PRJEB36523, sample SAMEA6512633) | groundwater metagenome | collected 2019-01-07 | study: AquaDiva: Metagenomics assemblies of 32 groundwater samples
ATTATTTGTGCTTTGAAACTCTTGCAGTGAGCTAAACCCTTTAGAAGAAAGTTTTTTCTTTAACTTGGGAGAAATTTCTCTTATTAAACCAAAACCATAAAACGTGTAGGGAGTGTAGCCCTCTAAAGCATTTGCACCTGCTTTGAAAGAGAGATATGCTTGAAATGAAGAATCTATGCCACCTGCTGCAATAATAAAGGCTCTTGGGAAATGTTCTCTGGTTTCTTTTATAGCTCTTTGTCTGTAATGTTGCAAGAAATTTCCACTTACTCCTGCTGATTGATATCCCCATTCTTTTGCTGGAATATTCTTTTTTGGCACAGCATATGTGTTAACTGCAACTACTCCCTCGCCCCCATTTTCGAGCCAAACACTGACTAGACTTAACCATTGTTTTTTATCTTCATCTTCAAACGGCCACATTTTAACTAAGCTTAGTTTTCTTTCTGAGTTTTTCTTAATTATCTCAATACTTTGTTTAAATGACTCTTTAGTTCTCAGCAAGGGCAGACTAATTGTATTTGGAGAAGAAGGATTCCAGACAAAACCATCAACATGGGGGGCAAGCTTGCAAACCAAAATTTCTAATTCAGAATGAGCGATATCAATGTCTGAGTCTTGAGGAATTCCGCAAATATTGGCTAGTATGATTCCTTCGCCACCTGAATTTCTGTAGCTTTTTAGATTGTTTGCTATGTAATCCAGCCCCTTGCTTGGAAAACCTTGCGCGTTGTAAATATTTTCATTCAATTCGTCTGGAAAGACTCTGGGAGAATTATTTCCTTCACGTTTGTTTACAACAATAGTTCCTATTTCTTGAAATCCAAATATATAGGAGAGTGGCTCTAATGCATCAGCATTTTTATCTAAACCTGCAGCGGTTCCAAATGGCATTACTTTTTTTCCGGCAAGAGAAACATATAAGAAAGGAAAATCAAATTTTGATGAGCGTGTTTTTATTTCTTCTTTGTATCTATTAAGGATTTCTATAGCCATCTCGTGGACTCTTTCTGGATCATTTTTTGCTTTTTTATATATCTGTTTTCTAACAAAATTTTTAAAGAAATGAGGACTATTCAAACTAGTTAAAAATGCGTGTTTTTCAATAAATCTGCGCAGCATTATTCATCTCAATAATAAGAATATATAAATACTCGTTAAAATCCTCGGACTTTAGTCCGTGGTTTGTATTGCTCGGATTTTCTCGGTAGCCACAAAACCACGAACAAGCCTCGCAACTTTAGTGCGAGGTTAAAACCCGAAGGGTTTTGTGACAATATAGGCTATACAAAATCTATAGCGGGAGACCAAAATAATTCCTCATGGCTATTTGTTTCTCTGAACATAACTACAGATAAAATGGGAAATTACTAAAGTCTGTAGCTATAAACTGAGAGTAATCTCTTATTCGTAGCAATAATCGGACAAGAACATTTATATAGAAAAGAGTTTAATTAGATAAATGGAGAAAGATATTGATAGAATACAAAAGAATCCTGACACAGACATAGTCATAAGAATAGATGATTATGGCGGCAAAAGAGGTTTAACGATTAGAGAATTTGTTAAAGGCGAGCGTTATACTGGATTTACAAAGGCGGGGACAAGAATTCCTGCAGAGAAATTTAAATTATTCAAGCAAGCAATAAATTCAATAGATGAAGAGGATATGGCTGCTGTTATGCCCGAACAGGAAGATGCAGGCGAGAATAGAAATAATACAGACGAGCAGACTATTTAGAGCTGGTTGCCTTTATCTCAAGCCGACTTAATTCTTTTGTTTTTCCTTCTTTATGCAATCTTTCTATATAATTGAAAGCCATTTGTTTGGCATTATCGATGGCTGGCTGGAACTTAACTATTTTTGTTGTTTCGCTGTTTTTATTATCTACCTCATCGTTGAATGCACTGTACCTTTTCTTTAATTTCTCAAGATTTATTGGAATAGCGTGCACAAGATAATTCTTTTCCTTATACTGCACAGGAATGCCTTTTCTTAAAAATCTAATTTCGGCCTCGTTTGAGATATAATCCGCTGAAACTTCTGCTTCAATTCTGGAATTTGTTTTTTCATTTCCCATGCAAACTCAAAAAAGCAACGCTTAATAAGCTTTATTATTTGAAGTATACAGTTATCGTTGCATTTAAATACCATCTTCATTCTAAGTTAATTATGTTTTGGAGAGAAAAATATGAGAGATCAAAGTTCAGAAAACCGCAATTTGCGTTCACCAATAGTATCTGTAGTCGGGCATGTAGACCATGGAAAAACCTCGATATTGGATTGTTTTAGAGGGAGTTCTATTCAGGAAAAAGAAGCCGGAGGAATAACGCAGAAAATATCTTTTACTAAATATCCTCTGGAGCAAATAAAAAAAGCCTGTTCTTTGATTGAGAAGAATAAAATAAAATTAGAAATAACAGGATTTTTGTTTATAGACACTCCCGGGCATGCAGCATTTACTAATCTGAGAAAGTTAGGGGGAAGTCTTGCAGACTTGGCAATCTTGGTAGTCAACATAAAAGAGGGCATTAAACCGCAGACAGCAGAAGTTCTGCAAATATTAAAAGCCCATAAAACCCCCTTTGTTATAGCTTTAAATAAAATAGACAATATTTCTGGCTGGAGAACAAACTCGGACGCAACACTTAAAGAATCAGTTGAGAGCCAGGCTATTAATGTATCTCAAGAATACCAGCAGGCATTACTAACCTTTCAGGGAGCTTTGTCCGAGCATGGTTTTGATTCAGATGTTTATTACGATGTTTCAGATTTTACAAAGAAGGTGGCGATTGTGCCCTGCTCAGCTAGAACAAAAGAAGGCATCCCGGAAATTCTGCTTGTGCTATGTGGATTAAGCCAGAAATTCTTGAGGGAGGAACTTGAGATTTCAGAAGAAGCAAAAGGAGTTATATTGGAGATAAAGAAAGAGAAAGGACTTGAGAATGTTGAGGCGATTTTATATGACGGCGTGCTAAATGAAGGAGATGAAGTTGTTATTGCCAGTTTGGATAATGAACCGATTGTTTCAAAAGTGCGCGCGATTGAGGAGATAGAGAATTTATCTTTTAAATATAAAAAAGCAGAGTTTGCGCGAGCTGCGACAGGGATTAGAATGCATTTAACAAACAAAGAAGGAGTTTTATCCGGGATGCCGTTTGAAGAGCATAAAGGTGATATTGAGAAAGTAAAGGAGTCTCTGAAAAAAGAGATAAAACAGTCGTTAAAATTAGACAAACAGGGAATTATTGCAAAGGCGGATTCTTTAGGAAGCTTGGAAGCCTTGATGATTTTGCTTAAGCAGGAAAATATTGAAGTTGTAAAAGTTGGAATAGGGCTGGTTGGAAAAACAGATGTTGTGGCTGCCAAGGCTAATTTGGAGATAAACCCTTTGAACGCTGTTATTATTGGTTTTAATACAGGTGTAGAAGAAGAATTGAATTTAGGAAAGATAAAGCTTCTTCGAAATGATGTTATTTACAAGCTGATTGAAGAGCTGAAAGAATGGAGAAAGAAAAAACAGGAAGAAATAGAGCGCGAGCGCCTGTTATCTCTTTCAACAATATGCAAAATAGAGATACTTCATAATCATGTATTCAGAAATCTTAATCCGGCAATTTTCGGAGCAAGAGTCTTAGGGGGAATTTTAAAAACAGGTCTTGAATTAATAAGCGAGAATAATGAAAAAATCGCTAGGGTTAAGACAATACAAAAAGACAAAGAGTCGATAAAAGAAGCAAAAGAAGGCGAAGAAGTTGCCATTGCTCTTCCAGGAGTTAATTTTGAGAGGAGATTGAAAGATGCAAAATATCTTTATTCTAATATATCAGAAAAAGAATTTAAGAAGTTCAAGGAAAATAAAGACCTTCTTTCAAGAGGCGAGCTAAATATCCTGCAGGAAGTACAGAATATAAAGGAAAGAGAAGAGTGGAGAACGAAAGAGTAAAGCAATCTTTAAAAACCCATTATAACTCAAATAAAAATGGCTTTAAAATTAAATATCTCTGAGAAAGGGAAATCATGGAAACTCGAATTAGAAGGGGAGAACTTATTTGGAAAATCAGTTGGAAACGTAATTGGCGGAAAGGAAATAAAGAGTGATTTTGACGGTTATGAATTAGAGATTACTGGAGGCAGCGATATTGCTGGTTTTCCAATGTCAAAAAATGTCGAAGGAACTGGGTTAGGAAGGATTTTATTGTCTCGGGGATGGGGAATGAGAGAGAAAATAAAAGGCTTAAGAAGAAGAAAGACAGTCAGGGGAAAAATGATTTCCAGCTCAACTGTTCAATTGAATCTTAAAGTTATTAAAGAAGGCAAAAAACAATTATCGGAGATTTTTCCTGAACAGAATCAACCAAAAGAGAAGAAATCAGAAACACCTACTTTAGTTTCTTAACGAAAGAATATACTGCCTGGCTAACTGCCTTTAAAGTCCTAACATTCTTTCCCTTATGGTATTTTTTATTAACTTCAAATACAATGTCCTCCCATATTGGGGAGCCCTTTGACCTGCCCTGGCAGTTGATATTGCTTCTAAACTCTTGGGAGTTATACAAGCTAACAGCATATTCAAGTTCAGAGGGGGCTGTTCTGTTATTTGCAGTAATTTTATCAGTCCATGGAACTTGATTTCTAGATAAAACCCATTCATAAGCAATTTTCTTTCTTTCACTTTTAGTCAAAGTAAACATTCCAGAATGTTTTTTGCTTTGAGAGATACCGCTTTTTCTACCGCCTCTGACGCTTCCTTCTAGTTTATGCTTCTTTCTTAATACAGACAATTCTTTTTCATCAATAAGTCCGCTGTATGGTTTAATTACCAGACCTCCAGAATAGCCACGAATGGCATAACCTACAGCACTTTTAGCAACTGAGGAAGTAACTTGGTAGCTTTCTTTCACACCAAGAGTTTCAGCGATTTCTTGATATGTTGATCCATTCTTGTATAATTTTATCAGTTTTTCTGAAATATCTTGAAGAGTTTTTCCAATCAGAATAGACTTTCTTATTGCTCCCAGCATATTAGACAGGCTATCTTTTTTCTTTTCCATAAAAATATCAAAACACAGAGTTTAAAAAACCTCTTCTTCTAAAAACTGTATGAATAAAAAAACAGAAAAAAATGAAGAATTGGAAACAATAAATGTAGGCATATTCGGGCATATTGACCATGGAAAAACAACCTTGCTTGAAAGACTCAGCGGGAAATGGACTGATACACATTCTGAAGAGCTAAAACGGGGAATTACAATAAAATTGGGCTATGCTGACATAGTTGTGTATAATGATGCTGGCGAATATAATATTGAGGGAAGGGGAAAGCCAGCAAGACATGTTTCATTTATTGATGCCCCAGGCCATGAGATGCTAATGGCGACTACCTTATCTGGCGCGGCTTTAATTGATGCGGCGATATTAATTATAGCTGCTAATGAGGGAATAAAACCACAAACACGGGAACATTTAATGGTTTTGCAAGTAAAAAAGATAAGAAATATAATTGTAATACAAAATAAGATAGACTTAGTTAGTATTGAGCAGGCAAGAAAGAATTATGAAGATATAAGAAAATTTCTTGGAGAGAGCTATAAAGATATTCAGATTATACCTGTTTCGGTGCAGCAGAGAGTTAATATTGGAGAGGTGCTAAGGGCAATATCTCTTTTGCCTATACCAAGAAGGAATACAGATGCAGAGCCACTTTTTGTTGTAGCAAGAAGTTTTGATATTAACAAGCCTGGAACAATCCCCAGAGAATTGCACGGGGCTGTACTTGGCGGTTCACTAAAGCAGGGAATATTGAAGGTTGGAGATGAAATCGAGATAAAACCAGGAAGAATTGTCAAGTCCGGGAATGAAAACAAATATGTTCCTATAAGGACAAAAATAAGAAGTCTTTACAGAGGTTCGAAGGAAGTTAAATCTTTTTCACCTGGGGGAAGTATGTCTATTGAGAGTGAGATTGATATGGCTCTTGGAAAGAATGACCTGCTTGCTGGAAATGTTTTGTCATATCCAAATAAACTTCCGAGTCCGGTATCAGAAGTTAAAGTCGAATATGCTCTTTTTCCAGAAGCACACGACGTTGAAAATCATACTTCAATTGAAAAAATAAAACAAAATGAAACTTTAATGCTGAGCATTAATACGTCTATTACAGGAGGGGTTGTTAGTACTGCAAAAGAAAAAGAATTAATAATTTCCTTGAAAATTCCTGCAATAATAAAAAAAGGAGATAATGTAGGCATTGCGAGAAATATAAAAAGCCACTGGAGATTAATCGGATATGGAGAGATTGTGTAATACACGTGAAAAATTTCCAATCTTTAGATTGGAGCCAGATGCCGTCGTTTTTTCCCGGTTCCACCAAGATGCCAGAGCATCTTGGATGCCCAAGATTTGCGAATCTGTTAGAGCAAATCTTGCTGTCCCCAAATCCCTAGCAAATCCGAAGGATTTGGTGATCTTGAGTAATCTTTTTAATGCTTGTTGCTAAGTCTAGTTATGGGAACGTCTAGCGAATTGGCAATAAGAAAAATAACCGGCCCGTGTGCCGTTCTTGCGGGCGCAGGAACAGGAAAGACGCATTTAATTGTTGAGAAGATAAAATATCTTGTTTCTAACAAAATTTACAAGCCTGAAAAGATAGTCTGCATAACTTTTTCCAACGAAGCGGCGAATAATCTTCTTACAAGAATCCAGAAAAGTATAGATGTTGACAAAGACAAGGAACCAACTGTGAAAACCTTTCATGCTTTTTCAGCTGAGCTATTAAGGAAATATGGAGATAAAATCGGAATAAACAAAGAATTTAAGATAATTGACCCCAACGAAGCGAAAATTGTAATGCATTTGAACTTAAAAGTTACTCCAGCTAACTGCCATAAATACATAGGTTCTATAGGCAGTGCTAAAGATATAGGAATAGGTATTGAAGAAATAAAATCCTATTTGGAGAGAAAAACAGAAAAGTATCATGAGATTGACCTGGAGAAAAGAATGGAAAACCTTAATTTTGAGTTGCAAACTTTATATTTAACCAGACACAAAGACAGGAAATTGCTGGTAAATGAGATTCTTGAGATAAAAGAAATATGCGACATAAAGAAATTTATCAATGCATGGACGGCATATGAGAAAATTAAAAAATTAAAAAATTATCAGGATTATTCAGACTTAAATAAAAATGCCCTGGACTTGCTGAAGAAATTCCCTGAAATATCCCAGGATTTTGAATATTTAATTGTTGATGAATTTCAGGATACCAACAAGATACAACTGGAGCTTTTGTTTTATCTGGCTCCTAAAGGAGATATTAGTGCAGTTGGTGATATAAATCAGTCTATTTACAGATTTAGGGGGGCGTACAAAAGAAATTTTCAGGAGTTTATTGAGCATTTCAAAATAAAAGACGACATTTTTAATCTTGACAAATCTTACAGGTCTCCAAATAAAATCTTGAAAGCAGCGCATCAGATAATAAAAAATAATTATGACAATTCTGAGGAATGCTTTATTGTAAAAAATGCTTTTGATAAGCCCGGTGGCAAAATAGAAGTTTATGAATTGCAGAATGCCAGAGAGGAGGCGCGAAAAGTTTCTGATATAGTTGAAGATTTATTAAAACGCGGAGAATATCCTAATGAGATATGCATTATGTTCAGGGCGCATCAATATGGAAGGATCATAAAACAGGCTCTGGAAAATAAGGGAATTAAATATTGCGCTGTTTCAAAATCTTCATTATTAAAGCAAAAAACAGTTAAGACAATTTTTGATTATTTATCAATTTTAAATAAACTAAAGATGAGGAAAGGAGGCGGAGAACATGAATGGTGGGATTTAATCTATAATCTTGATTTTAAAAGCGACGATTTGGTATTAATCGGGAAATTTCTGAAAGAGAATAGAAATTCTGAGAACACTTCTGCGAAAATCTTAAATGAAATAGGCAAATTGGAGCTTTCTGAAGAAGGAAAGAGGGAGGTAAATCTTCTTTGTGAGAGAATTAAGCTTATGATTCCGTGCATCTCAAAAGAACTGCCGGAGATTATCAAATATGTTTTTTTATGTTCTGGGATAATAACCGGCACAAAAACGAAGGAGGAAAAGGAGAATATCTTTAATCTGAATAAATTTTATGAATTATCGAAGAATCACTCTTCATTGTACGATTCGGACTTGAATGGATTTATTTATTATTTAGAGATAATTCAAAGTCTTGGTATAGAGATTGAAGCTCCGCAGGTTGAAGACAATGGCGTGAGGCTGATGACTTTACATGCTACAAAGGGGCTGGAGTATAACACAGTAATTATAACAAATGCCGCGCAAAAACGTTTTCCTATAGAGAGAGCTGTTAATAGGCCGTTAATTCCGCTTGAGTTGTATCCTGAATTTAAAGGGTTAAAACAAGGGGACAGGGATTATTATGCTTATGAACTGGAGAGAGAATATCAATTACATGAGGAAAGAAGACTCTGTTATGTTGCTTTTACAAGAGCAAAGGAAAATCTTATTTTAACTTACGCAGGCAAATATGGCGGGAGGATGCATTATGCCTCGCAGTTTCTTAATGAGATAAATTACAAAACAAACCCGGATGTAATATTCTATTTCGATAAGGAAGAGAAATATAAAGAATTTTTAACTAAGGACAGGAATCAGCTAACTTTTAATGATGTCTTGAATAAAGATAATTTTAGTGACTTGGTGATTGATGTAAAAGGAAATACAAAGCGGAAAATTGAAAATTTGGATATTATTTTTTCTCCTTCTTCCTTGCTGTTATTTACAGAATGCCAAAAAAAATACGAGTATAAGTATGTTTATAACATGCCTGAAGAAAAGACTATTTATTGGGAGGCAATGCGCCTTGGGAGTTTTGTTCATAAGGTAGCTGAGGCCGGCGTTAAAAATAATTTTGTTTCATTCAAAGAGTTTATTGATTATGCTAAGGAGCTTCATATAAAGAATGAGTGGGAAAGTGTTGATTTTAATGAGGCAGAACATTTGATTAGAGTTTTCTTTGAGAGAAACAAAAAAAAATACAGCAAGAACTCCAAGACAGAGCAGAAATTAGATTATGAATTTGAGGGGATTAAATTTACTGGTTTTGCAGACAGAATTGATTTTAATTCTGACGGGCTGGAGATTATTGATTATAAAACAGGGCAGTCTGATGTAGCCCAAATAAACAGAAATTGGCAGCTTGGGTTTTATGCTCTTTCGGCAAGCAGATTAGGGAAAGTAAGAAAGATCACTCTGGATTTATTGAGGCATCAAAAGCCGCTTGAATTTTATGTTGACAGCGAAGGAAATGCAAAGGCGGTTTATTCTGATAGGATGAGCTTCAATATTTACAGCATAAAGGATGAATTAGTTAAAACTGCAAAATTAGTTTTGGAAGCTTATAAAAATACTTTTAAAGCGTGCTCTGTTGAGAAAAACTGCAGTTTTTGCAACGAATATGTATACAAGTGACTTATTTTAATAATGCTCTTGTTTCTTCTAAGATGTGTTTTTCTACTTCTGCTTTCTTTTTTGCGAGGTCTTTATCTTTTTTGCTAAGCGCAGATTCCAGCTTCTTTTTATATTCGTTATCAAGCTTTGATTTTAGTCTCCTTTTCTCGCCAATTAGTTCTCTTTTTATTTTTATTTCCCCTTTTTCTTTTATTTTTGATATTCTGTCTATAAGCTCTTTATGCATCAGTTTCTTTATGTTTTCCACCTCTTGAGCAAACTGAATGTCATTATTTCTTTTGTGCCTTTCAAGAATATTTTTTAAATTTTCTTTTTCTTTGAGTATCTCTTTTTGTTCTTCTAGCTTAATCCTGTTTATCTCCTCTCTGAGTTTTTCTTTTTCTCTGTTTAGCTGGACTTTGAGCAAGTCTTCTCTTTTTGTTTGCTCCAATTCCAGCTTTTTTTTATTTTCTTCCAGACTGTTTTGCTTTCTTTTTATCACTTCTGCTGCTTTTCTTAGATTCTCTCTTTCCTCAGCTAATTTTCTTTCTAATTCTAATTTTTCTTTTAATAACCTGCTCTTTGCGTCTTCTTTTATTTTAAGAACTTCTATAACTGCTTTCTTTTCTTTTTTTGCCAGTTCTTCTTTTCTTTTCTTTATTTTATCCAGTTCTTCTGCTATTTTCAATTGAGATTCTTCTTTCTTTTGAATTAGAAGCTTTCTATCTTCATTTAGCCTATTTTTTTCTTCTTTTAACCTATTTTCTGCTGTTTTTAATTCTGCAACTTCTTTCTCCTTTTCCTTCAATTTTTCTTTTAATATATCCCTTCTCTTTATCTCATTTAACCTGGCTTCTTTTTCTTTATAATCTAAATTTCTACTCTTTTCTTCAATCTCTTTTTTTATCTTATTTATTTCTTCAAGCTTTTCTTTTAGATTTAAATTCCTTTTGTTTAACTCTAGTTTTAATTTAGACTCTCTTTCTTCAATCTCCTTTTCTTTTTTTCTTAGATTTATGCTTACTTCCCTTTCCTCCTTATGCAATTTTTTTATTAACAACTGTTTTTCACTTTCCAATTCTTCTTTTGCGTCTCCTTCTTTTTTTATTTCACTTGACCTGATCTCCTCCTCTTTTTCCTTCAACTTCCTGGCTTTTTCATCCA
>ERZ1292623.1542-Hain-H51-01um-R1-1542-length-22046-cov-16_pt3 | contig 10627 bp, 10 predicted proteins | sample MGYA00564398_ERZ1292623 | MGnify/ENA primary metagenome ERZ1292623 (study PRJEB36523, sample SAMEA6512633) | groundwater metagenome | collected 2019-01-07 | study: AquaDiva: Metagenomics assemblies of 32 groundwater samples
ATTTTTTTCATAAAATATAATTGGGTACCTGTCTGCAAGAAGGCTAGACGAAATATAACTGGGTACAATGTTTCGCCGTCGCTCGGACAAAATGAAATTAGAGTACTCATTCATTTTACTCCTCGCTAGACGAAATAAAAAACAAAACGAGAGGAGAAAGGTAACAACACCTATTCCTCTCGGTTACGGTTCGATTGCGGCGCAAAATTAGATTGGTTTGCAGAATCTTTGACCCACCATTTAGGTCGCGGATATTGCCCGAGCAAAAAAAAGTAACGATAACAGGTGCTCGCGCAAGCCCAATAGTTCTGCCAGTACAAGTCGAAAAGCTGGTTAGGTTTCATGTGGCTCCTTAGTTGAACATCTGTCTAAATTATACACCTGTTTTATATATAGTACCTAAGCTTTTGTTCCGTTGTATATAATAGGCCTGTGGATGCACGAATTTCGGTTGTATGCTACGATTATGCCAATTATCAGTAGTTAAATTACTTATGAATAAAAACAAAGGATTCACATTAATAGAATTGCTCGTCGTTATTGCCATCATCGGCATCCTTTCTTCAATCGTAGTGGCCTCGGTAAATCAGGCGCGCGACAAAGGAAATGATGCGGCTATAAAATCGAACTTAAACGGTGTTCGTTCGCAAGCCGCTCTTTACTATGATAACAACAGCCAAAGTTATGGTACGGCCGGAATTGTCTGCAATACGGCTGGAAGCGTCTTCGTTGACCCAACTGTTGGGAACCAAATAGCCGCCGCGGAAACAGCATCCGCTGGAGTGGCCGGACTTGGAATCACCGCAACCTGCGCCAACAATGCGTCTAGCTGGGTAGTTTCCGTACCGCTAAAGAGTAGCGGATCATGGTGCGTAGACTCAATAGGGAATGCCGCAAGTACTACGGCAAACACCACCACCATTAAGTGCAACTAGATTTTAGAATTAGAGACTAAGGTTGCGAAAAATCTCAACGCTATCAACAATAGAGAGATCATCTTGGCGTACTGCGCCGTAAAAACGGACTGTATCCCCAACCAAAAATCTAGAGAGGCCGATAGAACCGCCACGGGTGTTAAGCAGTTTTGTCTTATCTCTAATAATTACGGTGTAATCTTTCTTAGTAAGCCCGACAACGATTGTCGCGGGAAATGCGCTTCCGGAAATACCTTTGATTTTGCCTTTGAAATTGTGCGGGACAAAAGCGCTTTTGTCCTGATAAATCTGCACATTGGCGGCGGCAAGAATATCATTGGCATAATCATAGACCCCCTCGGCATTAGTCACTCTTTCGCCAGCTTTTAGTTCTCCTCCATTAATGGAAATTATTCCGCGCTTTATGCTTGCGCCAGAAGTAGTCACGGTAATAGTATTTCCCTTCCCAGTTTTCATTATAAATTCATCCGCCTCCCCCTTTACCGACAATACTGTACCACTAGTGGTAAGTTTTTCTTTTTCAAGAGAAATGTCTTTGATTGAATCAGCGGTAATAATGAATGAATCCGAGGAGCTCGGAAACGCCCCCTCAATATCAAGAAGATGGCCCTCTTTTATATCCTCTACTGTAGCGCCCTCGCCGTAATTTTTTGTGATTTTTGTCTTTTCGTTGGTAACCACCGTAACCCGAAGAAACACATTGTCCCAATACACGCGAGTATAAAAATTACGGCCGGCCACTTGAAAAACTTTGGCCTTTTTAATAGAAACTTTTCCTTCGGGAGTAATGCGAATATCCCCACCGTTAGTGGCGGCGTAAACGCTCACAGTAGACAGGAAAAGCGTTAAAAAGAGGGCAGAAATGAAATTATTCATATCGTGTTTTAAAAGCATAGCACAATGAAAATTTTCGGTCATTAGAGCTTATAACTATCTAGCGCGAGTGCCAAAAATTTTCACCATTAAAATACTGCTATTGACTAAAGGACACCGGGACGTATTATGTGCGAGGATAAGTTCTACTCACAGGAGGAAGTTCATATGCCCCATATTACAGAGTGTTACCTGCCAAGACGCTACGGTCTTTCGTGGGATGGGACCAGCCGTGCATTAATTGTAGCTGTTTCCCAGCGGACCACGGCAACCAAACGCGGACCACGCCTGCTGTTTGAGGGCGTACAAAAAGAATTCAGATTCAAGAAGGCCGAACTCTCCCTGAAGGGTGATTTCGGTTTCGATGGAGCTCTCAAGCGTCGGGTACGAAGTGCCCACGAAATGATTGAATTCGTGGGGCTCCTTCCAAAGTTCAGCTTTTACACTGACGATCCCTGTCCCGAATGTTCCGGCAGTGGCAAGCGAAGGGGTGACCCGGAAACAGATTGTCTTTACTGCTGGGGAAGTAAAAAAAGGTATTTGGTGGAGCACGAGAAAGCGCAAGCACTCTCGGCCAGTCTCTCGCTTCTTTTCTTAACGCTGGATGACCGTGCTTCCGGCGAAACTTCGGAAACCGAGGAAAAACAGCTGATGGAAATCGTCGTCGGCTGTAGGCCCGGGGCGTTTTTTCTCTCGGGCTCGTTCGGACTTTCGGTTGTGGAGTGGTTGATTCGGCAAAGAATGAACCGCCCCATCCACGAAATCGTCAGCGCGATGAAATGCGCCTATCGCTTCATGTTCGAGAAAAGCGAAAGGTTCAATTCCGATTTTGATTTCGATGCCAAGGTTACCTCCGAGAACGGCTGGTTAAACATTATTTGTCCGGGCCAGGGATGCGGGCTTATTCCGAAACTGAACTCCTTCGGCAGGCACCGCGGTTACGAATTCTCGGATCACAACATTGACAACGCTGGACAACAGCTTACGCTTCTCGTGGCGTTAGCTACCCTCCACGATCTTGTGGAGGGAGCGATAGTGCCCACGGCCGCGTAAAAGGCCTTGCGACGCAAAACGCCGCTACTGACTTGTTCAGAAGCGGTGTTCTTTTTTATTTAAGTATATCCCACATAGCCGGGTCAGCACCGCCGTCAATTTTAAAAATTGCGACACCGCGCAGGCCTAACTTTTTGGCCAGGTCAACTTTATCCTTAATTGCCTTGGCATCGCTCCACCAAACGATATTCACGGAACCGTTAATTTCTTTAGAGGGCTGATTATCTGCGGTTGTTGAAGTCGGAACGACATTATTACTTCCTGTTTCTCCTACAGTCGCCGGTGGCACTATGGTCGTCGGTGTATACATAAATCCTATTTCGTTAGAACCATTGCGAGTAGGAATAATACCGAGCGAGGCGGCAAGTTCAATGGCATAGCGCGGATTGAACGCCCACTGCATATCATATCTATAGCCGTATTCGGAGAGTTTTGTTACTTTATACTCATAACCGTAGGTGGCGATGCCAATTGAAAGTTTCTTCTTTGGAATTGTCTGCATGGTAAGCGTCATCACTTTCTCCACCCAGGCCGGGTCAGCAACTGGAATATATGGCGCACTGCGGGCGCGGTTCAATTTTACATCAATGGTGCCTTGGTCGTAGGTCATGATACGCACCCGGTCACAATACTTATTAATTGCCACAAAATCATTGGCGTACCTTATGTCTTTCGGTATGGTATCGTAACGCGAATCAAGCGGTGTACGCGCTTCTATAGTACACATTACCCACTTCTTTCCCATTCGTTGATAAAGCCCCTTGAGAAAAGTTGAATAATAATTTTTTGTCTCTGCTTTTTTACCCTCAAAATCAATATCAATACCGTCGAATCCTTTTTCTTTCACTAAGGCGGTGATTTCGTCTTCAAGCGCTATACGGGTCTTCTGATTGGAAAGAATACGATGGATTGCTAGGGTATCGCTCCACATCACAGTCGGGATTACGCGGATTTTCCGTTTCCTGGCTTCGGCTATAAGCGTTGTCCACGGCTCTTCGTCCATTTTTGCCGTATCGGCTAGAGTCCCATCATTTTTTACCGTATAGCCGAAAGGATTTATTTCCGTAAAAGCGTCTATATGCAATAAGGCGTCAGCCGTGCCTGTGGCGGAGCGCCAATACGGAATCCAGCCTGAAACCTCAAGTTTTGGGATTGGAGCGGGCTTTAGCGTTGCCGCGTCCGCGTCAAATGGCAAAAACATAAAAAATAGCGCTATCACAAATATGGCCTTGTATTTCACGGCTCTATTTTAACACAAACGATTTATCTAAAAATTGATATAATAAAACCAAGGAGCAAAACTTAGCCTATAAATAAAATGAAGCGAAAAAATCCCTACATTCTCCAAACTATAGACGCCCACCCTCGCAAAAGAAAAATTATTACAGAAGAGGAGTTTTTGGTCATGCAAAACTTGCTTCTTACGCTTCAAACGCTTTCACAAAAGTTGGTTTCCGAACTTAATGTAGAAAATATACTAACCGACATAATGAAAACCTTGGGAGAAGCTCTTGGGGCGGTATGGGTTAACATTTGGGAACTCACGCCTGACGGTAAAAAAATATACATAAAACAAGGCTATGGCCGCAAGGGAACGGAGAAATATATTACACATTCCCGCGCGCACCCGATACCGCTAGGGGTTGCCTTTATTGGTCGGGCAATAAAAACAAAAAAAACTTGGTCATCAAGCGATATGTGGACCGACCCGCATCTACCGCGCACATGGATTAAAACGGTAAAAGAACAGCACTTCCGCGGAATTGTTTGTGTCCCTCAAATTGTTGAATCGGCTAAAGTTATTGGCGGTATGTGTGTTTATTTTAAAGATGTTCGCGTTTTATCCGATTTTGAAATGCGCCTCATTACTATTGCCGCCAATCAAGCGGCTGTTTCAGTCGTGAACGCGAATATTTATAACGAATTAATTGCGGAACGAGATAAAACTTTAGCTACCATCAACAGCTTAAACGAAGGCGTTATTCTATACGATAATGAAAATCGCGTACTTCTTTTAAACCCTAAAGCTCAAGAAATTTTACTAGTTCAACCAAAAGATATTCTAGGAAAAACACCAACAAAAGAAATGTTTGAAAAAAATGTTTCCTTAAAAAATCTTTACGAAATTAGCCACCTAACGCTAAGCGATTATGAAGCTAAAGAATATTCATTTGAAGAACCAAGCAAAACAATCCTGGAAATTACCGCTGTTCCCGTGCGAGGAACAGGGCATCTAAAGATAGGCTCCATGAGAATTTTACGAGATATAACCAGAGAAAAAGAAGTGGATATCATTAAATCCAAATTCATTTCTACTGCTTCTCACCAGCTCCGTACTCCGCTTTCTGGCATACGATGGGCACTTGATGCCTTGCGTGGGGGCGATGAGGGTCCTCTCACAACAACACAACAAAATCTTGTGGAAAAAACATACAAAACCGCAACCGGGCTTAATGAGTTATTAGACAACCTTCTTGATGCATCCAAAATTGAAGAAAGGGGGTTAGTATACGTTTTTCGAGAATATGATTTATTGTCTCTGGTCAAAAATATAATAAAAGAATTTTCAGTTCAACTTCAAGAACAAAAAATTACTTTAGTGCTGCGCGAACCAACCAATCCCATCCCCAAGGTACAAATTGACCCCAAAGCTCTCTCTATGGCAATTCGTAATTTTATAGACAATGCCATACGATATTCTTTGCCCGGGAAAAAAGTTTTAATATCTTTAAGTACTGGAATGTATTATGTGATGCTTTTCATAAAAGATTCCGGCATTGGAATTCCTAAGGAAGAGCAGAAATCCATTTTTTCGAAATTTTTTCGCGCTAAAAATGCCCAGCTACTTCGTACGGAGGGCTCCGGGCTTGGGCTATATTTGGCTAAAAGTATTGTAGAAAAACACAATGGCCGTGTCATGTTTGAATCAAAAGAAAACCAAGGGTCAGAATTTTCAATATATTTACCGTTAGAAGAGCAAAAAATGCCGTTAAATAGAAAAAAATAAGTCAAACAAAAATCCCCCCACAAAGCGGGGGGATTTTTTTCTAAACTTATGTCCTACCCCCTTGATTCTTTGTCGAAAACTGTTTCCTGTGCTGAACCAAAAAGTCCTTCTTTCTCTAAAATTTTCTTGCGAAGAGTCGCGCTTACATAACCAAACACAAGACCAACCATGGTAAGTATCCAAAAAGGTATCGCAGCATATAGAGGGGTAACGCCAGCACCGGCGAAATTGCCAAACACATACGCGAAATATCCGGCATAGGAAAGGAAATATGCGGGAGCCAATTCAAACCAATCTGTCAGTTCAAGTAAAACGATTAGGAAAGCGGCAGTAAATACAGTCAAGGGAAGTCCCCAAAAAGAACCAAACAAAGAAGTATAAGATGGGGCAACGGCAAGCGTGAGATAACCAAAAATAATGCCCCCCGTAAGGCCTATTACTTCTTTGTGAAGGCGAGATGGCTTGGCGCCAGCCACGAAATAAAGGCCCCAACTGATAAATACAGGCCAAACTGGGTACCCCGACCAATTTGAAAGAACTATTGATAATGCCGCCAAAATTCCGATAATAACAGCAACTGGGAGAAACTTAGTAAATGTCATAAAATTAAAGTCAAATAAGACTTTTGTTTAGTTTGCTTATAATCATTAATTATACCTTTAGTGTCTCAAGTAATACAACTTGGTTTTCCACACGATAAATAACTGCTTTTTAGCCGTATTTTTGATATTACTGTTCATTCCTCTTGGGTCTAAAATATTTATGAAGGAGTGGTAATACAAAATAATCCAAACCAATATACCCCGCCACGCGCCAGGCAAGAATCAGCCCAATGCTAAGCGTAAACAAAATTGGATTAATACTAACCGTTCCAGCCATAAGAAAATTAAGATTCATAAATAGACCGAAGAATGCCGAGATTCCTACTATCGTGCCAGTAATGAGGCCAAGACCAACTAAAAATTCACCATAGGCCACCAGAGAAGACCATTCTACTACATGGGGTAAAACTATATTACTTAAAAAATCAGCGTACCAGCCCTGAACATCGGGATGGGCGCCGCCAGTTTTACTTAGCGCCCCTTGGATAAATCCTGTTAATGCTTGGCCTTCGGAGGACCCAATCCACATAGGGTTATGTATTTTCCCCCACCCAGCCAAAAGCCATTCCCAGCCAACATAAACTCTCACGACAAGCCAAAAAATTGAGCTTTTAGTACTAGAAAGGAAAAAATGCGAGAAGGCCGATTCTTCAATAGTGTAGTGTTTCATAAAAAAATATTTGTTTTATTTTGACGAGCGAGGAGCGCGTGAACAAGTAATCTCGTTCACGGCGCCCGAGTCGAAGTCAAACTATAGGTCTAATACCGCGCGGCTCTGCCGCAGGGGCCTATATATATTTTAAGTATAACAAAAAATCCCCCCGTGAGATGAAGCAAGCTATCTCACGGGGGGATTTTTTGGTTTAGACCTTTTTTACAACCCTAGCATCATAGCTACATCTAAGACATGCTATCTGCAAATTACGCGTCTTGATGTATTTATTTCCGCAAACGCAAAGAAGTACTTCTGTGAGAGTTATTTTTTCTACCCATTTACCGTCCTTTTGGAAAGTCCTGGTTGAAATTGGTTTTATGCTTGGTTTGTTCTTAATATGTAATTTCATGTATTTTGGCTTAAGTCTCATTCATATCATATTAACCGATAAATGTCAAGGCAATGCCCTTCTTATCAACTCGGCCGGTTCTCCCAATGCGGTGCACATAATCGTCGTAGGTCGCGGGGATATCGTAATTAATAACATGGCTCACATCGGGAATATCGAGCCCGCGCGCCGCCACATCCGTTGCCACCAGCACCTGCACTTTGTTCTCTTTAAACGAAGCGAGGGAACGCTGACGCCGTGCGTGATTTTTGTCGCCATGAATGGATTCTGCTTTGAATCCCCTTTCGATAAGCGTCTTAGAAAGTTTCTCCACTCCGTGCTTGGTGCGCCCGAAAATAAGAACTTTATTAAATTCTTTTTTATTCAATAGGTCGTGAAGTACTTCAATTTTCTCAATACCATGTCCTACTTTGACAATATCTTGCTCCACATTTTTTGCCGTGTCTCTTGTCTTTACCGACACGCGCACAGGCGTCTTTAGAAACTCGTGAATTAATTTTTCAATTGTAGGCGAAAGTGTGGCCGAAAAGAAAAGAGTATGCCTAACCTTTGGCATCCTATCCATGACAAACCGCATATCATTAATAAAACCCATATCAAGCATTCTGTCTGCTTCGTCGAGTACTATCGTGCTAAATTCAGGAAGCCGTATCATTCCGCGATCTATTAAGTCCTTCACTCGTCCAGGTGTTCCTATAATGAAACTATTTTTATAACGAAGTTCGGAAATCTGCCTGCCAATACTTACCCCGCCTACGCAAACAACAGAAAAGATTTTCATGCCGGTCTTAATACCATGAACAAACCCTTTTAATTCTTGGTTTATCTGAATAGCAAGTTCTCGAGTTGGCACGAGAATAATCACCTGCTCTTTGGGAGTAAGGCGGACTTTATTGATAAGCGGGATTAGAAATGCCGCGGTTTTGCCCGTGCCGGTGTTGGCGATGCCCACAATATCCTCCCCTTTCAAAATGTGCGGAATCGACTGGTCTTGAATCGGCGTTGGCAATTTATATCCTTTAAAAATAATCGCTTCTTTTAATTCTTTTTCAATTTTAAAATCCGCGAAATTGTGTTCAGGAATAAAATGTTCGGCCTTGTCGCCAGATACTACGGCTTTATTGATAAATCTTGAAAAATTAATATATTCGCCACGCTGTGGACGCTTCGGCTGTCTGTGTTGACCTCCGTGACCACCATGACTACCAAAGCGCGAAGAACCACCTCTTTTAAAATAAGGGCGAGAGAACCTACTGTTTCCATAGTTCCCACTTTTTGTATACATACAAACAATAACGGGTTTTTAACCCTTACAACTTCTAGTCATTATGAATAAAAAAAGGCGACTAGTATGTCTCGCCGATTTTATATGAGGTCCCCTGTAAACAAATAGAGACAAAAACAAAAAACCAATGAGATTAAGTTATGCAGTTATACTACACGATAAATGGGATTTCGTCAATCGTTTATCCAATTGTACCCTATAATATGACGGTCGTCATGTTATAGGGTACATACAATTTTTTTTCTGAAAATGCTGCCAATCTTTTGGATTCCACCTACCGCCCCATTCCCATCCGCGCGAAGTGAAAAGCGAAACCACTTTGTCATTTTCTTTAAGTGCCCCCGGTTTATCGGGATTATAAGAAGCATCGGCAGGGAATACTTTACCGTCACTCGCTATATATGGATTAATAAAAGGATTTATGTCTACGGCAAGACCGTATGAATGATTAGAGAGCCGGTCCGTTCCATATATCAAACGGTAATTGAATGCAGAAGTATTATTCGCGGACATGGAATCTTCGTCCGACCAACCATACGCGGATACAGGAACAGCTTTTTCTACTATAAATTTAATTTTAAATATGGCATCAAAAATTTCTTTCAATTCATTCTCAACTTGCTTATGCACAACAAGCTGTCCGCGATGTACAAGACCGTCAAAAGAAAAATAAGAAATATCAGTCAAGACCAAATTTTCTCTTATCTTTTCCGGAATTTTCTTTCCCGCCAGGGCTTCTTCGAGCGTCATATTACTATCAATAATCGGTACTGCCATAATATTTTTTTGGAATCAAGCCCACCTTATGCTTACCGTAATTCAAAAAACTCGCCAAAGCGAGTTTTTTGAATGGGCCCGAAAGTCATACCAATATTTTGCAACACTAGAAGCTTTCCCTTGCGGTACGGCCTTCTTACCTTCGAACCCACTTTATTATCTCCTTTTTAAATTATTTAGTCCAAGAAAGTTATCCACAGGGTAGTGAATTTTGGCATTGGCCTCGCCGGCACCATAGGTGCTATGCCAAAATCTACTATCCTGTCCACATCCCGTAGCTTTAGAGAATTCTGAACACGGGCTTTATTAAGAAAACACCCTCATCATGAGGGTGTTTTCTTAAATGCGGTTCTTTTTTGCGATGCTTATGCGCGTGATACATTTGTGGCTGCTGGGCCTTTTTCACCTTGAGTAACCTCAAAAGTAACGGTATCACCTTCGTTTAATTCATCAAGTGTAACACCGCGTAATTCTGAATTGTGAAAGAATAGATCCTTTGCTTCGCCTTCGCGAGCAATGAATCCAAATCCCTTAGCAGCAATTTTCGTTTTAATTGTTCCTGTCATACGATTTTTTAGTTTTTTTAATTGTTTATCTTAAGAAACTCGACTCTGCTTCCGTGTCTTAATACACTAGGTAACAACTATATATTATAAATTGCGTTTTGTCGACAAGCTGTACGAGATAAGTATGCCTGCTTAACGGATTGGATTAATTTTACACTACTTCGTCGACGCGTCTCGAGCGTCTATTATTTTAGAGTGTTTAACACCATAATCAATGATACTTCTACAATTGCTAATCCTATTAGGGCATAGATCTGCGCTTCTTCTTTAACCCACCTGCCTAGAAATATTAAACCCATAGACACTAACACTAAGGAAATCGAACTCAAAATATAAGACATAAGGTTATTTATTATTTTTATTTTGTCATTTCAACCATCCTCGGACAGTCGGGGACGAGATTTGTTTACTACCAAATTTTTTTCTTATCGCAACTGACGTTTTGTGGTCAACATTAACAAAATG